>Ga0066376_10002342_pt1 | contig 17661 bp, 15 predicted proteins | sample Knorr_S15_td_Bot_FD_77009 | JGI IMG/M metagenome (GOLD analysis project Ga0066376, IMG submission 77009) | Marine microbial communities from Southern Atlantic Ocean transect - Knorr_S15_td_Bottom_ad_5009_LV_A | ecosystem: Environmental > Aquatic > Marine > Oceanic | place: Southern Atlantic... | reverse complement strand
CTCGCCGTAGCCCATGAAGCAGTCGCACAGGGATTGGTTGAGAATCACCACCGCCAAGCCAGCGAAAAATGCTCCCAAGAAACCGTCCCCACCGGCGGCGGTGGCTGCTGCGTAGGAGGCCAAAACCAAGCCCACGCCAAAAAGAGCCTGATGCTCTTGGCGAATACCCATCTTGGCATCCACCTTGGTCATCAGCCACGAGCCGGAAGCGCCCAAGGCAAATCCGATTGCCGGCCCCAACACCAGCAGCTTTGCCATGAAAATCGCCCATCCGGGGGCGTCGCCGCCTTGGTGTCCAGCTACGGCAATCAACACCAAGATTACCGGTAGGACCACGAGGTCGTTGGTCCCGGCCTCAATCTTCAAGACTTGCCTGACGGACCGGGGTATGCGCTGGTCGCGGACAATGTCTCTGAGCACCACCGGGTCTGTTGAGGCGAGGATCGCTCCACCGATAAAGGCCATGATCCATGAGAAACCAACGACAAATGCCAGCGTTGTTGCGCCCAGGGCAATGATTATCCCAGTGCCCGGTCCTAAGATGAGGACTGGCACCAGCCAACGCTTTCCCAACTCGTCGATCTGCAACTTTACTGCGTCTAGGAAAAGCACCAGCGCCAGTGTAAGAGTGGCGACAATCTCCAAGAGTTGGTCGTGAGGGCCCATCTGGAAGACGTCCAAGCCCAGTTCGCCCTACAAGAAGCCCAATCCCAGGAAAATGATTGGGAAAGACAGAGGTGAACGCTCCACGAAGCCAGAGGCCAGCGGTGTTATGCAGAGGACGATTGCGACTATGCCGAAACCCAATAAAAAATCGGGCATTAAGGTCCTGTTCGGGAGAAAGAAATTACTGGGCTTACTGGCTTTCGGTGATATGCTCTTCCAGCAAGGACTGGTAGTCGAATACCACTGCGGATGCGACCGTTGCCACCAAATCCGGCAGCTTCAGCTCGTCGTGCAAGTCCATCTTGAACTCCAGCCAACGGTATTCCAGAATCATCTGAGGCTCAATCAGGTTATCGCCCTCAATCACCTCACCGCGCTTGAAATTGAGCTCGCAGGCCTGTAGTTGATGAGGATTGTTGGGGTTCCACAGCGAGATGCCGTACTTGCGGGCCATCACCGGCCGGTTGCCGTAGATGGCGCATGCGTCGTCCACCAAAGCCGGGCAAGGTATGTGATGGATGCCAACCTTTTTGCCCAACGCTTCCCGAACAACCTTGCTGTGTTCTTCAAGACTTTGGTTTTCCCAATTTTGGCTTTGCCGGACCGTGCTTTCCCGGCCTGTGCTTTCCCGGTCCGGGTCTTGTGTAGAGTCGGCGCCAAGCAAATTGTCCAAGTATTCCTTCGCTCTTTGCCGCATCGCTTCCCTTTGCTCTGGCTCCAACTCGGACACAGCTTTTGACAGATAAGCGGCCTCGATGGCGCTTATGGCAAAGAGCTGGTTACAGCAACTGCTACACCCCTTTCGGCATTGCATCTTATCGATGAACATGTTCCGCACCCGGTCAAACTCACTCTCCACGTCGGAAAGCAGCCCTTCGTAAGCGCGGTATATTTCGGAAAGTCGTGTGCTCATAACTTTTCTATCAACATGACGTACAAAATGATGTAATTCTAGCATAGGCGCTTATGCGTTCGCCTCTACTGCGAGTGGTGCTACAATTGCGATTCTCTGGTGCAACTTTCCGGGTGCGATTTTTCCGGTCCAAATATTCGAGCTGGTTGGGCCGGACCCAGATTCAGCATAAGCGAAGTAGAGGTGACCGGGATGGCTCAAGAGCCCATCAACTTGTTCGAGTATGAAGAGATTGCCAAGAGTCGTTTGGAACAAGGCCAGTACGACTTTATCGCCGGGGGCGCCACCGATGAGATAACCATCCGACGGACCAGGGCGGTTTTCGACTCCATCATGATGCGGCCACGCATGATGGTGGACATCAGCAAACGTGATGTGAGCACCACGGTCTTGGGCCAAAAGATTGATCTGCCGGTGATGATAGACCCGGCTGGAAACCACGGCGTTGCTCACGAAGACGCGGAGTTGGCAACGGCCAGGGCTGCTGGGGCTGCGGGCACGCTGATGGTGGTCAGTTCTCACGCCGCCAGAACCATGGAAGACGTGGCCGGTGCGGCCACGGGACCCTTATGGTTCCAGCAATATTTGTTCAGAGACCGAGGCTTGACACTGGAAATGGCGGCACGGGCCGAGGAAGCTGGATACACGGCCCTATGCCTGACTCTGGACGCCAAAGTATCGCCGAAGAGAGAGCGAAATATCCGAAACAACTACGTCGGACCGGCCTCACCCAACTACGCCCAGTTGGACATGGGCACCCACAGTTGGCAATTCGCCGCCGACATGCCGGCAGGACCAAACGACATTCGCGACCCGGCATCTACTTGGGAGGACTTGGATTGGCTAGCCGCCAACATCCGCCTGCCTGTCGTTGTTAAGGGAATAATGACCGGTGAAGATGGCAAGTACAGCGCGGATCACGGGGCGAAAGGCGTGATTGTTTCCAATCATGGGGGGCGCTACCTGGATACTACCTTGGCGACGATAGAGGTGTTGCCAGAGGTCGTAAAGGCCGTGGACGGGAATGCCGAAGTTTATATGGATGGTGGCATCCGAAGAGGCACTGACATCTTCAAGGCTTTGGCCCTCGGCGCTAGGTCGGTCTTGATTGGCCGCCCCCTCTTTTGGGGCTTGGCGGTAGATGGAGAAGCGGGGGTGGTGTCGATGCTGGAGATTCTAAAGAGCGAGTTGGACGCAACCATGGGAATGTGCGGACGAACAACAATTGATAGCATCGACATGGACTGCCTAGCCACTGTTTCGCCCTTGCTGGCTCTGTTCCCCACTGCCCCGGACTTCCGGTAGAAGCTTGTCCGGCCGACAGCCTTAGAATGACAATCGAGAGACATTGCCAGGCTTTCGGCGAATGTTAGCCGCAAACGAGAATCACAAATCCGTAGTACGTTTTCTTGGGGAGGATAGAAATGGATGAGATTATCGCATTGGAGAACCGGCGCATCGAGGCCATGACAAAGCTGGACACTCAGGCTTTGGATGAAATTCTGGCAGACGATTTGAGCTACGTTCACTCAACGGCCAGGGTTGAGACCAAAGCCGAGTTCATAGCCGCTTTGACTTCGGGACGTACTAAATACCAGTCCATCGAGCGGGATGATGTGGATGTCCGCCAGTACGGTGAGACGGCAGTGGTCACGGGCCGCGCCAAATTTCACGTCAACGCCAATGGCAATGACGTAAGGTTCCAAGTCAGGTTCACCGATGTCTACGCCAAGAGGGACAACGTCTGGCGGATGGTGGCGTGGCAGTCAACCAAGCTCCCAGACTAATTTCCGTATCGGCCATGGTGATGGCGGGTCCGTCCAAAAACCCGCCGTATCGGATCAATACCCTGACTAGCTAGTCGCCATTAGGAGGCTCATATGCCTAGTTACTCGATAAATGTCGGCAACGTGGAGTTGGTGTCCGTCAGCGACGGATTCCCCATCAGATCGCCGCTCATGCCCTTCCCGGACACGACTATTGAGCAATGGCGGGAATTCCCGGAACTCATGAAGGAAAACGACCAAATCGGCAGCAGGTACGGCACTACCGCTGTCCGTTCCGGCGGCAAGCTCATCATCGTGGATACGGGACTGCAAGCGCCAGATGGCATCCTGATGGAGGACATGAAGGCCAAGGGAGTGCACCCGGAAGAGGTAGACTTAGTCGTGTTTACCCACCTGCATCCCGACCATGTGGGCTGGAACCTGACCGCAGGAAAGCCGACCTTTCCCAAGGCCCGTTACCTGATTCCGCAGAGGGACTGGGACTATTGGACCAAGCCTGAGGTAGTGAAAGACGCAGAACATATCAGAAACCAGGTGCTACCTCTAAAAGACCATGGCGTCATAGAGTTTATGGGCGATGACTACCAGATTACCGACGAGTTGACTGCGGTCTCGACGCCGGGCCACACGCCGGGGCACGTGTCCATATTGATTGACTCTCAGGGAGAGAGGGCCTATATACTGGGGGATGTGGCCCACAGCCCGGCCCAGGCTCACTACACCGACTGGTGTCCCATATTCGATGTTGAGCCGGACCTGTCCCGAAAGACCCGCCATCAGGTACTGGACATGCTGGAAGCTCAAGGGATCTTGGTGTCTGCCGGGCATTTCCCGGATCCTGGTTTCGGTCATTTTGTCAAAGGCGAAAGCCGCAGGATGTGGCAAGGGATTTAAGTTCGTGTAACCAACTAGGCTGGAGATGCAAAGAGCCCCGATTCCATATTGGAATCGGGGCTCTTTCTTTGATATTGGATTAGGGACATTGGATTATGAAAGGAGTTTACCCCCTTCTCTAACGCTCCCCTTCAAAGGGGAGAGGACCGGCCCCTTGCCACCTTGCGAGGCCTTGCCCCAAAAGTCTCCCCAACACTGTCATTCTGAGGAGTGAAGCGACGAAGAATGACAGTGTTGGGGCAACGCTCCTCGCAACGCAAGTTCAGTCTGTCCTGAGCCCGCCGAAAGGCTGGGGAGAATTTTCAATAACTAGACTATTAGGCTTTGACCGGCTCACCTTGGGTCAGGAGTTGCTCCAGAGGCGTGTCCTTGTACTCGGGAGCAAAGGCGCACAGTTCAATCTCGATGCCATCGGGGTCCCGGACGTACAGGCCCTTGATCTCTCCGTGGTCACCGAAACCTGCAATCTCTACCCCCAATTCCTGGGTCAGACGGTAGGCCTCTTTAATGTCCTCGATGGAATCGAACTCGTAGGCGAGGTGGTACATGCCGACCCTGTTGGCCTCTGGGCCGGGAGCGTCCGCGCCTACGTTGGAGATTGCCAGGTCATGGTCGGTGTCTTCGTTACTGCGGAAGAAAACCATCCGGTCTCCGCCCCGGCCCTTTACCTCCAAGCCCAAGAACTTAGTGTAAAACTCTTCGGAGCGCTTCAGGTCTCGCACTCGAAGGACTACGTGCCCCAAACGTGTTGGTTTAATCATATCTAGCCTCCTGTTAAAGCCATTTGGGCTGAAAGCTTCTTTGCCTGTTTGTTAATTATAACCCAAGTCGCCACACGGGAAATTACCTGGGATATTACATGGGATCTTACATGGGATATTAAATGGAATGGCGCCTCTCCCAATTAGCCGGAGTTTTTTGCTTCCAGTGCATCCAGAATGGCCCCTGGAGTCATGGGCAGCTTGGTCATTCGCACACCCACGGCTCGGTAGATTGCGTTGGAGAGGGCCGCCAAGGGAGGAATAATCGGCGCTTCACCGACACCCCGCAGGCCGAAGGGATGCCTGGGATTGGGTACCTCGGTTATCACCGTGTCCACCATGGGAATGTCCAAGATGGTGGGCATGCGGTAGTCTAAGAAACTTGAGTTGGCCATGGTGCCGTCGGGATTATAGAAATACTCTTCGTTCAACGCCCAGCCGATGCCCTGTACGGTGCCGCCCTGCATCTGCCCTTCCACGTAGTCCTTATGAACGGCAGTGCCAGCGTCAATAAATGCTGTGCAGCGCAGGATATCCACTTTGCCGGTCTCCGGGTCCACCTCCACGTCTATGATGTTCCCGGCGATGATTGGCCCGATGCCGGTGGAAGTTGTCCCCACGGAACAGGAAATCGGCCCACCCGTCCGCAACTGCCTGGACGCTAGTTCCTTGAAGGTCAGCTTGTCTTCGGGGTTTTTCTTGAAGATGAACGTCCCATCAACAAACTCCACGTCCTCTACTTGAGCCTCCCAAATCAGGGCCGCTCGACCGGACATTTCCTTAATCACGGCTTCGGCGGCGGCGATGGCTGCCAGACCCGTGTCGAAGGCGGTACGGCTGCCTCCGGTGACCCCCGTCCAGCCGATGGCGTCCGTGTCGACAACGGTTGGCGCCACGTCCTCGGCCCGCAGCCCCAGAATCTCGGCGGCCTGCATGGCCACGGCGGTCCGGCTACCGCCGATGTCCACAGAGCCGGTAATCAGGTTAATCGTCCCGTCGCTGTTCACATTGATGGTGGCAGCGGACGCTTGACCGCCCTGCCACCGGTAACCCACGGCCACTCCCCTACCCTGGTTGGGTCCGGAAAGAGGCGCTGTGTAATGGGGATGTGCTTTCATCTCCTCTTCCATCTCTCGGCAGCCAAACACGTTGTGGGGCACACCGGTGGGTGCACGGTCGCCCTCTTTGACGGCGTTCATCAGGCGGAAGTCCATGGGGTCGATTCCCAGTTTTTCCGCCAATTCATCTATCACCGGTTCTACGGCGAAAGCGCCTTGAGGCTGGCCAGGCGCTCGGTATGCTTGAACCTTCTGCTTGTTGCAAACGATGTCGTAGCCGTCCACCAGCAGGTTTTCGATATTGTACGGTCCGGTGGCCGCCATTGTTCCACCGCCTACAGGGGAGCCGGGGAAGGCTCCGGCTTCATAGGCCATGTAGAGTTGGGCTGCGGTTATCTTTCCGCTCTTGGTTGCCCCAATCTTGCACCTAATGTGGGTGGCCGACGTGGGGCCGGTGCCTTCGAATACCTCTTTTCGGGTCATCACTATTTTCACCGGGCGTCCGCTCTTCTTGGACAGTACTGCGGCCACCGGTTCTAGATAAGTGGTAATCTTTGCGCCAAAACCGCCTCCAATCTCTGTGGGAACTACTTTGACGGCGGATTCGGGCAGGTCCAGTATTGCCGCACAAGAGGACCTGATGGCAAATGCGCCCTGGGTGCAGGTCCAGATGGTCAACCGTCCGTCTTGAGACCAAACGGCAGTGGACGCGTGGGGCTCTATGTAGCCTTGGTGCACGGTCTCGGTATCGAATTCACGTTCAACGATGACATCGGCCTCGGCAAAGCCCTTTTCGATGTCGCCCAGTTTGTGCTGAATGTGGGCCGCCACGTTGCCTTTGACCCCGGTGTCTTCACCCCTGACGAATCGCTCCACCCGGAACATCGTGGTCAGGTTTTCATGGAGGATGGGTGCGTCATCTTTCAGAGCGTCGTGGAGGGTTAATACCGTTGGCAGGACTTCGTAGTCAACATTAATCAGGTTGATGGCCTCTTCGGCCACGTGAGCGTTCACGGCGGCGACAGCGGCCAAAGCGTGGCCTTTGTAAAGAGCTTTTTCGCTGGCCAGCACGTGCTCCGCCATCAGCCTAGCCGTGCCTTGAGCTTCCGACAAGTCGATTACTTGATCCTCGATGATGGGGAAATCCTTGGATGTGCATACAGCGAATACACCGGGCAGAGCCTCGGCCTTGCTGGTGTCGATTGACCGAATTCGGGCATGGGCATGGGCGCTGCGCAGTACCCTGCCATGGAGCATGCCGGTTAATTGGGTATCTGCCCCGTATTTGGCTGCGCCGGTAACTTTGTCCACGCCGTCATGGCGGATGGGGCTGGTGCCAATGACCTTGTATTTGCTGGAACTAGCGCTCTGACGGTCTCTTGTGGTTGTCATTTGATTCCCCTTAAACTTTTAAGATATTAACGGGTTTAGTGCCTAACCCGGTTCGTGTAAGTGTCCTTCACCCTAACCGGTGCCGGTGTCAACTGTTCTGAGTGAGGCGTTTCCTGGATTCCGGCCTTCGCGGGAAAGGCGAGGCCAAGCGAGACAAAATTGGGTGCCTCTCTTGGTCAGTTACCTTGCAGTATGAAGTCGGAGACGCGCTCCCCAATCATCATAGTGGTAACGTTGGTGTTGGCTCTTATGCAGTCAGGCATGATGGATGCGTCTACAACGCGCAGACCTTGTATTCCATGGACCCGGCCGTATTGGTCGACCACCGCCATTGGGTCGGTGGACGGCCCCATCTTGCAGGTGCAGGATATGTGCTGTGAGGTGCTGACTTCCCGCATAATCCATGAGTCTAATTTTTCGTTGGAATTCAGCACATCGTCTGGCGGCTCCAAGCGCTCTTGGATGATATTAGCAAACTCTTTGCTTTCGCCTAGTTTCACGCACAATCGGATACCCTCCCTCAGACGCTCACGGTCGGACTCGTTCTCCAAGTAGTGATATTCCAGCGAGGGTTGGACTGTGGGGTCGATGGTGGTGAGTTTAAGCTCGCCGGCGCCTTCCGCCAACTGGATTCCCACTGTCATGCGGATGCCCACCGGCTCCATCCGGCTTCCCCCCTGATTGACTCGGCCTGTAGCGAAGGATTGCATGGAAATCTTCATGTCGTTTCGCAGCCCCGACCCATCGGCGGTGTAGCGCAACGCCACTTGCATACGAGGGGCCACGCCGTCTAGTTCAAACCCTTCTTTGGTGCGCCAGGTGACCCAAGTAAGGGGATGGTCCCGCATGTTCTGACCCACACCGGGAAGGTGGGCTACAACGGGTATGCCCAAGCTCTTGAGGTGCTCCGCCGGGCCGATGCCCGAGAGCAAGAGAGCCTGGGGTGAGCCGATGGCGCCGGCGCTGAGGATTATCTCATCGCTTTCCACCACAAACTTCTGACCACCGCTCTCCACCTCGATTCCCGTTGCTCTTGTGCCGTCGAATATTAACCGGTGGACGGTGCAGTTGGCGCGAATGCTCAGGTTCATCCGGTGCCTGGCCGGGTCCAAGTAACCCAATGCGGTGCTGAATCGGATGCCATTGGGGTTATTTAGAGGAATAGCGCCAACTCCGGTCGAATCCGGATGGTTGTGGTCTTCGGTGTCGGGGAAACCGGCAGTCAGACAAGCGTTATAAAACGCCTCTTGGGCCGGGAGCCACGTCTCCCTTTTGAAACGGTGGGCTATAATCGGCCCGTCGTTGCCGTGGAAATCATCGTGGAAGTCCGTGTCGGTTTCCAGCTTCCGAAAGAATGGAAGCAATTTCTGGAAGTTCCACTGGTCGTTGCCCTCGGCGGCCCAAGAGTCATAGTCTTCGGGGACGCCACGCAAGAAGACCTGGCCGTTGATGGCGCTGGAGCCTCCGGTAACCTTGCCTCTGGGAACCAACATGGGCGGGGAGGTTTCGGTGCCCTTGCCGATGAACTGCCAGTTATGGTCACTTACCATAATGTCGATTTCCGTGGCATATCCGAACTTTACTTCCTCGGGCAGGTGCTCGAACTCGGGATAGTCCGGTCCCGCCTCCAAGACCAGCACGGACCTTTGTGGGTCCTCGGACAGCCGGGATGCCAAGATGGAGCCCGCTGAACCCGCCCCCACGATTATCACGTCATATTTCATCGTCTTGCCTCTATCAGTGCGCCGGAATCTGGGTTACTAGATTCCTAATCTAGATTAATGTGGACGGCGTAACTATTCCTTCAAGGTCGGCTTCGGTCGCTTGGTCCACCAAAGTGATGCCAAGATTAGTCTCCATGTGCCAATAGAGTTGCTTTAGATGGTGGGTGCTGTGGCTGAGAATGATATTCAGCAGCTCCAACACTGTGACTTCGCCACCGTAGTGGGCCGGGACGACCCGGTCAAATGATTGGGTATCGCCGCTGGCCAAGAACTTCACGATCGCCTGCCGGACTCCGTCGCCATATTCAGCCACTTCTTCCACCGAGGTCACCGTACTTAAGCGATCGTCCGAAGCCTTCATGTCATCGGTGCTCATGCTGCCGTGGGTGTGGCTATTGAGGGCCAACTCGGGGAAGGACAGGACGTGCATGACGGTCTTGCGCAGAGTCCATTCTCGCCAAGGCACCATCTCCTGTAGCCGAGCGTCGGAGAGTTGTCTTGCCGCCCCGATTGCGGCCTTCAGCATCACGTCGTATTTGTCGGAGAGCCAGTCGGTCTTGCCGGAAAGGTCCACTCTGATATCCAGCTTCAGCGCCGGAATCAACTTCTTGGGGTAGTAGCCGATTATGACCACATCATCGTCGATAATGGTGGCTGGCAATGACTTTATTTCACGGCGCTTGAGGTCTTCCTGAGCGGCCTCGTCGCTGGGCACATCGTGGTGTTCATACTGAACACCATTGGACGTAAGAAACTCTTCCAACGTCCGGCAACTGAATCAACCAGGGTGGGTGTATACGTGTACAGCCATTGGTTCCTCCCCGATATTTTTGATTATCTGGCTTTGATGACGACTCGGCGTGCGAGTGCCAAAGCGTTGTTTCCAATCTGCAAGTTGTTGCTAATCTGCAAATAGTAACGGCTAGGAGAAAGATTTGTCCAGAAGCGGTGTGAACGTGGCCGAAAGCTGGTGTAAAATCAGGAACGGCAATCCCTAGCTTCAGCCAGACAGGAGATGACGCTATGGCTCAGTCGATAGGAATCGTGGGATGCGGCGCCATCGCCCAAGCCCTGCTAAAAGAAGCTGACAAAGGTAATCTTCCTGTTGAAGTAGCTGGAGTTACCAGCCGGACTGAGAGCAGCGCCCAAGCTTTCCTGGCCACGTTAATAAATCCACCGCCCTATCTGGAGAGGGAAGAGCTTATCGCCCGCTCGGATCTAATCGTGGAGACGGCTGGCGGCCATGTGGTGCCGGAATTGGCTAGGGAGACGTTCGGGGCGGGCAAGGACCTCATGGTGATTAGCATCGGCGCCCTCTTGGAACATCCGGAGATTATCGAGCAGTCGCGTAAGACCGGTTGCCGGCTTTTGGCTCCATCAGGCGCGATTGCCGGTCTAGACGGAATAAAGTCTGCCTGCTCGGGTATCGTTGACCGGGTTACCATGGTTTCTCGAAAACCGCCACAGGCCATTGAAGGCGCTCCTTACTTGGTGGAGCATGGCATTTCTCTAGAGGGTTTGGAGACGGAGCGAGAGGTGTTTTCCGGCAGCGCCAGAGAGGCTTGCTTGGGGTTTCCCGCAAACTTGAACGTTTCCGCCGCCGTGAGCTTGGCCGGAGTAGGGCCCGACAAGACTCAGGTACGCATCATCGCCGTGCCAGGGCTGGAGCGGAACTGCCACGATATTGAAGTGGAAGGGGAGTTTGGCTTTCTCTCGGTCCACATTGAGAATATTCCCTCAGAAAACCCTAAAACCGGGCGCCTAACCGCCCTCTCGATTATTCGGTCGGTGCGTGACGCAGGCGATCCGGTTAGCATCGGCACCTAGTTACATCTTAGTAGCTGGGTAGACTCTACTGGCTAGGCGGCAAAATACTGGCCAGGCGTCACACCCAACGAGCGTCGGAACATGGCGATGAATGCGCTGGTGGTCTCATAACCGACACTCAGTGCGGTCTCGCTCACGGTGTGCCCGTCGGCCAAGCGCGCCAGGCCTTCCAACAGCCGCACTTGCTGCTGCCATTGCCGGAATGTCATCCCCGTGTCGGACAGGAAAAGCCGCGCCAGTGTCCGACTACTGGCTCCCACCATCCGCCCCCAGGCCTCCAGCGTTCTGTGGTCTGCGGGGTTGCTTTTGATTGCGCCGGTAATCTCTTTCAGGTTGACGTCCGTGGGCTCGGGTAGTTTCAAAGGAACGGTGGACATTAGGCGAATCTCATCCAATATCAAGCCCATGATTCGAGCATCAGGTCCGGTCAGGTCGTAAAGCTGCGGCGCTTGAGCGGCACGCAAAATCAACTCCCTGAGGAGAGTTGTAACGCTGACCACGCTGCAATCCGTTGGGAGCCCAGGATTGTAGTCCGAGCGTATATACAGGCTTCGCATGGAGAGGGGGCTTGAAGACTCGATTTCGTGCTCCACCCTTGGCGGTATCCAGACTCCCCGTTGAGGCGGCACCACCCAAGTGCCGCGCTCTGTGGTTACTCTCACCACGCCGGAACTGCTGTAGACCAGTTGCACTCTCCCGTGCCAATGGCGCTTGCTGCTAAATCCTAAAGGGTATTCCGTTGCCCGGACCACAACATCCCGGTCAATATCCTCTCCAAAGGCATCGTGGCGGGTGGTGAAATTATTTGTCCGATTGGCGATACTTTGTGACTTCATACGTACACATTGTAATTTCTAATCCTAATATACTCAATTCACTTATCCTGACCCGGATTCACCCAGGCAGAGGCAGAGATGGCCATTGAGCCCTCGTTCCACGGTGAAAACAAACACGGTGAAAATCAACACGGCGAAAAAGAAAATCTCAGACTGACCAGCCAATTCATGATTACCAGCTTGGCCGTCGGCCACACGGTATTTCACTGGATAATTCAAAGCTTTGTGGTGTTGCTGCCGGAGATTCAAAGCACTTTCCACCTCAGCGGGGTCGGCGTTGGCGGCATCTTCACCATCCGAGAGTTGGTATCCGGGTTAGTGTCCCTACCCGGCGGAGTCATCGTTGACGGCATCAGGCGCCATTGGGGCGTGCTGCTGGCTTTGTGTTTGGGGGCATCCAGCTTGGGCTCGTTGATAATGGGAGTATCGCCGGTTTATCCGTTGTTGTTGATTGGGATTGCCGTGGTGGGAATGTCACACTCCATCTGGCACCTGCCTGCTTCGGCGTCGCTGGTCTATCACGTTCCTCACAGACGAGGAATGGCGTTGGCATTTCACGGAGTAGGCGGGAGCATCGGCGATGTTGTGGGGCCGGTTGCCACGGGAGGCCTGCTGATGGTGCTGGGATGGCGAGGAATTCTCAGCGTATACGCAGTGGCGCCGTTCTTCTTGGCATTCCTGGCGGCGTGGTCTTTCCAACACATCGGAAGACTTAAGCCGGACGAGGAAGTCAGCCAGGTGGATATGTCGACCCGTGTCGAGATTAGCAAACGCCTGCTTAGGAACAAGCTGTTGTGGGGGATAGCCTTTGTTCGGGGCCTCAGAGCAATGTCTTTGGTGGCTTTGGTCACGGTCCTGCCTTTGTATCTGGGCAACGAGTTGGGCCTGAGCCCTTTTTCCAGGGGCATACACATAGGCTTGCTCATTGCGATTGGTCTGGTGGCCAAACCATTTATGGGGTATCTGTCGGACCGATGGGGAAGGAAGCAGGTATTGGTTCCGGGGCTCCTGTGGTCCACCCTATTTGCGATCTTACTGGTTGTATTCGATCACGGCCCGGCCTTGACCGTAACTATCGCTCTGATGGGGCTGTTCCTGTATCCGGACCAACCCATATTGACCGCCGTTTCAATGGAAGTGGTGGGGCGAGAGGTGGCAACCACCGGATTGGGCATCGTTTCTTTCAGCAGTTTCCTGATGGCGGCGGCTTCTTCGTTAATCGCTGGCGGCTTGTATGAGGGGGCCGGGATGGATGTGGCGCTGTACTACGTTGCTGGGTTGTTTGCCTTGGCGGCCGTGGTCTTTGCCTTGCTTCCATTACCCGGGAGATCCGATGAATGAGTTCGCAGCGGAATCGGCATGGAGCGGTAGATAATTCAAGAAGAATGGTAAAGCTATTTGTAGAAGGCCGACAGAATCGGTAGGCAACTATGCGAGAGTTCCGGATAGCTGTCGAAGAGTTTCAAAATGAATGCGGAGGAATAAAAAAGAGCCACCATGCCGGCGGCTCCCTTGTTGATGACCTGCTACTAGGTCCGCATGGAACTAAAGCAATCGCTGCAATACACGGGCCTATCGCCGCGGGGGACGAAAGGAACTTCAGTATCGACGCCACATTGGGCGCACACTACAGGATGCATCTCCCGAGGTCCGCCGGAGAAACCGCTCTGCTGGTTCTTGCGAGCTCCACGACACTCCGTGCAACGTTTCGGCTCGTTGGTGTAACCCCTGGATGCGAAGAACTCTTGCTCTCCCACCGTAAAGGTGAATGCTGCGCCGCAGTCCACGCAAACTAGGTCTTTGTCTGCCAATGCCATTCGAATGGCCTCCATAAAGTTAGACTAGGTTCAGTCTAGGTCATCCGAAGCTAGGGTGATAGGAATATAGGAGCTACCAACGGGGAACCTTAACTTGCACCGTGATACATTATATCAGAGAATCATTCGATCTAGTTCACAGGCACCGTCCGCGCGTTGTTAAACCCGCAGGGTGTATTTATTACTCAGAGAGTAGGCCGTTATACGATTTCCCCACGCATCACCGTTACTGCCTGTCCTCCCAGCCTCACTCGGTCACCGGCCAGACTCACTTTGACCACTCCGCCTCGGTTCGAAGCCTGATAGGCAACAAGCTCGGTCTTATCCAGCCGGGCACTCCAAAATGGACCCAAATAACAATGGGATGAACCCGTGACCGGGTCTTCCAACAGCCCGGAACTGGGGGCGAAAAACCTGGAAATGAAATCATACTGAGTGCAAGAAGATTGGCAGGTGACTGCTACGCCGCGGCATTCTACCCGCCCCAAGGCCACCCAATCGGGTTTGATCTCCCTGAGAATTTCTTCCGACTCCACTTGGACCAAGTAGTCCGTCCGGTTCTTGCCCACGTAAAGCGCGTCAACGCCAAGGGCTGAAAGCAAGCCGGCTGGCGGCTCTGCGGGCTCGTCAGGTTGGGCCGGGAAGTCAAGCTCGATCCAATCTCCTGTGCGGTCGGCGGTCAAAAGCCCGCTGGCCGTGTGAAAGCTGGCCTGGGTGTCTTGGGCCAAATGCCCGCCCTCCCACAAAACGTGTGCGCTTGCTAAGGTGGCATGTCCGCACAACTGGACCTCCATGGTTGGTGTGAACCAGCGTAATTCATAGCCAGAGTTGCCCTTGGTCCCGCCCGCTCTTTCAACCAGGAAAGCAGTTTCAGACACGTTCATCTCTTTGGCCACATCCTGCATCCACCGGTCCGTTGCTGGCACTTTCATGATGCAGACGGCGGCCGGATTGCCCGAGAACGGTTTTGATGTAAAGGCATCAACTTGAATTATCGGTATTCCCACGTTTTCTCCAAAAGCACGTCAGCAGCAGGCGCTTAACATTAATTTTCGTCACGGTTTACTAACGCCCTAGGCGGTCGCCAATAGCAAAGTCCGGCAGCCGACTACCTATCACCAGTCTAAGGGCGAAAAAAGGACCCCTTCGGTTCATGGCCGAAGGGGTCCTTTTGGTGCGCATTTGATTTGTAGCGAGGAAGCCTTAGCGACCCATTCGCTCACCCTTAACCACGTCAGGTAACCAGAGGGCAATTTGAGGGAAGGCAATAATGAGCGCAAGGGCTACACCCATACAGGCCATAAACGGCAACACACCTATCCACACGTCGGCAATAGTGCCCTGATGGGCTTCTTCTCCTGCCGCCTCGGCCATCTCCCTGGTGATGTCCTGGCGTACGCCGTGTAGAACATAGAGATTGATACCTTCGGGCGGGCTGATCAGGGCGGCTTCAACCAAGATAACCATGATGATGCCGAACCAGACCAAGTCAACCCCCACCTGTTCCAAAGTGGGTACTAGAATTGGAATCGTAGTTACCAGCATGGAGAAGCTCTCCATGAAGGTGCCTAGCACCAGATAGAAGCCCACCAACACGATAACCAAGGTAATCTCGTTGAGGTTCAAACCGGTTATCGCGTCTGCTATGTCCTGGGATATTCCCAACCTGGCGAATGCGAAGCTGAGAGTGAACGCCGCAAGAATGATTAGGAAAATCATTCCGGTGGTGCGAATTGTTGACATGAAGGCAGCTTGCATCACTTCCCAAGTGAACTTCGCCACTCGGGTATATTCTTGCAACGGAGCAAGCGTCGATTGCCGAACTTCAATCCTCGCATTTTCGGGCAAAAAGTTAACAATGCCGGTCTTTCGCAGCAAGAAAGCGCCAGCCGGTTGCCAGATTCGATCGGCATTTAACAATATGCCAATCACAAGAGCACCCGACACGCCGAATGCGGCAGCCTCAGTGGGTGTTGCGATACCCATGTAAATCGTACCCAACACAACGAAAATCAGGCCAGCGACTGGAATGAGCGCCAGCAGGCTGACAATCCTTTCTCGCCATTGCTGCAGGTCAAACATGCTCTGACCCTCGCTCTCCTTTGGAGCGATATTGGGCCAAATCAAGGCTGCGATAGCAATCATCACCATGAAGATGCCGGCCAGCATGAACCCTGGCAAGAACCCGGCCAGATACAGCCTGCCGATGGATTCTTCCACCAGCACACCGTAAATAATTAGGCTGATGCTTGGGGGTATCAATATACCCAGTGTGCCTCCTGCGGCCAGAGAGCCGATAACGAGGCGCTCGTTATAGCCGCGGGCCCGGAAAACGGGGAGAGACACCCGGCTGATGGTAGCCGATGTGGCTACACTGGAGCCGGAGCAGGCGGCGAATATTGCACATGAGGCGATATTTGTGTGAATCAAGCCGCCGGGCAGAAACCACAACCAACGGGAGATGGTGGCGTACATTCGCTCACCCATTCCGCTGCGGTTCATTAGTTCACCCATCAGGATGAACAAGGGGACTGCCACCAGGATGAAGCTTGTGTTCCCTTCCCAGGCCTTGTTGGCCATGATGTTCCACAATGGAGCATCAGAAAAGAACCACATGATAATTAATGACAAGCACCCCAAGGCTGCGGCTACATATAGCCCACCCATGAAGAACGCGCCCATCAAACCAAACGCAACACCAATTGCCATCGGTCCTCCGGCTTCCTAATGATTTTGTCTTAAACCAAAGATCCTAGATAAATCCGGTTTCGTATACTACTGGCCTTGATAGAACTAGTAACCGCCGTAATTTATGGAATCAGCGATAGCGGCCCTGGTCGCTACCCCGGTCGCAACTAGGCGACCGACGGCGGGTTGTCTACCATGACATCGTAAATCTCAATCTCGCCACCGCCGAGGCTCCTATGCCACATGGGCAAGAACCACTCTGCCACCTGGCTGAGCATCATCTGGATGGCCGTGAATCCCAAGAAAGCAAACCCTAGACCCACCACGATTTTCGGAATCCAAAGAGGAGTCAGTGGATAATCGTTGGTTACCACACCCCTGTCGTAGTTCTTGAGGATAACTATCCACATTTTCCAAGCAGTGATTGATGCGAGGAATGCCACCGAAGCCAATGCCAGCATGTCCGCCAACCTGCGAGTTTTCGTGCCCATGAACGGTAGCATTACATCGATACGCACGTGGGAGCCGGACCGTAATGAATACGAGAACGACCAAGTGGCAGCCATGGCCAGAATGTAACCTGACATTACGTCGGTGGCCGGAGCTTGGACCCAACCTACTTTGCGGGCAATGACCTGGTAGGTGATGAAGAAGCCTAAAAGGAGAAGCTCCATTCCGCAGATCCAGCCCATAACATAATAGACACGATCCGCGGCCCTTGTGAAGTTGCGCATGAAAATCAATAGATTTAGTGGGATCGTTCTAATCTCATTAGCTAGGGAGCCAGTACTTGGCGGTGCAATAACCCCTGAGCCATCAGACTCTACTTGGACTTCGCTCAATTTCCGGCCTCCTTACACATCACCAGAGACTTTTCCACATTTTGACTTCTATATCCGTTGGAGCGCATCGTGTTCCGGCCAATTTAGTGCCGCTCCCCAATGCGATCCCAATTCTACACCATGTTGTAAAGGTTTACTTCAATTCCGCTGATTATCGGGCATACTTGACCCAAATCCCAGCAAATGTTCGGTCTTCACAGCCGCTCCTTAATGAATCGGCTGTGAAGGTAAACCCTATATTTTACTAACTTGTATCACTACTCGTTAGTGTTGGTTACGGAGCCGTCGTCCTCGATAGGTACCCGTGTTTTTATCTCTTGGTTACGCCGGTCTTGGTGACCGTTCCATCAGGCTCGATTCTGAGGCCAACGATTGGCTGGATCTTCTCGTTGAATAGGGCGACGTAGGGGTGGTCCGTGCCGCCCAGACGCCGCAACCAACCAGGTATCACATGTT
>Ga0066376_10002341_pt1 | contig 17661 bp, 19 predicted proteins | sample Knorr_S15_td_Bot_FD_77009 | JGI IMG/M metagenome (GOLD analysis project Ga0066376, IMG submission 77009) | Marine microbial communities from Southern Atlantic Ocean transect - Knorr_S15_td_Bottom_ad_5009_LV_A | ecosystem: Environmental > Aquatic > Marine > Oceanic | place: Southern Atlantic... | reverse complement strand
GACCCGGCCAGCGGCGCGCCGACGGTCAAGAAGCTCACCATCGCCATGGACATCGGCACGGTGGTCAATCCCGACGGCGCCTTGGCCCAGCTCGAGGGTTCCGCGTTGTGGGGCGTCAGCCACGCCTTGAAGGAGAAGTGCACGCTGTCCAACGGCGCCATCGATCAAGCCAACTTCGACACCTACGAGGTGCTGCGCATCGACGAGGTGCCCGAGGTCGACATCACGCTGATCGAAAGCGGCCATTACCCGGCCGGCACCGGCGAGCCGGTGGTGACCGTGGTTCCGCCGGCGATCGCCAACGCCATCGATGACGCGGTCGGCGCGCGCGTGCGCGAACTTCCGATCACGGCGGACGCGATCAAGGCGGCCATGGCGTAAGCACGATCCGAAATAACGAATCTTCGCTTGATCTGGCGGCGGCCCCCGGGCCGCCGCTTTTTTTGCCACCGTTTTTTTGTTGGGCGGCGCGTATCCAAAACCGTAGCATGTGGCCATGAACGTGATCACGCCGTGCATCGGCATCTGCCGGATCAATGAGCACACGAATTTGTGCGAGGGCTGCCGGCGCTCGATGACCGAAGTCGCCGAGTGGCTCTATTACGACGACGACAAGAAACGCCGCATTATCGACGAGGCGGCGCGGCGCGACCCATTCCCCGCCAAGACCTGACGGCGGCGCGCCCGCCTATCCCGCTTCCAGCTCGGTGTCCCAGTACAGGAAATCGCGCCAGCTTTGGTGCAGGTAGTTGGGCGGATAGCGCCGGCCGACCTCGCGCAGTTCGAACGTGGTCGGCGCGCGTGGCGCGTGGCGCGGGGCCATGCGGCTTTCCCGCGGCGTGCGGTTGCCCTTGCGCAGATTGCATCCGGCGCAGGCGGTGACCACGTTGTCCCACACGGTGCGCCCGCCGCGCGAGCGTGGCACCACGTGGTCGAAGGTCAACTCGTGCGTATCGAAGCCGTGGCCGCAATATTGGCAATCGAAGGCATCGCGCAGGAACACGTTGAACCGGGTGAAGGCCGGCCTGCGGTTCGACGCGACGTAGCGCTTCAGCGAGATCACGCTGGGCAAGCGCATGCACCACGACGGCGAGTGCACCTCGCGGTCGTATTCGGCGACGATATTGACCCGGTCCAGAAACACCGCCTTGATCGAATCCTGCCATCCCCATAGCGATAGCGGAAAATAACTCAGCGGCCGGTAGTCGGCGTTCAGGACCAGGGCCGGACAACTGTCCAACGATGCGTTCACGTTCGCTCATCGGCGCCGGGACTGGACGGCGCCGCTCCTCTCTGTGCGACAATCATAAAGGTCTCGACCCCGGGGACGCAAATCGCGCCCCCCGCGAGTTTCGCCGCGCGCGCGCCCTGGCTATGCTGCGCGGCGTTTACCCGAGGAGGTATTATGCCCGGTCCACTGTCACACATCCGCGTCCTCGAGCTCAGCCGTATCCTGGCCGGGCCGTGGGCGGCGCAGAACCTCGCCGACCTGGGCGCCGAGGTGATCAAGATCGAACGCCCCGGCGCCGGCGACGATACGCGCCAATGGGGCCCGCCCTTCCTCAAGGACCCGGACGGCAACGAGACCTCGGAATCGGCCTATTTCCTATCCGCCAACCGCGGCAAGAAATCGGTCACGGTGGACCTTGCCGACCCGCGCGGCCGGGATCTCGTGCGCGATCTCGCCGCCCAGTCCGACGTGGTGATCGAGAACTTCCGCGTCGGCGGCGCCGCCAAGCTGGGGCTCGGCCATGACGAGTTGCGCGCGCGCAATCCGGGCCTGATCTATTGCTCGATCACCGGCTTTGGCCAGACCGGGCCGTACAAGGACCGGGGCGGCTACGACTACATCATCCAGGCCATGGGCGGGCTGATGAGCATCACCGGCGAACGCGACGACTTGCCCGGCGGCGGCCCGCAGAAAGTCGGCCTCGCGGTGACCGACCTGTTCACCGGCATGTACGCCACCGTGGCCATCAATGCCGCCCTGGTACACCGCGAACGGACCGGCGCGGGCCAGTATATCGACATGGCGCTGCTCGACTGCTCGGCGGCGATGATGTCGATGATGGCGACCAACTATTTCGCTTCCGGCAACGTGCCCAAGCGCATGGGCCACGCCCATCCCAACGTGGTGCCGTATCAGTTGTTTCCGACCACCGACGGCCATGTGGTGGTGGCGATCGGCAACGATACGCAGTTCGCGCGCTATTGCGAGGCCATCGGGCGCGCGGAACTGGCCACCGATCCGCGCTTTGTCGACAACCGCGCGCGGGTGGAGAACCGCGACGCGATCGTGGCGATCCTCGAACAGGCCATGGCCGGACGCTCCAGCGCCGAGTGGCTGGAACGTCTCGCGGAAGCCATGGTGCCCAGCGGTCCGGTCAACACCATCGACCAGGTCTTTGACGACCCGCAGATCAAGCACCGGGGCATGAAGGTCGAGTTGCCCCACACGGTGGCCGGCACCGTGGCCCAGCCGGGAAGCCCGATGCGGCTCTCGGTCACGCCCGTCGAATACACCCGCGCCGCGCCGATCCTCGGCGAACACACCGACACGGTGCTGAGCGGCCTGCTGGGCCTGGACGCCGAAGCGGTCGCGGCCTTGCGCGCCGACGGCGTGATCTGAGGGGAGAGGAGATATGGACCTGGGTCTGCGCGGCAAGAAGGCCATCGTCACCGGCGCCACCAAGGGGATCGGGCGCGCCATCGCGGAAGTCCTGGCGGCGGAGGGGTGCGGCGTCGGCATCTGCGCGCGCGACGCCGGCGAGGTCGAGGCCGCGGTGGCCGCGCTGAGCGCCACGGGCGTCGCGGCGGCCGGCGCGGCGCTTGACGTGGCCGACGGCGACGCGCTCAACAGTTGGGTCGGCGACATGGCGGCAAAGCTGGGCGGCCTCGACATCGTGGTGGCCAATGTCAGCGCGCTGGCGATCGCGCCGGACGAGGCGTCGTGGCGCCGGGACTTCGACATCGACGTGATGCACACGGTGCGCGTGGTCGAGGCGGCGCTACCCCATATGGAGAAATACGATGCCGGCGCGATCGTGGTCATCTCCAGCGTTTCGGGCGTCCAGATCGACGGCGCGGCGGGGCCCTACGGGGCCATGAAGGCGGCGCTGATCCACTACACGGCGGGCCTCAGCCGCCGCCTGGCGCCGCAAGGCATCCGCGCCAACACGGTCTCGCCCGGCACGGTCTATTTCGAGGGCGGCGTGTGGAATCATATCGAGAAAAACGACCCGGCGTGGTTCAAGAAAGCGCTCGCGAGCAATCCCATGGGCCGCATGGCACGGCCCGGCGAAATCGCCAACGCCGCCGCCTTCCTGGCCAGCCCCGCCGCCAGCTTCATCACCGGCGCCAACCTGATCGTCGACGGCGCGGCCAGCACGGGCGTGCAGTTTTGAGGCGGAGAGGCGCGAACGACTTGCGCGACGACCGGACCTCCGATATCAGGTTGCGCCTTCGTAGAAGAAACCCCGAAACACGCTCTCGACGAGCAGGAGGTGCGTTATGGCACAGATCAAACGGACCAAAGAGTCCCCTTCCTTTTGAACGGATGAGCAAGCGCCGCAAGGGCTTCCCGTCCGAAACGCGGGTAAAGCGCGGCGAACGAGTCGTCCACGGCGACAAGGAGCTGATCGAGAAGCTCGGTCGCAACGATCCCTGCCCGTGCGGGTCCGGACGCCGGTTTCAAGAATTGTTGCCTGCGTAAGGGATGCTTTCGATGGCGCCAACCGCGCCTACTACTTTCAAGGAATGACAGTGTTTTCTTGGCATCGATGAGTGCGGGGGCCCGGCGCCGGCTTTGCGCCGGGCCCTTCGCGCAATGCCGGCTAGGCCAAGCAATCCCGCAAAAACCGCGCGCCCATGTCCAGGCCGGTCCGGTCGATGCCATGGCGTTTGCATGGGCGCCAGAGCGCCGGCGTTAAATTTCGAGGCGGCGCTTGGTCTCTAAATGTGGCAGTGCAAGGCCTGACCACATCCGAAGTTTCATTAACTGCGCCGTCAAACTGTCCAACAATGGGGGACCACCTCATGCTGTTTGCGCCCGTCACCGTGTCGACCTAGTTGAACGTGGGTTCGTAGGTGAAGGCAGTGGTACGTTCCAGCAGCGGGTCGGCCACGGCCTCGGTCAGCGCAATCAGGAACATCGATCACGCCAATTCTCCGTTCATACATTAGAGAGAGTATCGCTAATGTATAAACTGTTCTCATTATTCCAATATACCGTTCTACCGTCTGGAAAAACAAAATCCACTAAACCTTCGTCGAGAGGAAATTCTTCTTCCATATCTGAATAAGAAATTATATTAATATAATCAGAAAAATATATCGTCATAGTACCACTATTATTATCGATAATACATTTCTCTAATTCCTGATTCGAAAACATCTTCGATAGTTTTTTTTCTACAAATTCTCTATAAACTTCCTCCGAGGATATTATATTCTCACCACCTTCTCGTATGACCCAGGTATCACCGTTCAGCCAAAGCGAGGCGCTGCCCACATGTCTCATCGAACCGTCCAAAGACTTTTCTTCTAACCTATCTCCCATATCAAAATGAATCATAGACCCAATCGAAAGACCTACTTTCCAGCAAACGAGGGGAGAAAACTTCCGAATGATTTCATTAAGTTCATCGTCATCTATAATTCTATCTGTCATATCATAATTACCGTAAGATTTTCCCATCCGTTATTTCCCGGATAAGCTCTCTAATATCTTGGTAATCCATAGGAATACCTAAATGCCGACTCCTAAAAAAGAGTGGGGTCAGGTCTTGCATTGCCACATCGAACGCTTGCGTTGCCGCCTCGGCCTACGCCAAACAATCCCGCAAAAACTTCCCGCCCATGTCCAAGCCGGGCTGGTCGATGCCGTGGCCGAGGCCTTCGCAAATGTGCCAGCGCGCGGGGATTTCGGCCGCGGCCAGCGCGGCGACCGTTTTGTGCAGGGCGGCGACCGGCACCACTTCATCTGAATCGCCGTGGATGAGCAGGATCGGCGGCTTGGAGGCCAACTCGTCCGCAAGCGTCTCGGGGCCGACCAACAGGCCTGAATAGCCGAGCACGCCGGCCAGCCGTTCGCGCCGCCGTGGGCCGACATAGAGCGACATCATGGTGCCCTGGCTGAAGCCGACCAGGGCCACCCGCCCGGCATCGAGACCGGTGCGTTCCAACTCGCTGTCGATGAAGGCCTCGACGATGGGCGCGGTGTCGCGCACGCCGGCCAGGATCTTGTCCGGGGTCCGGTCGGCGACGGAAAACCATTGATGGCCCGAAGGCGCCATGTCGTAGGAGTACGGCGCGTGCGGCGCGACGAATTCGGCGCCCGGCAACAGGGCCGCCCATTGCGGCGCCAACCCGATCAGGTCGTTGCCGTCCGAGCCCACGCCATGCAGCAGGATCACCAAGCTTTTGGGCGCGCCGCCGGCGGCGGCGGGAAACGAGGGTCCGGAAAGCTTGGGAAGCGCGGCCATGTGGATCGATCGGGAAATGTGGAAAATTCGCGACGCGGGGATTCCCGCGCGGCGCAAGCTATGTCATTGTAGCGTCGCCATAATCGCCGGATAACCCGATCAGCACAAGTGTCCCACCAGAGCGCGTCCCCAACATCTGAATCCCACCGCGTCCCCCAACCCGTCGTGACCCGTTTCGCCCCGAGCCCGACCGGGTTCATGCATCTGGGCCACGCCTACGCGGCGCTGTTCGCGTGGGACGCGGCGCGCGAGGCGGGCGGGCGCTTCCTGCTGCGCATCGAGGACATCGACGCGGGGCGTTGCCGGCCCGAATTCGAGGACGCGATTTACGAGGACCTTGCCTGGCTCGGTCTCGAATGGGACGAGACGCCGCGCCGCCAATCGGATCACATGGCCGATTACGGCGCGGCGATCCGCGTGCTCGAGGGCCTGAGCGTGGTCTATCCGTGTTTCTGCACGCGCGGTGAGATTCGCGCCGAGATCGAACGCGCCGGCGTCGCCCCGCACGGCCCCGACGGGGTGGTCTATCCCGGCATCTGCCGCCTGCTGTCGGTGGACGAGCGTGAATCGCGGATCGCGCGCGGCAACGCCTTCGCGCTCAGGCTGGACATGGCCAAGGCGGTGGGCCGCGCCGGCGCTCTGGAATGGCGCGACCTCAAGGCGGGGCGCCAGGTGGCCGATCCTCTGGCGGCCGGCGACGTGGTGATCGCGCGCAAGGACACGCCGACCAGCTATCATCTGGCGGTCACCGTGGACGACCATTTACAGGGCGTAACCCTGGTCACGCGTGGCGACGACCTGTTCCACGCCACCCATGTGCACCGCCTGTTGCAGGCGCTGGCCGATCTCGACGTGCCGGCGTGGCGCCACCACGCGCTGATCACCGATTCCGCCGGCCAGCGCCTCGCCAAGCGCAACCGCGCCACCACCTTGCGCTCCCTGCGCCGCGCCGGCACGTCGCCGGCCGACGTGCGCGCCATGGTGGGCCTGGACTGATCCGGTCTACGCCCAGCCGCCGGCGAAGGGGATGACCTGGCCGGTGATGAAATCGGCCTTGCCGGAGGCCAGGAAGGCGATCAGGGCGGCAAGTTCTTCCGGCTTGCCGAGGCGGCCCAAGGGGATGTTGGCGAGAATCTTGTCGCGCGTCTTGGGGTCGTCGAGCAGTTCGGCCGGGAAATAGTCCGGGCTTTCCACATAGTTGGGCGCCACCGCGTTGACCTGGATGTTGTCGCGCGCGAGTTCCTTGGCCAGGGTGACGGCGAGCGCGTTGGCGGCGCCGCGCGCGGTGACGTACATGGAGTAGCCGGGCAGGCCGCGCAGCGGCGTGGCCGATGTCACGAACAGGATCTTGCCGGCGCGGCGCGCCTTCATTTGCGGCGCCACCGCGCCGGCCAACGCGAAGGGGGCGACCACCATCGCTTCCAGGCCGTCGCGCATGTCGTCGATTTTGGCGTCTTCCACGCGGGCCCGGATGGCCGGAAAGGCGTCGTTGTTGACCAGCACGTCGATGCGCCCGTGCGCCTCGGTCACGTCGGCGACGATTTCGTCGGGCGCCAGGCGGTCGGTCACCGCAAGGCCGGTCTCGGCCACGAAGGCCTCGCGTTCCGACACATCGGCGAAGGAGTCGTCGTGGCACACCACGGTGGCGCCCGCCTCCGCCATCGCGCGGGCGGCGGCCGGCCCGGCGAAATGGCGGACATGGGTGATCAGGACAACGCGGCCCTGAAGCGCGCCCATCACGGGATCGGCGAGAACGGCGCCGGGATCAGAATCTTCGATTCCTGGTCGACGATCAGCGGGCGGTTCTTGGGCAGCATTTCCTGCCAGCGCGGGTCCGCCGCCAGCTTGGCGCGGCGCTCGGATCGCTCCTTGAGGTCCTCGTAGGCCCACATGTGGACGATCTGGTTGAGCGGGCCGATTTCGGTGTGGAAATAGCCGACCATGTGGCCGAGAATCTCCTTCTGCGCTTCCATGCCGTATTTCTGATAGTTCTCGTACCACTCCACGTGGCCACCGACCGTAAGCGTGTAAGTGCGTTGCTCGACGAACATGAAATTTCTCCCCGAATTCCTGGCTTGAATGGATGATGAACCGCGCCACGGCGCGCCCCGCCACCAAACCAGCGCCGCGTGACCTTGTCAACGCGGCCTTGACACGTACGGATAATAGCCGTACACACGTCCAGACAACTGGAGAAACTCATGCTTCCGTTCGATGATCCCACGACCCTTTTGAAGGAAAAGCGCTCCGAGCGCTTGGAGCAGCGGGTGAAGCCGACGGTCAAGGAATCGATCGAGGCCGCCGCCGCTCTTCTTGGGATCAGCGTGGCCGACTTTATCCAAAGCCACGTCTACCGCGAGGCAAAGAAGGTCATCGAGGACCATCGCCGGATTTCGCTCACGCGGGAGCAGTTCGAGAGCTTGATGGCGGCGCTGGACCGGGCCAGCGAGCCGACCGACGAACTTCGCGCCATGGCGAAGGGTCACAAGAAAACAGTGGTGAATGGCTGACGACCCGCTTCATGTAGAGGTCGTACCGCTAGACACCAAACGCCATGACCGAACGGCCTTTTCTTCCGGTCATTCCCGTGTCGATAATTTCTTGAGATTCTCCGCCAGCAAACTGCTGAAGGACAACCAAGTTCGTATTTACGTGGCGGTGGAACCGAACCAAAGCCGTGTGCTCGGCTATTACGCCATCAACGCCACGTCCATCGACAATGAGGCTCTAGACCCGGACCAGCGGTCAAGAAAGACTCCATTCGAACGGGTGCCCGCCGTCTATTTGTCTTTTCTGGGGACCGATCGGACGGTGCAAGGGCGCGGCCTCGGGACGGCGTTGCTGTTCGACGCCATGAAAAGAGTGGCGGTTCTTTCCGAACAAACCGGCATCTATGCGATCGTCATCGACGCGGTGGACGAAGAGCGCGCCGAATTTTATCGAAAACGCGGATTCGTCGATTGCCCAGGGCACCCGCTCAAGATGGCGATCCGTGTCAAGACCATCCAAAAGCTTATTTGATATCCGCGGCATCCCGTCGAGCACCGGGTGCCTCTGGATCGGGCGTCGCCGCGCTTGCGCAATTCCCGCACGGCTTGCCTCGGTGATTGCACTGTGCCATTTCCTTGGTGGCGGATTGGCGCGGGTCGGGAGGGTCATGGAGATGAAGAATCTTTCGGTTTTGGCCGTGGCGGCGGTGTCGGGTTTTGTTTTTGCCGCCACCGGAGCCCAGGCGATGACCGCGCCTCCCGCACCACCCGTGCCCGGTCTTTACCGGCCCGCGACGTTCGTTCACATGGTCGGGCGGATGTATCATATCGAGAAGTGGGTGGTGGAGGAGCTGGGCGCGGAACTGATCGACATCGTGCCGATCTTCCACAACGGCAATCCGGCGTTCCGCGTGATCTACCGCGCCAAGGGCGAGAGCGAACCGACCACCGTGGTGGTCATGGCCGGATCGGGTTTCGCGCATAATTCCATCGCGCCGGTCGAGGAATAGTGGAGCCGGTGGCCGGTTCCACCATCGACTGCGATCTGCTGATCGCCGGCTCCGGCGCCGGCGGATTGACCGCCGCGATCACCGCCCACGCCGCCGGCGCCGAGGTCATTGTCACCGAGAAAGAACCGCTGTTCGGCGGCACCACGGCCTATTCGGCCGGCGTGATCTGGATTCCCTGTAATCATCATCAGGCCGGCCACGACATCGCCGATTCCCCCGACGCCGCGATGCGCTATCTCGAAAGCGAAGTTGGCAACCGGCTGGACCGCGACAAGGCCGCCGCGTTTATCGTCCACGGCGCCGACATGGTACGTTTCATCGAAGCCAACAGCCATGTCCGCTACACCATGCAGCCGGGCTGGGCGGACTATCACCCGGACCTGCCCGGCGGCCTCGGCGGCGGCCGCTCGTTGCTTCCCGAACAGTTCGATGGGCGCCGCCTTGGCGAGGACTTCCGCAAGCTCCGCGCGCCCATCGAGACCATGATGATCCTGGGCGGCATGACCGTGGGGCGCGACGACCTGCCGCATCTGCTGAACATGACCCGCTCGTTGAAGTCCGCGTGGTACGTGGCGCGGATTTTCGCCCGTCACGGCATCGACCGGCTGCGCTTCGAGCGCGGCACCCGCATCGCCAACGGCAACGCCCTGATCGCGCGCATGATGTTGAGCCTGAAGGAAACGAACACACCGGTCTGGCTGTCGTCGCCGGTCACGGAACTCGTGATCGAGGACGGCAAGGTGGTCGGCGCGCGGGTGAGCCGCGACGGCGAGAGTTGCGAGGTCCGCGCGCGGCGCGGCGTTATATTGGCCTGCGGCGGCTTTCCCGCCGACGCGGCGCTGAAGGCGCGTCTCTATCCGCATGTCGCGGCGGGCAAGAACCACCGTTCCCTGCCGCCGCCGGGCAACACCGGCGACGGCATTCGGCTGGGCCAGTCGGCGGGCGGACGATTTGACGAAGACGCCCATCACCCGGCGGCCTGGACCCCGGTGTCCCTGGTGCCGAAAGGCGATGGCACGGTGCCGTTCCCGCATTTCGTCGATCGCGGCAAGCCGGGCGTGATCGCCGTCGACCGGCGGGGGAGGCGCTTCACCAACGAAGCGGACTCCTATCATGACTTCGTGCCGGCCATGTTCGAGGCCTGCAAGGAGGACGCGGAGGTCGCCGCCTGGCTGATCACCGACCACCGCTCGATCCGCCGCTACGGGCTGGGCGCCGCGCCGCCGGCGCCGGGGCGGCTCGCCCGCCACATCCGCTCCGGCTATCTGACCCGCGCGGACACGCTGGAAGACTTGGGCGGGAAACTGGGCATCGACGGCGCGGCGCTGGCCGAAACCGTGACGGCGTATAACGGCCCCGCCGCGCGGGGCGAGGATCCGGCGTTCCACAAGGGAAACAACGCCTACAACCATTTCAACGGCGATCCCAGGCAGCGCCCCAACCCGTGCCTCGCGCCCATCGAAAGCGCGCCGTTCTACGGCCTGCGCGTGATCCCCAGCGAACTCGGCACGTTCATCGGCCTGGCCACCGACGCGCGCGCCCGCGTGCTCGATTCGGCGGGCGCGCCCATCGCCGGGCTGTACGCGGTGGGCAACGACGCCGCCAATGTCATGGGCGGCACCTACCCCGGCGCCGGCATCACCATCGGCCCGGCCATGACCTTCGCCTACATCGCCGCCCGCCATGCGATGGCGGCCTCGCCCGCCGACTGAGCGGGCCTCTCACGCGTCGGATAATTAAGGGGACACAATACTTAATTAATTGCGCATGACTACCGTGTGGTGTTTCCATAATTAAGTATTGTGTCCCCTTAATTATGCTTAATTATGTGTCCCTTTAATCAATTCGACGGCGGGGCGTTAGCCATGGTTTGCAACAGCCATTCGCGGAACGCCGGGACCGGGGGGCGGTCGGCGGTGGCGGTGGGCGCGACGACGTAGAATCCCGCTTCAGTCGGCAGCGTCACTTGGAACGGCGCCACCAGGCGTCCCGCCGCCAGGTCGGCCTCGACGAACGGGGTCCGGCCCAGCGCCACGCCGAGGCCGTCGATGGCCGCCTGCAGCAGGGCCACGTGCGTGTCGAACGTGTGGCCGCGCGTCACGTCGACGCCCTCCTCCCCGGCCGCGGTCAGCCATTGATGCCAGTCGTCGCGCACGCTCATGTGCAGCAATGTGTGGCGCGCCAGGTCCGCCGGTCGGCGCAATGGCGGGGCGCCGTCGCGCAAGGCCGGGGCGCAGACCGGGAATGTCTCTTCCGTCATCAGCCAGTCGGCGCGCAACCCCGGCCAGTCGCCGTGGCCATAGCGGATCGCCACGTCCACGTCGTCGCGGCGGAAATCGACCAGCGCCACGGAGGTGGCGATGCGCACGTCGATTTCCGGATGCGCCTCCTGAAACCCCGGCAGGCGCGGCACCAACCATTTCGCGGCGAGCGAGGGCAAGGTGCTGACCGTCAGCCGGCCGGCGCCGTCCGCGCGCAACAATTTATCGGTGGCGCCGCGCAGCTTGTCGAAGGCGGCGCGCACCGCGGGCACATAATCCTGGCCCGCGCGGGTCAAGGAGAGGACGCGGCCGCGGCGGTCGAACAGCTTGCGCCCCAACTGGTCCTCGAGCCGCCGGATCTGATGGCTGACCGCCGTCTGGGTCACCGCCAGCTCCTCGGCGGCGCGCGTAAAACTGAGATGGCGCGCCACCGCCTCGAACGCCCGCAGCCCATTCAACGATGGCAGCCGGTGCCGCATGGGAAGCTCCTAGACATGATAATATATCATAATATAATTGACATATGATCATTTGTCTATGGGCCGTCGAATTCCTATGTAAGTGGTTAATTAAAACAAAAATAGGACCACGACCATGACCGATACAACACTGTCTCAGTTGACAAAATATCACGCCACAGACCGGTTAACGCAAGTCCGCGCGGCCTTCGCCCTGTGGCGCCGCCGCGCCCGCGAGCGGTCCGAACTCGCCGCCATGAACGCCCACGATTTGCAAGACATCGGCATCTCGCGCGCCTAGGCCGAGTTCGAAATCCGCAAACCGTTCTGGCGCGCCTGAACGGCGCCGCCGCCGCCGGTCCTTGACTCCGCCGCGCCGATGGACAAATTGGCGGGCGAGGGCTCGCGCGTGGCGGCGCGCCCGCGATTGGGACAGGGAGGAAATACCGATGAGCCTCGATGGCGTGAAGGCGCTGACCTTCGATACGGGCGGCACCATACTGGATTGGCATACCGGGTTCTCGACGGGGCTGGCCGAGGTTGGCGCGAAATACGGCGTGGAGGCGGACTGGACCGCGCTGACCAACGATATTCGCCGCCGCTCGCTGAAAAAAATGCTCAACCTCGGCGAATACCAGCCGCCGGGCTATAATTTCGACGACGCGCACCGCACCACCCTGGACGAAGTGCTGGCCGAGAACGGCCTCGACGCGGTCACGGCGGAAGACCGGCGCGCGATCTGGTGGGACAAGGTGCATGGTTTGCAATGCTGGCCGGACTTCCCCGCCGTGCTGCCCAAGCTGCGCGAGAAATTCATTGCCGTCTCGTTCACCATCCTGTCCTTCCGCATCGTCATCGACACGGCCAAGCGCAACGGGCTGAGCTGGGACGCGGTGATTTCCTGCGAGGCGATCGGCAAATACAAGCTGTTGCCGGAATCCTACGCGGCGGCGGCAAAATTCCTGCAGCTCGAGCCCAGCCAATGCTGCATGGTGGCGTGCCATAATTTCGACCTCGACGCGGCGCGGGCATCGGGCTTCAAGACCGCCTTCGTGCGCCGCCCCGACGAGTGGGGCCCGCCCGGCCCGCCCGACCCGGGCGCCAACCCCGACTGCGACATCATCGTCGACACTTTCCCGGAGTTGGCGGAAGCGCTGGGCGTTTCGGTTTAAGGCAGCCGGCTATTCCGTTTCACGATCGTTCGAACGTGGCCACCCCCTCACCCTTCCCTCTCCCCCCAATGTGGGGAGAGGGTTTCGAGTTATCGCCGCCGCGCTTTTTCTCCCTCTCCCCCTGAATAAGGGGGAGAGGGCCGGGGTGAGGGGGTGCGTCTCCATACGCACGGGCTTTCGATAACGAAAAGCGGTAAAGCGGCGCCCATCCTCACGGCCGGTCACGTTTAACGGCGCGAGGCCCGCGCCCGCTTGCCCAGGGCGCGGCGGGGCCGCACACTGGGCGCATGCGATTGTTCCGGAGCCCGCCATGATCCGCGCCGTTCTTCTTATTGTCGTTTTGGCGCTTGTCTCCGCGCCGGCGTCCGCCCAACGCTGGGTCGAGCACGCCAAGCGCGAGTTTCCGCTGACTGACTTTTCCACCCATTCCATCGACCTGGCCGAGATCATGTCGGGCGGGCCGTCGCGCGACGGCATTCCCGCCATCGACGAGCCCCGGTTTCTGCCCCTGGCCGAGATCGAGGGCCTGGCCGACACCGAGCCGGTGATCGGGTTGACGATCAACGGCGACATGCGCGCCTATCCGCTGCGTATCCTCATGCGGCACGAGATCGCCAATGACGAGGTCGGCGGCGTGCCGGTCACGGTGACTTTTTGCCCGCTGTGCAACACCGCCATCGTGTTCGACCGGCGGCTCGGCGACCGCGTGCTCGATTTCGGCACCACCGGGCGGCTGCGCAAATCCGACCTGGTCATGTACGACCGCCAGACCGAGACGTGGTGGCAGCAGTTCCTGGGCGAGGGGTTGATCGGGGAGTTGACCGGCGCGCGCCTCAAGATGATCCCCTCGCGCCTGGAATCCTTCGCCGAGTTCAAGGCGCGCGCGGCCGGCGCGGATGCACAAGTGCTGGTGCCGGCGCGCGGCGGCCTGAACGGCCATCGCAACCCCTATGTGGGCTACGATTCCAACCACCGCCCGTTCCTCTACCGTGGCCCCCTGCCCGAGGGCATCCCGGCCCTGGCCCGCGTGGTGCGCGTCGGCGGCGAAGCCTGGAGCGTGGCGCTACTACGGAGGCGCGGCGTCATCGAGACCGGCGAGCTGCGCCTGACTTGGCGCGCCGGCCAGAACTCGGCCCTGGACACGAGCCACATCCCCAACGGCAAGGACGTCGGCACCGTGGTCGTGCAACGCCGCGTAGGCGAGGACTGGGAGGACACGGTCTACAGCGTGGACTTCGCGTTCGCGTTCACGGCGTTCCACCCGGACGGGGTGCTGCATTTGGAGTAGGGGGACGGGGTATTCGCGCGCCGAGTCACAACTTTTCCTTGCCTGAGCGGCCCGGCGCCGGTGACAATGCCGGGTACCGCGCATTATTCATGGAAAGCTGGCGCCCATTGCTTGGCCGGCGGAAGCGACGATGTCCGACGACCGGGTTCCCCCGCACCCCCTCGACGCGCGCTGGCGTTTGAAAATCGGGACCGAGGTATACGGCCCCTATACCGGTCACCAGATCAAGGATTTTGTGGAGGAAGGCCGCGTTACGGCGGCCTCGTTGGTAACCGAGGAAACCGGCGGGTTGTGGCGGCCAATGGCCGAAATCCCCGAACTTGGGAAATTGTTGAAAGGCGCGTCGCCCTCGGCTCCCGGCGATGCGCCGGTGGGCGCGCCGGTCCAGGGCCAGGGCCTTGTCACCGCTGCCCACGCGGCCTACGCGCTGCTTCTTCTCGGTGGTTTCTTTACATGGCTGATTTTGCCGGTGGTCGGTTTGATCGTCGCCTATGTCAGTCGCCAACATGCGCGCGACACCTGGCTGGAAAGCCATTTCACCTGGCAGATCGTGACGTTCTGGTACGGCGTCGCCGTTGGAATCGTGGTCTTGTTGCTTTTCGCCGGGATTGGCGGCGCCGGAGCGGGGGAAATGATTAGCATCCTTATCGGCGGAGCGTGCGCCATCTGGTTGATTTTTCGGTATATCAAGGGCTGGCTCATGTTGTCCCGCGGCAAGCCCGTGGTCTGAACCTCGGCGAGCGCCACGCCCCTGCTACCCCCGATACACCGCCACTTCCACCAAGTTCCCGTCGGGGTCGCGGAAGTAGATGGAGTCCATGGGGCCGAGCGCGCCTTGTTGTTCGATGGGGCCGTGGACGGTCTCTATGCGCTCGGCGGCCAGGTGGGCCAGCACATCGGCGAACGGCCCGTCGGCGATGAAGCAGAGGTCGGCCGCGCCGGGCGCGGCGGCGGCGGCGTTGGGCTGGGCTTCCGCGCCGTGCTGGTGGAGGTTGATTTTCTGGCGCCCGAAATGGAGCGCCGTGCGGCCCTCGCCGTAGCGCGCGATCGTCATGCCGAGCACGCGCGCGTAGAACCGCGCGGTCGCTTCCAGATCGCCCGCCGTGATCACGAAATGGTCGATACGGTCGATGACGATGGCCATGGCGTGCTCCCTCGCGGCGTGAACCCACAAGCGTTCCACCCACTATATCCGCGTTTTGCCGGGCGCGGGGTTTCACATCCGGGGGCGGATCGCGTTATGCTGGGCGACGGTCCCGCGCGCGATGGGGCGGAGGGAGACGATGTTCGAACTTGAGAACGTCTCGAAAGTGTTCAGCGGGGTCGCCGCGATCACCGATCTCGACCTGTCGATCGAGGCCGGGCGCACCACCATGTTCATCGGCCCGTCGGGCTGCGGCAAGTCCACCCTGATCCGCATGCTGATGGGGCTGATCATCCCCGAGTCCGGCGTGGTGCGCTTCGAGGGCCAGCCGGTCACCGCCGCCTCCGCGCTCGAGCAACGCCGCCACATGGGCTACGTGATCCAGGGCGGCGGGCTGTTCCCGCACCTCACCGCGCGCGGCAACGCGGCGCTGATGGCGCGTTATCTCGGCTGGCCGGAGAACAAGATCGCGGCGCGCGCGGTGGAACTGGCCGAAATCACTCACCTGCCCACCGATCTGCTCGACCGCTATCCGATCCAGCTTTCCGGCGGCCAACGCCAGCGCGTCGCGCTGATGCGCGCGTTGATGCTGGACCCGGAGGTGCTGCTGCTCGACGAGCCGTTCGGCGCGCTCGACCCGATGGTGCGCGACAAGCTGCAAACGGAGCTGCGCGAAATCTTCCGTGACCTCGGCAAGACCGTGGTGGTCGTCACCCACGACATCGCCGAGGCGGCCTATTTGGGCGACGTCATCGTGCTGTTGCGCGACGGACGCATCGTGCAGCGCGGCACGATCGGCGAACTGGTCAACCATCCGGCCGAGGATTTCGTCGGACAATTCATCTCCGCCCAACGCACCTTGATGGACACGCTCAAGGACGGCGCGTCATGACGGCGCGCCTCGTCCTGGTCGTGGCGCTGGTCTTGCTGGCCGCCACGACGGCGCGGGCGCGGGAGATTCATATCGGTTCCAAGGCGTTCACCGAATCCGTGGTGCTGGGCGAAATGCTGCGTCATCTGGCCGAAAGCACGGGTGCCCAGGCGACCCACCACCAGCAGCTCGGCGGCACGCGGGTGCTGTGGGACGCGCTGCTGTTGGGCGAAATCGACATCTATCCCGAATATACCGGCACCATCTCGAACGAGATTCTGGCCAGCGAAAATCTGGCTGACGACGCGGCGATCCGCGAGGCGCTGGCCGGGCGCGGCATCGTCATGACCGAATCGCTGGGCTTCAACAACACCTACGCGATCGGCATGCGCGAGGGCACGGCGGCGCGCCTTCACATCGCCACCATCTCGGACCTGCGCGCCCACGCCGACCTGTCGTTCGGGTTCGGCAACGAGTTCATGGACCGCGGCGACGGTTGGCCGGGCCTGCGCAAGAAATACCGGCTTCGCCACCGCGACGTCACCGGGCTCGACCACGACCTCGCCTACCGCGGGCTGGCGTCGGGCAGCATCGACGCCATCGACGTCTACACCACCGACGCCGCGATCGACTATTACGGCCTGCGCTTGCTGGACGACGACCTGGGTTACTTCCCGGTCTACAACGCGGTGCTGCTTTACCGGGCTGAGTTGGACCAGACGGCGCCGGCGGCGGTGGCCGCGTTCCGCCGCCTGGTCGGGCACATCGACGAGACGACCATGGCCGGGCTCAACGCCAAAGTGAAGCTCGACAAGGTCTCCGAGGCGCGCGTCGCGGCGACGTTCGTCGAGGACGATTTCGGCCTCTCCGTGGAGGTCCGCGAGGACAACTGGCTGACGCGCTTGTGGCGCAACACGCGCGACCATTTGGTGCTGGTGGGGATTTCGCTGTCGGCGGCGCTGGTGGTGTCGATACCCCTGGGAATTGTCGCCGCGCGGCGGCGGCGGCTGGGCCAGGTGATCCTGACCGTTGTTGGCATCATCCAGACGATCCCCTCGCTGGCGCTGTTCGTGTTCATGATCCCGCTGTTGGGAATCGGCGGGCCGCCGGCGATGATGGCGCTGTTCCTCTACTCGCTGCTGCCGATCGTGCGCAACACCCATGCCGGGCTGAGCGACATTCCGCCCGACATTATCGAATCCGCCGACGCTATCGGCCTGCCCCCGCGCGCGCGCCTGCTGCGCGTGGAACTGCCCATGGCGGGGCGCGCGATCCTGGCCGGCATCAAGACCTCCGCGGTGATCAATGTCGGCACGGCGACCTTGGGCGCGCTGATCGGCGCCGGCGGCTACGGCCAACCCATCCTGACCGGCATTCGCCTCGACGATATCGGGCTGATCCTCGAGGGCGCGGTGCCGGCCGCCGCGCTGGCGCTGATCGTCCAGGGCGGCTTCGAGCTGGCCGAGCGGGTGGTGGTGCCCAAGG
>Ga0066376_10002340_pt1 | contig 17664 bp, 18 predicted proteins | sample Knorr_S15_td_Bot_FD_77009 | JGI IMG/M metagenome (GOLD analysis project Ga0066376, IMG submission 77009) | Marine microbial communities from Southern Atlantic Ocean transect - Knorr_S15_td_Bottom_ad_5009_LV_A | ecosystem: Environmental > Aquatic > Marine > Oceanic | place: Southern Atlantic... | reverse complement strand
GCCCCTATATATCAAATGAATCTTCCTTAATTGACAACCCCACAGAATTTTTCTAATTTTGGACTCCAGGCACGAAGCATAAGGGCCGATCGCCGTCGAAACACGATTCACCGATAGTGTCCAGAGGAGGTACTTATTTTGGCCGACCGACTTCTCAAATAAATAGTGATAACGGCTCCGGAACCGTGGACCCAAAGAAATTTGCTCAATGCCAAAGTGATATAAGAAATAAATCGGGATTTTCTACACAAGCATTTTCGAAGCATTTCACAATGGCATCGGGCATGGTGGACAGACGATATAAAGCAGGAAAACAGAACGCTGTTTTCAAAGGGAAATGGTATCCTCGATTGTTGGCTGAGGACGTTAAAAAAGCTGTGGGCGGGCGAAAATTTAGAGACAAAGGGCTTGAAGAGACAATTCTAAGCTTGCTGTCAGCTAGTCTCGATGTCAATGCTGCATGGGTTGGAAGCTTCAGGGCACCCATCCAGAAGGTTTTAGGTCAGGCAGGTCTATAACTTAAAAAGCACCGCTGGGTTTTCACAGCAACAACATCCCCGTCCTACGTCTTTTAATTCGGGTGTCGCGGGTTAGGTCCTACAGCCTTCAAGCCCCCGTAACAAAAAATTTACATCCCCGCTATTTGTTTGTAACAAACTGATGGCAAACTAGAGCTAACAAGAACGCGGAGGGATGCCCTGATGATTGCACTGTTGGCGGCGGGAACGTTTGTTGGGCTGTTTGGTTTGTGGGTTGTTATTCCGCGGTTGCTTATCCACAAGTAAGTCTTCAGTCATTCATGCGGGACAGGGAAACCTGGGATTCCCGCAGCGTCCGGAGGGCGTCAGCAAGAGGCTAGGACGGAACGCACTTCATACGATATGTATAAAAAGCCCTGTTCTTTCATCGAAGGACGGGGCTTTTTATTTTGCGGGACCGGGCGTCGACTGTGGCGGTCGGCGGCGCGGGGTTTGGGCGGGGTAGGGCGGTGGCATTTCGTGTGGAAAACCTGCTATTCTTCGGCCATTGCAGTGGCATCTTTCTTAATCTGTCGATGCCCCGTTGAGCACGATGAACCGATGGGTAACGACCTCGAGTCGTCGCCAAAGGAGACCCGCATTGGTAACCACGTTATCGGTCGCCACCTTTCCAGAGGAACGGGAGGCTAAACGGCAAGCGCTGCTGGACGCCGTGGAGAGCTTGCGCGGCGTGATCCTGTCCGGGAGCGATGAGGCCGAAGAAACCGGCACGCTGCCACAATCCACGGTCGACGCCATCCACGAATCCGGCCTATTCGCCTACAAGTCAGCCCGGGTGGTGGGCGGGGCCGAGGCGGACGCCATGACCCAGTTGGAGGTGGTAGAAGCCGCCAGCCGGATCGACCCGGCGGTCGGATGGAGCATCATGATCGGTTCCGGGACGCTGTCCGGCATGGTCGCGTTCCTCGGCGAAGAGGCGATCAGCGAGATGTTTGTCGACGGGAAATTCCCCAGAGCGGCTGGGGCTGCCGCCGCGTCCGGAGAGGCGGTTATCGTTGAGGGCGGATACAGAGTCACTGGGCGGTGGGCGTTCGCCAGCGGCATCCGTCATTCCCACTACCTGGCCATGGGCGCCATGGCTGTCGGCGGCCCGGACGGACCCAAACAGATCCGGGTGGTCGTGCCAACATCCGAGGCGAAGATCCATGACAACTGGGACGTGATGGGTCTGCGGGGGACGGGAAGCTGCGACTTTTCATTGGACGACGTTTTCGTGCCCGAGCGATTCACCTGGCCCGGCGTCGAAGCCAGGCCCCTGCGCGGCGGAGCAAACTTCTATCTGGGCCGGCCGGGCATGCAGACCACCGGGCACTGCGGAGTTGTTCTGGGAATCGGACGCCGGGCCCTGGACGAGATAATTGAGCTGGCCAAGACCAAGAAACGGGGATACCGGGGTACCGAAGCCCTGATCGCCGACCGCGGTTCCTTCCAAAGGTTCCTTGGAGAGTCAGACCTGCGCCTCCGGGCGGCCAAGTCGCTCTGCCTTGAGACCCTTGAAGAAGCGTGGGAATTGGTCACACAGGAGATAACGCCCCCACCCGAATTGCAGGTCCGGTTGCGGGCTTCAGGGACGTACGCCACCGAGGAGGCCTCGGACATAGTCTCCCAGGCGTTCCGGTTCGGAGGCGGTAGCGCTTTGTACAGCTCCCACATCCTGCAGAAATGCCTGCGGGACGTCCACGGCGCCGCCCAGCACAACATGGTTAGCGACCGCGCCTACGAGAACCACGGCCAATTCATGCTGGGGTTCCCCGACGCCAACCCCATGGGCTAAAGGAGCATCCTCAATCAAGCGGACCCAAAGGACCTCTTTACCCCTAAGAGCGACAACCACCCCCGCTGGCATGACAGCATGCCGGTGGTGTGGCTATTCATGTGACCATGCTCACAGTTCGCCCGTGTTCACCGTCATGGTTTATGTCTACCCGTAAGGGTTTAATAGGTCTTGGTTAACTTAAAAGCGGGGATTGGAGCGGGCTCAGACCGAGTCCAGCGCGGGGATGGCGATAACACTGGGGTAGGACCCAGAGTTTGGAGGGCACACCATGGGATTCTTAGAGAACACTTTCCATCCGGACCGGAAACGCCAGCAGAATTGGCGGCAGTTCAGTAGTGAGGTGGGGGGAATCTTTACATCCGAAGGTGCGTCGGGGGACGACGAGATCCATATTCCCTTCATGGACCACCGGATCACCGTGAGCGCCAATTTGGGAAAGATCGATGATATGCGCCAGTCCCAACGTTTGGGTTGGAGATGGTGTTGGCGGTCCCACTCGGTCAACACCTGGCCTCGGATCCGGGCGCGGGCCGTTGCAGGCAGGTCTGTTTCCAGGCCGGACCGGACCGAGATGGCGCTACGCAAGACCGGCTCCAATTCCGCAGCCTCTTTCGGGTACAGTTCCAGGCATTCTTCCAGCGAACTGCCATGCCGCAGCAGCTTCAGGCACTCTTCAACGATGTCGTGTGTTTCAATTTCCATGGCTACCCGCCTCTTGCTGGCTCCAGACTCAGCGCAAGGCTCTTAGTGCGCTGAATTGCAGAAACTTCACCGCGCCTTCCTTGCGGCTCATTACGGTTGCCACCTCTGCGATGGAGAGGTCGGCGGCGAATCGAAGGTTGAGAACCTGTTGTTGCAGATCAGTCAGGTCTTGCATCGCTTGGGCAACTTCTCCCAGTCTGATATTGCTAAGAACTTCCTCTTCGGGCCCTTCGTAGGCGGCCGCCTGCTCCAAGGATGGCGTATCCAACAAGGGTGTCTCCTGGCGCCGGGCCCTCCTCTTGATGTGATTGACTGCTTGGTTGTGGGCGATGCGGAACAACCATGCGATCAAGGGCGTCCCCTTTGGCCGGTACGACGGCAAGGCCTTCATCGCGTTGATGAATACCTCGGTTGTGACATCCTCGGCGTCGGCGGGTTCTCCAAGGCGGCTCAATAGATAGCGGTAAACCCGCTCTACGTTCGCTTCGTATAATTGTGCGAAGGCGTCGCGGTCCCCTTGTTGGGCCGAGAGGACCAACGTATCTTCATTTGTATTTTCTGCCGGCAAAGGCGAGGCTCGCGTCAATTTCTAGATTCGTTGGGTATAACAACTGGGAATAGAAAAGGGATAGCAGGTTGCTAATTGGCCGGGTTTATCTGGCTGAGTTATTCGCCGACTCCTGGGAAGAATCCAGCGTCTTCCCAAGGCCATATCTCCGGTAGGTTACACGGTGAATATATATGGTTGCGCAATAATGAAGGTGTGGCGCCGGTGTGGGATGATTGCCTTGCTTTCCCTTGCGTTGGCCGGTTGCGCCGCTTCTGGAACATCGGAGACTGCTCCCGCCGCGACTCCGGCCGACGCAGCCGATGCGGTCCTCACCAACATGCCGTCTCCCACAGCCACGTCTTCGACAGCGGCGTTGCCCGAAACCCCCGCGGCCCTGATGAACGTTTTCTTGTCGTTGGCCCGAGGCGACGGCGATTCCGGCGTGCGGGCCATGGTCGAAACCGGCGGCCCTTCCTACATCCCGGTGCTGGTGGACTATCTGCGTTTTAGCGGTTTGTTGGGTGAGGACAACCGCAACGCCATCATCCGCGCGCTGTTCGACCTGAGTAACGCCGCACCCGGCGAGCTGGACGGCTCGGCCCAGTTTTGGGACTGGTGGGTTAGGTGGGTCGGTAAACATTCTGAGATCAATGGACCCGAAGGATACAACGGCTTCAAGGGCCGGCTGTTCAGCCGCATGGTTGATCCTGATCAATCGGATTTCATCAACAGCGGCGTGACCTCCACCATACGAGTGGAGGAGATTGTGTGGGGCGGCGTGGCCAGGGACGGCATCCCCGACCTGACCAACCCACGAGTGATCACCCCCGAGGAAGCCGGTTACCTCTTCGACGACGACCGGGTCTTCGGCGTGTCTTTCAATGGGGAGCACCGCGCCTATCCCCTGCGTATCTTGAATGCTCACGAGATGGCCAATGACGTGGTTGGGGGAGTGCCCTTCGCCCTGGCGTATTGAACCCTATGCGGTTCCGGAATCGTGTATTCCACCAAGATCGGCGGCAAGGCGCTGGAGTTCGGCACATCGGGTCTGCTATACCGCTCCAATAAGCTGATGTACGACCGGGGGACCGAAACGCTGTGGCGGCAGTTCACCGGCGAGCCTGTGGTGGGGCCACTGGTGGGTAGCGGGATAAAGTTGGAGGTGTTGCCCGTTCTCCTGACAACCTGGGCGGACTGGCTCGCCACGCACCCAGACACCACCGTCTTGGACGCCGACACCGGCTCCTACCCCGCTAGCCTCTACGTGCCCGAGTGGGACCCACAGTCGATCTACTACGGATTGCGCCAGCAGCCGGAAACCTCGTTCCCGGTCTGGCAGAAAGACAGCCGGTTGCCGGAAAAGTCGGAGGTTTTTGGGCTGATCGTCAACGGCGAGGCTAGGGCATACCCCGCGGAGACCCTGAGGGAACAACCGGTTTTGAATGACAGTTTGGGTGGTCGCGGCCTGGTGGTGATAACTCCGGGCGACGGGGCTGGCGCCCGCGCTTTCCAGAGGGACGGCCAACGTTTTGCGACGGTCTATCTAACCGGCGCCGACGCAGCCACGGCGTTGGTGGTAGATGAAAACGGAGAGGAGTGAAAAATGGAGGAGGATGCCCTGGTCAAGACCGGCGGCCCTGCCCAGAGGCTGGAGCGGCTGCCCAGCCATGTGGCCTATTGGTTCGGCTGGTATCAGTTCCACAATGAAACCGGGGTCTACGGGCGGAACTGATAGATCGATCAGAATGGCTTCAGGTTCAAATGAAAGAGGACGCCGCTGTTGGGTCAATAGATTCAAACCCAACAGAGACGTCCTCATAGGTCCCAAGACGCCCGGCTGTGATCGTGTGCCGTTCGTCTAGCCGTTAAGTATGTCTTTTAATTCGCCGACGCTGAACCGTCGGCGTTGATCGTGACACCGATGATTGGGCCTACGAACTCGTTGAACATCTTGGCGCCTTCCGAGGTTGGTCCACCGTTGCGGTCCACCCAGTTGGGAATCACTGTGTCGATCGCCGCCTGCTTGAGAGCAGTGACGAGCTCTTGGGTGAACGGCACGTATTCCATGCCGCCGGCCTCATTGTCTGTGATCCCTGCCGGGTCCCAGACATTTTCGACCAGTCTTCGGTTCTCCACCTGGTGAGCCATCGCCTCTTCCTTCATGATTGCCTGCAGGTCGGCGGGCATCTCGTTCCAGCGGTCCTTATTCACCGTGATATAGGTGACACCTATGGAAATGATGGGGCCGTTGAGGTAATCGGATACCTCAAACCAACGCAGTCCCGCGCCGCAGGGACCACAAGTGACGGCACCGTCAAGGATGCCGCGTTCCAGCGCCGTGTAGACTTCGGAGAAGGCCACGAACTGGGGGTCGCCGCCCATGCCGGAGATGAGGTCTCCCAGCACCGTGCTGTGACTGCGGACCTTCAGCCCTTCAAGGTCAGAGGGAGACCGAATGGGCTTCGAGGTGTAGTAGTAGTTGTTGCCGTAGTAGCTTTCGGCTAACACTATGCCGTTGGACCTAGTTTCAATAATATCGTGGATTGGTCCTTGGACGGCTTCAATCGTCTTCCAGTTGGTGGCAAAGTCGGGAATCACTCCCCAAAGGTTGGCAACGTCGACTATCGGAAGGTCGCCTCCGATATAGCCGCTATAGATCTCTACCATACCCAGGGTGCCGTCCTCGACCAACCGTAGGGTATCGGGACCGGCCAGACCCAACTCTGGGAAGGAAGAAATCTCAATCTCGACCTGTCCGTTTGTCCGCTCTTTGATCCTTTCTACCATCCCACCAGGGGATGCGAGTAGCACGCAGGGGTCAAGTGTCCGGTTGATACAGGCATATTGGAACTTGAAGCTGAGACCCTCGGAAACTAGGTCGCTGCTACCGCTGCTACCGCTGCTCGAACTAGTCGTAGCCGAATCGCCGTCTCCGCCACACGCCGCCAAGACCAGCAAGAAGATGCCGATCAAGATTGGAAATGTGAACTTCCGCAACTTTGTCATCGGATTGCCTCCTCCAGTTTTATCCTCTCCCCCTGGCGTAGTGAACAAGCGTTCACCGGTCAGCATCCATCGACCCCACGTCGAGGGCGGGGGGAGAACCGCAATATAAGTTATCTGAATTCATGATGTCAACCTTTTGTATGCAACCTTGGCGTTCTTATGCTTGTTAATACTAGATTTGAAAGGTTGTCCTGTTCATTATCGGAATCTAATGGCAGTGTTATCGCGGTTCGTGTTTTTCGATCAGGGTCCATCGCCGGTCAGAAGATACACGGTGTTACCAGAGGAAGCGATGATCCTATTGCCAGCTGAGTTTACGGCGACGCTGGTCACTGAACCGCCTAAAAACACTTCCCAAGCCATGATTCCCGAGCTGTTGAAGGCAAATACTCTTCCATCCGCAGTGCCGGCGGCCAACTTGGAACCGCTGGCATTGATGCCCATCGCCAGGATGGAGGTCTCAGGGTGTGATATCTGCTTGATAACGACCCCTTGATCGTTCAGCAGGTATACGGAACCCGCGGCGGTTCCCACAGCCGATCTGTTGCCCGATGTGGAGACTGCAACGTCGTTGACCGGCCCGTCGGTATCAAGCGTCCAGATCTTGGTGGCTTCTGGTGTTAGTAGGATAAACTGACTTGTTTGGGTTCCTGCCACGGTGCGTGAGCCATCGGGTGAAACGGCTGCCACATTCACCGGTTGGCTGGCGCCGCCAGGAGTTTCGAACTTCCATCGAACAACGCCATCCATGTTGAGCGAATAGATATTACCGTCGGCAGACCCGGCCACCGCGCGTGAGGCGTCATCCGAGAGACCCGCTCCGTTAACAGGCCCCCCGATGGAGGTGGTCCATAAAGTGAATGGGCGATCGTCCATGAGGTACAAGATACCGGCCTCGGTCCCGGTGCCTGGGTCGTCTGTGAACCCAGCCAGTATGCGGTTGCCGTCAAAGTCTATCGCCAGGCCGGTGACACTACGCGGGGAAACCCCTTCCGGGGCGTCGGCGGCGCCGTCGAAGGTCCAGGTCAAAAGACCCTCAGGGGTGAAAAAAGCACCTTGCCGGTGGAAGTGCCAGCCACTATGCGGGTGTTATCGGCGCTGATGTCAACGTGGGTGACACTGGCGCCTGCTTCGCTGATCGCATAGCTCCAGATCAATTGGTTAGGGGCCGGCGTCGGGCCCGGAATGGGCGTTGGCGTGATAGTAGGCTCTGGCGTATCGGTGGGAACGGGCACCGGCGTGTTAGTTGGTGTTGGCGCGGGGGTGAAGGTCGGCGCCGGGGTGTCGGTAACGGTCGGCGTCGGCACCGGAGTGTCGGATGGCGTGGGCACTGGTGTGTTGGCCGGCGTCGGTTCGGGAACGGAGGTTGCAGTGGGACGGGGCGTTGGCGCTTGGGTTGGCTGTCCGCCACCCGTAGTTGGTCCCGGAACGAGTGTGGCGGGGATGCTGGTCGGGGAAACAGTGGTGGGCGGAACTTCGGTGGGCGGCTACGGGATCACAACGGGCGTCTGTGTCATGAGAGCGTCCGATCCACCGCAGGCTATGGCGGCAAACGCCGCGATCATAACCAGTAGACTGATCTTTAAGAGTCCGCTCCGGTTCGGGAAATTCAACATTTGCTCCTCGCCGTCATGGAAGTGATCCTAGACACGCCGTATCACCGCGTCAGGTTGATCGATTATAGCAACGGTTAGGAGACCCTCCCACCAACCGGCCTATGCGCGTTTCGCTTTCATTCATGGGCTATGGCATGGGCTATGGTTAGGTCTGATGCCGGACCGGGAGCCGCTATAATCTCCGTAGCTTTGGCCTTTGCATTTATTTAGATGGAAGTTCAGATTTGGACCCAAGAACCGTGAATCCGAAGCATCTTGACCATGCCGTCCGAACCGGGCTCATCTCGGCCTGCCTGATCGGGGTCAGCATCGGCATCCTGTACGGCCTAACCCACTCGGCGCAGATCGGAGCGGCGTTGACGGACGCCATCGACATCTACGGTAGCTCAAGTGCGGTCAGTTTCGACACCGGTTCGCCGGTGATCGCGTCTGTGGTGTCCATCATCCCGGCGGTTATCGGGGGTGTCGCCGGCGCCGGCGCTCCCATCGGTGCGTTAACCCTGGCCCGGTGGCTGAAGTTAAGCGCCGCCGTGCAACTGTTGGCTGGGCTGGTCCTAGCCATCGCCGGCGGAGGCGCGGCGGGGGCGATCATCACGGCGATCATCCCCCAGTTCGCTGCCGAAGGCGCCGCCCTGGGAGCAGGCGTTGGGACGGTGGTGGGGATAGTGGCGCTCAGCTCTTATCAGATGCAGATGGACTTAGAGGACGACAACTGACCGCATCATCTGGGTCTCCGGAACGGGAATTCCGGTGGGACCCGAGATGCACTCAACGCGCCAGGCAAGCTAGGCGCCGTATCCACTTTTTCTTGTTGATCGTGGCCCTGCAACTGGCCGTGGCCGCCTGTGGCGGTTCCCCAACTTTCACCAGCCAACCGCAGATCACCGCAAAGCCTTCACCCACGCATTTGGCAGACCGGCCATCGGAGCAGACGATGTACGCATACACCCACCAGCAGCCCGACGGAAACCGATACCTGACCGGGCGCGGCAACATGCCCAACTCCCAGACTCTGGACATCAAACTCGCCGGCGTGCCGCGTTGGTTGGTGGCGGCGCCGTTCAAAGGCGGATCGCCGTGGGTAGCGGTTCTGGAAACCGGCGCGGCGCAAGCGTTCATTGTCGAAGGCGGTCAGGCTGTGGAGACAAGGATCACCCTCGGGCCTCTTCCCGCCGACGCCCCGCCGATACTGGCGGTGGCCGGCGATGAAGCTTTTCTGTTGACCAACCGGCCGGACACGGCGGCGAGGTTTTCCCACTCCGTCCCGGTGGGAAAGTCAGGCCAGATCGCGTTCATCGAAGCCGGGGGAGACCTGGTCCTGCGGAAAGACGGCTTTGAGACAGGCCGGCTGGCGGTAGACGCGCTACCCGATGCCAGGCTGCTGGTGGATGGCCAGGAGCGGGTCTTACTGCTCACCAAGCCATCGACCCGTTACCCCCACGGAATTGCCGGGGATGAGTTGGAGGCCACGGAGATCACGCTGTTGGAAACTCGTCCCTCCCTAAAGATCGCCGAACGCATCTCCATCCCCGGCCAACGGGTGCTGGAGGGCATCTCGCCGATCTGGGCCGACCTGAACGGCGACGGCCAGCGGGAGATCATCGTAACCATAAGCGACTCGGAAAACGGGGCCCAGGTGGTGGTGTTTTCCGAGTCAGGAGAGCGGCTGGCGGAGGGCCGGGGCAACCGCTGGCGGCACCAGATCGCTGTGGCGCCAGTCGGCCTTAATGGTGAATTAGAGCTGGCTGAAGTCCTAACACCGCACATCGGCGGCATCGCCGGGTTCTACCGCCTGGACGGCGATACTTTGGACCTGGTGGCCCAGCAGGACGGCGTCACCTCCCACCCGATAGGCTCTCGGAACCTGGACATGGGACTGGCCGGCGACCTGGCCGGCGACGGCCAGCCAGAACTGGTGGTATTCGACCAACAGTTTCAGGAAGTTAGGGCGTTGCGGCGCACTGAGGGCGGAGTGGAGTTGGCTTGGCAAACGCCCGTTGGCGGAAAGACGGTGACCAACCTGGCGTCGGTCGATGTTGGCGGAGGTTTAGCGCTGGGTGTTGGCCGGGAGGACGGGGTGTTGCGGGTCTGGCTGGCCCCTTAGACCTTCGACATAACCTCGTTGGCAAAATCTTCCATGTCTGCCAACATCGCGTCCAGACTCTCCGCAAGTCCGGCGACGCCGTGGAAACTGGGCACAAGGTTGTCGACTCCAAGATCCTGAAACCGGTGGACCTCCGAAGCGATCTGGTCCGCGGTCCCAGCGAAGGCGGCTTGTCCATTGCTTGACGCCCCTCCGTTCTTCTTCAGGTCATAACCCAACATCCGGCTGGTCACCTCCAAGGAACCGGCAGGGCGGCCGGCCCGTTCCAACTCAGTGTCCAGCCTCCGGAGAGCCGTAGCCAGCTCATCCGCGGTGGCTGTTGGAAACCGGCTGTTGTTGCCCAGAGGTTGCCAGCCGTCGCCGAAACGGGCGGCCCGGCGAATGGCCCGCCGCCCCTCGCCGCCGACCTAGATGGGAGGATGGGGCTTCTGGACGGGCTTGGGCAGGAAATCGATATTGGAGAAGCGGCAATACTGACCATCGAACTGGGGGTTTTCGCTGGTCCAGAGTTCTTTGAAGACCTGGATATACTCGTCGGTAACTGCGCCGCGCTCGGCGAAGGGTTGAGTCTCCAAGGCCCGGAATTCTTCTTCCAGCCAACCGGTCCCAACGCCCACCGTCACCCGGCCCTGGGAGAGGACGTCCAGTGTGGACAACACTTTGGCGGTGACAACGGGGCTGCGGTGGGGAACGACCATCACGCTGGTGACCAGTCTGATGGAGTTGGTCTGTCCGGCCAGGAACGCCAGGGTGGTCAGTTGCTCCATGGTCTCGCTGTTATCGGTCCCTGGAAAGACTCCCGACTGGGAGTAAGGGTACTGAGACGAAACATTCCGGGGCATCACGATGTGGTCCGGGAACATGATGAAACTGTAGCCCAATTCCTCGCCGCGTTTGGCGATGACCGAAAGAGACTCCGGCCGGGCCAGCGGTCCGCGGGAAGGCAGCATGAACCCGAATTTCATTTTAGTCACCCTCCGGCGCACTCCAGCAGGTCAGGGGCGTCAGTTCGGTACTTCAGGAAGCTCAGTAAGGCCGGCTAAAACTCGGTGATCAGCACCCACATGGGGCCTTTGCCCACATCGTAGACGTCTCCGGCTTCTAGTTCGCCGCTGTCTTGGTCGATGCGGTAGGAGGCCAGCTTACCGGTCTCCAGTCCGGCGACGTAGAGGAAATTTCCTTGGAGATCGATGCTGAATGCCCGTGGGACCGCCTCGGTGGGCGCCTGGGCGATGGGCGAGAGATGGCCGTTGTTGGGGTTCACGCGGAAGCCGGCGATGCTGTTGTGGCCCCGGTTGGGCGCGTACAGGAACTTGCCGTCCGGTGTGATCTGTATCTGGGAGCAGGAGTTTTGGCCGTCGTACCCCTTGGGCAGAGTGGACACGGTCTGGATCGGATGTAAGTTCCCCTTGTTCGACTCGTAGTTATAGACCGTTACGCTGTTGCCCTGCTCGTTGGACGAGTAGACGATATCCATGCCCGGATGGAAACAGATATGGCGCGGGCCGTCGAGTTCCCTGGGATTGGTCCGGGTTGGCGAGAGAGGGGTCAATGTACCCTTTTCCGCGTCGAACCGGAATTGAAAGATGGCGTTGGCGCCGGTCAGCGAGCCGTTCGCGATATGGGGCACGAAGGCGTACTTGTTGGCTGGGTCGGTCTGGATGAAGTGGGCGCCGAAATCGGTCTCCCGCCAGACCACGGGCGGGTCGGCCAACGCGCCGTCGTCGCCGATGCTGTGGACTGCGGCGGTCTTCTGATAGTAATAGGCCGACAACAAGAACTTGCCGGTCTTATCGGTAGACATATGGACCGGGTCTCCCTCTAGGGGGATCGACCCGATGGGAGTAAGACCGCCGGTCTTGCGGTCGATATTGAAACTAGTCATTCCGAAGTCACCGGCCTTGCGGCGTCCGGCGAAGAGATATTTATGGTCTGGGTCGATGGCGATAGGAGCGGGCCGTCCCTTGAGCTCCGCGTCGCCTAGATGCTTCAACTTGCCCGATTTTGGGGTGATGCTGTAGATGGCTATCCGGTCTTCTTCCTGGATAGATATGTACATGTAGTAAGCCAATGCGTTGCCTCCGCGGGAGTGTTCTCTTTCAGTGTAACCGCCGGGTAATCGCCGGGGATGTTGCCTGAGTATTGCCGGAAATGATGTTAACACTCAATCGCCCTAATGGGGTGTAATGGACTGGCCAATTTCCAAGACCGGTAAGCTAAATCGACCATTCGGGAGGGTGTCGAACCCACCGGTGTGGCGGAATAGCTGTTATACTTAATCAGGCAACGACTAAGTTCGTAACACGCACGTCTGGAACGTGCGGTTGTGCCGCGATTTTAGATTGACCGTAACCTTGGGCCTGAGAGTGTGACTTGGCTCGGTAAAGCAGTCAAGGAGTAAACCCTCTCAGTGAGTTTCCAAGAATTCTCCCTTCATCCTCAGGTGCTGGCCGGCGTTAAGTCGGTTGGCTTCACCAAACCCACCCCCATCCAAGAACAGGCTATCCCAGTCGCGCTACAGGGACGAGACCTATTGGGACTGGCCCAGACCGGCACCGGCAAGACCGCCGCTTTCGCCCTCCCCATCCTGCACCGCCTGGCAACCACAACCGGAAAACGGGGCGTTCGCTGCCTGGTCCTGGCGCCGACCCGGGAATTGGCCGAGCAGATACTTCAGTCCTTCCGTGAATTGGGACAGCACCTCGGCATCAAGAGCATCGCGATCTACGGCGGCGTCTCCAAAGGGCCGCAACTGGCCGGACTCCGGCGCGGCGCCCAGATCGTGGTCGCCTGCCCCGGACGCTTGTTGGATCACGTCAGCCAGAAAGACATCGACCTCACCGGCGTTGAGGTCCTGGTCCTGGACGAAGCCGACACCATGTGCGACATGGGGTTCTTGCCCGATGTCCGCCGCATCCTGGACCACGTTCCGGCAGATCGGCAGACCCTTTTCTTCTCGGCAACCATGCCCACCGAGATCCGGACTCTGGCGGTAAAGATCCTCAAGGACCCGGAGATGGTCCAGATCGGGGCGATCGCACCGGCCAAGACCGTGTCCCACGCTTTGTACCCGGTCCCAGAAAAGAAAAAGAGGGACCTGCTGCTGGCGCTGTTGAAGCAGACTCCCACCGGCCGGGCCCTGGTCTTCACCCGCACCAAGCACCGCGCCCGCACCTTGGCATTGGAACTGGCCAAGAACTCCTTCCGGGTGGCGGCGCTCCAGGGGAACATGTCTCAGAACGCCCGGCAACAAGCGATGGACGGGTTCCGCGCCGGCAAGTTCGACATCCTGGTGGCCACCGACATCGCCGCCCACGGCATCGACGTTCCCGAGCTCTCCCACGTTATCAACTTCGATTTCCCGAACACCGCAGACACCTACACCCACCGCATCGGTCGTACCGGCAGGGCCGAACAAACCGGCGAAGCGTTCACCCTGGCCGCGGCTGAAGACGCCAACATGATCCGCGAGGTTGAACGGGAACTGGGCGCCAAGATAGAGCGGAGACGTCTGGAAGGATTCGACTACGGCGATTTCACTCCTGAAGAACAGTTCCGGGAAGAACGGCTGGGACTGCGCCGTGCTGGGGGCCAGAGCAATGGCGGCAGGGCCGGCCGGAGCACCAGAGATTCCAGGCCGAGAACCGGCCAGAACAATAGCCAGAACAGCCGGCGCAGAAACGGCGCCGCCGATAATGGCGCCTCGAATAACGGAGCGCGGCCGGAACGCCCGGCAGATGCGCCGTCCCGTACCAAAACGAACGATGGAAACCGGTCGAACCAACCCGTCGGGGCAGCCCCACGGGCCAGGTCGTCCAACGGCTCGTTCAACGGGCCATCAAACAACGGCTCAACAAATAATGGGTCGTCGGGCAATGGGTCATCGAATAATGGTTCGTCGAACGGAAGGCGTTGGGACCAACCGGCGCGCACTGACCGGAGTTCCGATTCTTCCAATGGGAACACCTGGTACCCGCCGGCCGCCCGATCATCACGGACGGATTCCTCTGACGGAAGAAATACGGGCCCTAGAAAGTCGGGGACTCTGCTGGGCCGTCAGCCGCTAAGCGAGTCCGCGGAGCGGAGACGGTCGGGCCAAGTTCTGGGAAAAAGCGGACCGCCAATTTCATCCGATGGCCGGAGCCGGGCTCCCAAAGAAGGCGCACCGTCTTTCAATCCCCGGGGCCCACGCCCCGGTAAGCCTGGCAAGCCGCGAGGACGCGCCGCTTTTCGGCGGTAACGAGTCCCTGGCTTTAACGGGTTATCTTGAGCCAGACCGAGCTCGCCGGCCCGCCCCTTTTCTTGCCCCGGTGGCTAGCTGTACCTTCACGCAGACCCACGCCTGAAGCAGGAGCAGCGGCAACGCCAAAGGCGCGGTGAAGCCCGGCAGTAACGCGAAAGGTATGGGCATGGCCAGCAACAATGTTAGCAGGAAGGTCAGGGGCAGATTTCCCCGGCTGCGGTTGGCTTTATGGGCCGCCAGTGCCATGGCACACGATTCCACCACTATCGCGCCCAGTCCCACGCCCAATAAAGCGGCCCCCAAACACTCCAACCCGCCCTCACAGCGTGCGGCGGCGATGAACCCGCCGGCGAATGCTCCGCCAACGGCCCCGATGAGGCCAAAGAAGACCGCTAAGATATAGAGTTTGGAGAATCTCAAATCGTGCTGGCTTTACACGGTCAGAAACCTAGATCGTTGGCACAGAACGCAAGAAGGGCACAGCTTTGCCGCGCCCCTAGACTAACTCAACTGAAATCGGTTTTCGAATTTGGCAGATAAAAGGCTACTTCTTTAGAGGAAACATGGGCAGCAGTTCTTCGCCCAAGATCTCCAGCTGCTCCATGGTCTCTTCGGCGGAACACATGGGGCGCAAGACGAACTTGGAGCCGCCGGCCTCGATGTAGCTCTGAATCATCTCCGCCACTTTCTCCACCGGTCCCACGGCCGTGAACTCGGTGAAATGGGCGTCGGGACGCTGCCGGGTGACGAACCGGTTCGCTTTCTCAGTGGCTTCTTTCACGTCGTCTGAGACGTAGTAACCCATCAAGACCCCGATGTGGTCATCTTCGATCTCACGATTGAACTCGTTGGCCGTTTCGAAGAGAATCTCGCAACCCTCTTTGATCTCCTCGGGCGTTGCGCTGGAGACCAGCCAGCCGTCACCGACCCGACCAACGCGCCTGGCGGCGGCGGGGGAACGCCCTCCGATCCAGACTGGGGTTGAAGGCTGCAGATATGGTTTCGGGGTCACCGTCACGTTGTGGCAGGTAAAGAACTCGCCTTCGTGGGTGACATCTTCTTCTTCCCACAACCGGCGCATCAGGGCGATGGCTTCATCGGTCCGGGGGCCGCGCCGGTCCTTGCTGACGCCGCACGCCTCGTACTCCTCCGGCTCCTCTTGTCCCAGGCCGACCGCGGGGAAGAACCGCCCTTTGGACAGGTAGTCCAGGGTGGCTATCTGCTTGGCCAGCACCACCGGGTTGCGCAGGGGCAGGGCCAGCACACTGGTGCCGACTTTCAGGCGGTCTGAATAGGCCAACACCATGGAGCAGGCCATCATGGGCTCAAGGCTGAACTTCTCGCCGACGATCCGGTCGCTGAGCCAGAGGGAGTCGTAACCGTGTTTGTCGCCGATCTCCACCAACTTCCGAAGATATTCGTGGTCTTCTCCACCCTCTCCGTAGGCTCCGGGCATATAACCGATGGCGATACTCATTCTGTCTCTCTAGGGCCGTATTCTTGGTTGCTCAGATCGAAAGCAATTATAACCCAGGTCGGCTGTGGAATTTCTTACCCGCTGATGGGGTCCATACCGGCCTCGGCGCGGGCGTCGTTGATGTGGTCCAGTATCCGCTGCCGCAGGGGCGCGATCTCGTAGCCGATGTCGGCCAGCATCCGGCTGTTGTCCACGTTATACACATGGGGCACCAACTGGTCGCCGGTGGATATCTGAGCGTCGGGGATGATCTCCCGCACGATGTCGGCCATCTCTTTGATGGTGCACATGCTGCCGCCGCTGATGTAGACCGGGTGGTTAAGCTTCTCCGCCAGGGCCGCCCGGACGAAAATCTCCGCGGCGTCTTCGGCGTGGATCATGGGCGATAGCTCGTCTTGGTGGAAGGGCATGCTCACCGGCTTGCCGATGGCCGGCAGGGACATCAGCAGCCCGCCGATCATCCCCGTCATGCCCGTGACCCGGCCGTGGCCAAACACGGTGCAGATGCGCACTCCCACCAGGTCCATGCCGTGGCGGTCGATGTAGCGCTTGGCCGAGAAGTCGTTCACAGACTTGGTCATGCCGTAGACGTTGATGGGGTCGTTGAGGTCGTCCTCGTTGATCGGCCGTTCGCCGAAGGTTGTCTGGACGCCGTAGACGGCGATGGAGCTGGCGTAGACGACTCGCTCGACGCCGGTCCAACGGGCCGCTTCAAACACGTTGTTGGTGCCGCCGATGTTGACCTGCATGGCGTAGTGGTGTCTTTCCTCGGTGTCCGGGGGCAGGAGCGCGGCCATGTGGATGATCTTATGGACGCCGTTGGTGTTGATGGCCTCCAGCAGGTGGGGCAGTTGGGTCACGTCGCCCCGGTACATCGTGATGCGGTCCAGGTAGGGTTCCAGGGTGGCCCGGGGCGGGGCCAGGTCGAAACAGACCACCTCTTCACCCCTATCAAGTAGCTTGCGGATGATTCGGTTGCCGATGAACCCCGTGCCGCCGGTGACCATCACGGACATAAAGCCCTCCAAATTGTCGTTTTATCAAACACGCCCCTGGCGTGGGCCCGTAAATCATATAGGCGTAGGCGAGCCCCCGCAATGCCGGACCGGGTTTACATAAATGTGACGCAGGCCCCTGACCCGGTATGGTATGGCGGCCAATAATTATTGTAAATAATCAACCGATAAACCTGGCTGCACACCAGTCGCACACGCGTCACGGGTAATGCCCAGGTAATATAGCCCCAAGTATGTTCAGGTAGAGCTTACGTTTCAGGGACGGGGGATGGGAACCATGACGAAGCAATTGTCGATCTTAGCGATTTTCGCGGCCATCTTGTTGGCTGCTTTGGCTGCCTCGCCTGTGGGCGCGGCTGGTAAAAGCCAAGAAGGTACCCAAGCCACTCACATAATCGTGTTCAACAGTGGCGTCGACGCCCAGAGCGCCGCCGGTTCCCTGGCAAGCGCCCACGGTTTGACCGTAAACAACGTGTATTCACACGCGCTAAGCGGAATGGCGGCAGTTGTACTGTTGGCAACCAGCAAAAGTGGGACACTTTTGTTAAGGAGAGATCAGGGGGAGATGGCGGTGTTCTGGGACTCCCGGAGCAGGCGGTTGTAGCGTTTGCGTTGGGCTAAGGTCTGAGCTTTC
>Ga0066376_10002338_pt1 | contig 17677 bp, 13 predicted proteins | sample Knorr_S15_td_Bot_FD_77009 | JGI IMG/M metagenome (GOLD analysis project Ga0066376, IMG submission 77009) | Marine microbial communities from Southern Atlantic Ocean transect - Knorr_S15_td_Bottom_ad_5009_LV_A | ecosystem: Environmental > Aquatic > Marine > Oceanic | place: Southern Atlantic... | reverse complement strand
GCTGCCTGGTCGGAGTGATCGACTCAAATCGGATGAGCTTCGTCTACACCAACGCCGGGCACCCCGTCCCGATCCTGTACCGGGATGGGGACTGCCAGTCGCTCGAATCGCATGGCATGCCGTTGGGGATCATTCCCGATGCCGAGTACACATCCGACGAAGTCACACTGCGTGCAGAGGACGTGCTGGTACTGTTTTCCGACGGTGTGCTCGAGACGATGAACAGTCGTCAGGAGCTGTTCCGGCCCGAGGGTGTGATCCAGACGATCGAGCAGGGTGTTGCGGGCGAGCCGATCGCCGAGCTGATGGACCGAATCTGGGACGCCAGCCAGCAGCATGGGGACGGCGGGACCGAGGATGACAAGACGCTGCTGGTGCTGCGGATGGAGCAGCGTCCGGTCGCCCGGCCGCCTCACCACAGCCGGTCCGATCGATCGTCGAAGGGCGACGCGGCCCACTCGACGATCAGTTCTCACTGTAGTTGACACGGCCCAGGGCGTCTCGGCCGAGCGGGTCATCGAGGAAGCGAACACGGCAGCCTTCGCAGAGATCAAACCGCATTCTCTGCGAGCCCGTCTCCCGAGGCGCCTCGACCTGCCCACTCTCGATCAGAGCCACCTCCTCGGTGACCAGCTCAAGTTGATCCGAGTCGAAGTCGGCCTCGTGCAACTCATCAGGATCGAAGCCGGCAAAGACCTCGACCTTGACGACGAAATGTTCGTCGTGGATTGAGTCTCCGCAGAGATCACACGAGTAGTGACGCATGGAGTGTTGCCGAGCGGCGTGACGGGTACGACTAAATTGTATCCGCGACGACTCCGGAGGGGAAAGCCAGCGGCCGGGGTTTTCAATCAGACACGGGACGGGGCCGGGCTGATCACTTGCCGGGCAAGCGGACGATGCCGTCCCAATCGGGAGGTGCGACGCGGTTGTGCTGAGTGATCAGCATGGTCAGGAAGTCCTGGGCTCGGTCCGAGGCGGGCATCGCGTGCAGGCAGCGGTAGGCGGATTCCCAGTCACCCTTAATGAAGTGATCGACTCCCTGCTCGAATCGCTCGATATGCTCATCGGTCAGTTCGGGCCACTCGTCCTGCGGCGGCAGCAGTTCGCTGATGGTGTGGGGAGTTTCGAGGCCATAGGGCAGGACGCGGGCGAGTCGCCTGACCCGTGCCTCGTCGGTTCCCAGCGAGTCCCGCGTGCGGTCGGCGGTGGCCTGGTCCATCAGGATCGGCACGTGGAGTTGCCGTGTGAGGCTTTCGAGTCGGCTGGCGAGGTTGACGACGGGACCGAAGACGGTGACCTTGACCTGCTCGGCGGTGCCGATCTTGCCGGCCACGGCGCGTCCGTGTGCGAGACCGATGCCGAGCGAGAATTCTGCGAGCGGGTGGTCGGGGTCTCCGGCAGCCTTCTGCAGTTCGCTGCGGATGCCCAGTGCCGCACGGCAGGCGTCCTGCGTGGCGGTTGCGTCCGGGAAGGGCCAGCCCCAGAAACCCAGTGCCGCGTCGCCCTGGAAGTCGCCGGTGACGCCGCCGTAGCGGTGGATCTGGGTGGTGATCACACCCAGGATGCGGCTGACCCGGTCCAGCAGCGCGATCAGGTCGTCCGAGGAGGTCTCGGCATGCCGCGAGAAGTCACGCAGGTCACAGAACATGACCGTCACGTCGCATTCGCGAGGTTCCAGCAGCGAGGTGTCCGGATCATCACCCAGTGCGGCCAGCACCGGCGGAGCGAAGAACTGGCGGAAGCTGGAGCGTTGCCGTTCGAGCCGATTGACCCGCCGGATGGCTCCCACCACGGCGGCAATCAACTCGGTGTACTTCACATCCGATTCGAGTACGGGCCGGCCGCTTTGGGCAGAGGCACCCGGTGCGCGACCGGCGACATAGATCGCTCGACGTTCTCCGGGCACGTCACGGATCGGCGTGCAGTAGGCCCAGTTGAATTCTCCGACGACGGTGTACTGCGATTCGGCCTGCTCGGCGTCCCAGGTGTGCAGGATGCTGTGAGCCGAGTCGCCCATTGCGTCGCGGACCAGCCGGCTGCTGGGTCGGACCGGTCCGGCGGTCTCCTGTCGGCGGTCCCAGTGGAGCACCGAGATCGCCGGGGTATCGGTGTCATTGGGCGTCAATTCGACAATCGCGACTGCGTCGGCGTGAGTGACCCCGGCGAGCAGCAGGCCGGCGAGTCGATGGTGCAGGTCGTCGTCGGAGCGCGCGCCCCAGATCAACTCGGGCAGCCGCGTGAGCACTTCCAGTCGCTTGCCGGGGTCTCGGAAGGGGACCGCTTCGAGTTGTCCGGGCTCGAAGCGAACCGCCTCGATTCCCTCGGGGTGATCCGAGGCCGAGTGCGAATCGGTGCCGTGTCCCAGATGAAAGCTGGTCTGGCCGACGACGAAGAAGTCGCCGGAGGCGAGATCAGAACTGGTGACCGGCTCGCCGGCGACGAAAACCGGGTTCGGGGTGCCCTCGGCGATTTCCAGACGGACTTTGTCGCTGTCGTCGGCCAGCAGCGTGAGGTGGAGCTGCGAGAGATGAGGTTCCCAGGGGATTGCCAGTCCCGCCTGAGTGCCGCGTCCGATCTCCAGCGGGCGGCCGGGCTGGAGCCTGACGGTGCAGCGTTGTTCGGGTGTGGTTCCGATGGCGATCAGTTCAAGCATCGCGCTCCTCCGGGAAGGTGTCGGAGGTTCGGGAGGTGGGCAGCGAAGAGGCCACCGATCCGGGCCGAGCGTCTCGGGCACCCAGTCGCGTTCGCCTGAGGCTGACGAAGACCACTCCCCAGATCAGCATCAGCAACAAGCCACTGGCGGTCAGGGCTGCCTGCCAGGTCTTCAGCACGTTTTGTCTCATGGCCTCGATCGGTTGCAGGGCCCGGTCGCGGCGTTCCTGGACAACTGCGTACCAGCCGGACTGACCGACGGGGCTGACCGCAGCCAGCCAACGGCCTTCGAAGTCGGGCGAGTGTTTTCCGACGGGATCGATGTAGTTGTCGAGTCGGATGGTGGCCAGGGAGCCATCGTCGGGGGGGTCCAGTGCGGTGCGGAGCTCGGGATCGAGTTCCAGGATGGGTCCACCTTTGACGTGATCCTGCAGCCAGGGGTGGTCCAGCAGTCGGCCATTCCGCGAGTCGAGGATGGCGATGGTGCGGGCGACACTGGTGGTGGCATCCGAGTCGAGGCTGGGCTTGTACTCGGCATAGGGGGCCGAGAGTACGCTGCCCAGTTCACGGGTCCCGGCCAGGATCGCGATCACCCGGCCACTTGCATCCCGGATGGGTACCGAGAGCGCGACGATGGCGCGGCCGGTCGCCTTGCTCTGGAAGGCCAGCGAGAGGTGCGGGGCGGTGATCGGGGCGAGGTCTTCGGGGAGCTGGTCTATGGGATACTCACGACCCTGGCCATGGTAGTAGTCGCGGTGAGCCCACCGCTTGTCGAGCGTGGCCAGGTTGGTCGGACCCCTCCATCTCTGGTATCCGTCACGATCGACGACGAACCAGCTGGCGTCGGGCAGTCGATCGCCGGCATCGCGGCGTCGGTTGGCCAGCAGTCGGGCGGAGTTGAGGTGTTCGTCCAGGGCGTCGCGGCGTGTCCAGCCTCGCGTGGCGGCCGAGGCAAGCAGGTCCTGCAGTCGTGGTGATGCGGCGACTTCGCGGAGTTCCTGGGTCCAGCCTTCGAGTTCTCGTTCGACACCGCGGGCCATGATGCGGGCTGAAACGGTATCGCTTTCGATGGCGCGGGTGATCAGGTTCCGTTGAGCGGTGGCGACGGCGTCGTTTGTGGCCGAGAGTCCGAAGAGGAACATGGCGACCATCAGCACCAGGGGCAGGATGCCTCCCAGTGCGATCAGCGGCCGCCGGGCCCGATGCCGGTCGCGGCCGTCGAAGGCGTCGAGAACCGACTGGGCGTTGGGGAAGCGGTCTTCGGGGTCCAGCTGCAGGCAGCGGTCGACCAGGTCGGCCAAGCGTCTGTCGACACCGCCCTGGCGACGGTGATCGGGGATGCGGGCGGTCTTTGCGACGATGGTGCGGTAGGCGGCCAGGCGGGCCGTCAGCGAGTCGGCCGCGGCGAGTGTTTGTTCGGATTCGGGGGTGCGGTAGGGCGGGGCGCCGATCAGCAGGTGGTACAGCAGTGCGCCCAGGGCGTAGACATCCCAGCGGGCATCGGGCAGGGCACCCAGGTCGGCCTGTTCGGGGGCCATGTAGTAGAGCGTACCCAGGGCGGGGTCCTGTTCGTGCGAGAGGCGGGATTGTCCGAAGTCGCACAGCCGGGGCGAGAGGTCATCGTCGAGCAGCACGTTGCCGGGCTTGAGGTCGCAGTGCAGGATGCCACGGCCGTGAGCGTGCACCAGGCCCTGCAGCACACCACGGGCGATCCGCACCGCCTCGGGCACACCCAGGGGGCCCTCGGCGAGATGCCCGGCCAGAGATCCGTGCTCGAGGTACTCCATCACGTAGTACGGCGGGTCGCTCTCCCAGCCGACGGCCAACAGGCCGACGATGTGCCGTGAACTGTCCAGTGCGGCCAGTTTTTCGACTTCGCGTGAGAGCAGCGTCCAGTCGAGTCGTCCGGGGTGGCTGTAGATCTTGACGGCCACCAGCCGCCCGGTGTTCTCTTCTCGAGCCAGCCAGACCGAACCGAAGGCCCCGTCGCCCAGGCAGCGTTGGAAGGCGTAGCCGGGCAGCACCAGCGCGGGGTGCCGCGACTGTCGGCTGAGGGTCCGGGACTGGGCCGCGGACGACTCGTCCTGGACAAGGGTGTCCTTCGATGGCTGTGCGGTTTCAGTCACCCTGGCAGCAGGCTCGCGTGGGAGTGAGGGACTTTTCGAAGGCGACCCGCGGGGGGGGCCGATACCATTCCATTGTGGGACCAGCACCTCGGTTGTGGCAACGCCGTGGGGGGGGCGAATCCTGCTGCCGTGATGCGTTGTCGAGTGGCTGCGGGTCGGGTAAAATGGGTGGGATGACCGAGGGAATGGACGAGAGTGTGCGGTACAGGGATGGCGGGGAATCGCTCGGCGAAATGCCGTTGCCGCTGGCCCGCGGCCGGTCGCGTGGCCGGGATCCGCTGATGAGGACTCGCGCCGCAGGACTCGTGGAACAGGAGCAGGCACGTGGCTGAGGACGAGGAGTTCGAGGGCAACGAGCCAATCGAACCGGACAGCGGTGGCGTGATCGACTCGGGTGAACAGATCACTCAGCTCGACATCCAGGACGAGATGCGCGACAGCTATCTCACCTACGCCATGAGCGTGATCATCAGCCGGGCGCTGCCCGATGCCCGCGATGGTCTCAAGCCCTCCCAGCGACGGATCCTGGTCGCGATGAACGACCTGCGGCTCGGTCCCAATTCGTCGCGGGTCAAGTGTGCCAAGATTTCCGGCGACACCAGCGGCAATTATCACCCTCACGGCGACGGCTCGATCTATCCCACCCTGGTCCGCATGGGCCAGGACTGGATCATGCGGGACGTGCTGATCGACAAGCAGGGCAACTTCGGCTCGCTGGCCGGACTGCCTCCCGCGGCGATGAGGTACACCGAGGCACGGCTCTCGGCGGTGGCCGGCGAGATGCTGGCCGACATCGACCGCGACACGGTCGACTTCGTGCCGACCTACGACCAACGCAACATCGAACCGGTCGTGCTCCCCTCGAGATTCCCCAACCTGCTGGTCAACGGGTCCAACGGGATCGCCGTGGGGATGGCCACCAGCATCCCTCCGCACAACCTCGAAGAAGTCTGCGAGTCAGTGATCCGGCTGATCGACGACCCGGAGATCTCGATCGACGAACTGATCGAGGTGGTTCCGGCTCCCGATTTTCCGACCGGCGGGGTGATCTGCGGCGAGGCGGGAGTGCGGCAGGGGTACCTGACGGGCCGCTCGACCTTGGTCTTGAGGGCCAGGACCGAGTTCATCATCGAGAAGAACACCGACGTGATCGTGGTCTCGGAGATTCCCTATCTCGAGACCCGGGACCGCATCCGCGAGAAACTCGAGGTGCTGGTCCGCGACGAGCGGATCAAGGGGATCTCACGGATTGTCGACCTGACCGATCGCAACGTGCCGCCCTGGCAGGTCAACTTGCACATCGTGCTCAAGCGCGACGCAGACCGTGACGTGGTGCTCAATCAGCTCTTCCAGTACTCACCGCTGCAGTCGACGGTGAGCATGATCCTGCTGGCGCTGGTCGGAGGCCGACCGCAGGTGCTCTCGCTCAAGCGGCTGCTCGAAGAATTTCTCAGGCACCGCGTCGACGTGATCCGGCGGCGGACCGAGTTCCTGCTGGCCGAAGCCCGCAAGCGGAAGCACACCGTCGAAGGCCTGCTGATCGCCCAGATCGACATCGACCAGGTGATCCAGACGATCCGCGACTCGGAAAGCCGCTCGGCGGCTCGGGATCGGTTGCAGGAGATGGAGGTGGCCGCCGAGCTGGTGGCGCGGGCACTGGGCCAAGAGGGGTTTGTGGCGTTTGTCGAGGAGAGAGAGGCGGCCGACTCCTATACGCTCTCGGCCAAACAGGCCGAGGCGATCGTGTCGATGCAGCTGGGGTCGTTGGCGAATCTCGAGCGTGAGCAGCTGGGCGAGGAACATGCCGGGTTGCTGAGTGAGATTGCCGAGCACCTGAGACTGCTCTCGGACGAGGCCAACCTGAGGGCGGTGGTTCGCGAGGACATGCTCGAGATCCAGCAGAAGTACGGCAACCCGAGGAGGACGGAGGTCTCATCCGAGGAGATCGGGTACGTGGATCGGGAGGACCTGATCACCGAAGAGCCGATGGTGGTGACACTCTCGAGCCAGTCCTACATCAAGCGGACCCCGCTGGCACGTTACAAGGCCCAGGGACGCGGCGGGCAGGGGATCGCCGGAGCCAAGAACGAGGTCGAGGACCCGGTGGCCCACGTGTTCGCCTCCAGTACTCACTCGTGGCTGCTGTTCTTCACCGACCGCGGCAAGGTGCACTGGCGCAAGGTCTATGACCTGCCGCAGGCACGCCGCGCGGCACGAGGCCGCGCGGTGGTCAACCTGCTCTCGCTCGGCGACGACGAGCGGGTGTCCAACTGCCTGGCGGTGCGTGAGTTTGACGAGGAACGGTTCCTGGTGATCGTGACCCGTCGCGGCATCGTCAAGAAGACCCCGCTGAGTGCCTACAGTCGGCCCAAGCAGGGCGGGATCATCGCGATCAATCTCGATGAGGGTGACGAGCTGGTCAATGTGTGGCTGATCGAGCCGGGCCAGGATGTACTGATCGCCACGCGACAGGGCATGTCGATCCGGTTCAGCGAGGCGGATGCCCGCAGCATGGGACGTGCCACCCGAGGGGTCCGAGGCATCAACCTCGCCGATGACGATGAAGTGGTCGGGATGGTGGTGGCCGAGCCGGAGTTGAGCCTGCTTACGGTCTGTGAGAATGGGTATGGCAAGCGGACCGTGCTGGGAGACGGGGGTGGTGTGGCGGCTGAAGCTGAGGCCGAGCCGGATGCGGAAGCGGAACCGGATGCGGAGCAGGAGTCGGCCGACGATGAAGAGACTCCGGTCTCAAGCAGTGGCCATTACCGGCGTCAGAGGCGAGGCGGTAAAGGGCTGATTGACATCCGCACCACCGACCGCAACGGGCCGGTGATTGACGTAACGGCCGTCAACGACGGGGACGAGATCCTGATGATGACCGCTGGTGGCATGCTTCAGAGGGTGCGAGCCGGAGACATCCGGCCGATCGGGCGAAATACACAGGGCGTGAGACTGATCAGGCTCAAGGAGGGCGACCGGTTTGTCTCGCTGGCACGGATCCCCGGCGAAATCCTGGATTGAGCGATGTCGAGGTTGTTGGTCACCGGTGGTTGCGGGTTCATCGGATCGAATTTCATTCGCTGGCTGCTCGAGGACGACCCCGCGGCGGAAATCGTCAATCTCGACAAGCTGACCTACGCCGGAAATCCCGAGAACCTGGCATCTGTGTCGGGTTCTGAGCGTTACGAATTCCGCCAGGGCGATATCGGCGACCGGGCGGTGGTGGACGGGTTGCTCGAGGAGTTCACGATCGACGGGATCGTGAATTTCGCGGCCGAGAGTCACGTGGACCGCAGCATCCTGGATTCCACCCCGTTCATCGAGACGAACATCGCGGGCACGCAGGTACTGATTGATGCGGCGCGGGCCGCGGGGGTTGGGCGGTTCCTGCAGGTGTCGACCGACGAGGTCTACGGCAGCCTGGGGCCGACCGGTGCCTTCACCGAACAGACACCCCTGGCACCCAACAGCCCCTATGCGGCCTCGAAGACGGCCGCCGACCTGCTGGTGCGAGCGGCAGTGCACACGCACGGCTTCCCCGGCCTGATCACCCGCTGCTCGAACAACTACGGCCCTTATCAGTTCCCCGAGAAGCTGATTCCGCTCTTCATCAGCAATGCGCTGGATCACCAGCCATTGCCGGTCTACGGAGACGGCGAGAACGTCCGCGACTGGATCCACGTCGACGATCACTGTCGCGGCATCGCGGCGGTGCTGAGGCGGGGTGAGCCGGGCGAGGTCTACAACTTCGGGGGCCGGGCCGAGATGAGCAACATTGGGCTGACCCGACGGTTGCTCGAACTGCTCGATCGCCCCGAGTCGCTGATCCGGTTCGTGCCCGACCGTCCGGGCCACGACCAGAGGTATGCAATCGACTGCAGCAAAGCCGAGAGCGAGTTGGGCTGGCGGCCGCAGGTGCAGTTCGACGAGGGCCTGGCCGCCACGGTCCAGTGGTACCTCGAGAATGCCGGGTGGGTCGAGCGGGTGCGGAGCGGCGCCTACCGCGAGTACTACCAGCAGCAGTACGGTGATCGCCTGATCGAGGAGTGAACGAGGCGTGCCGACCGACTGGCGCCGCTCAGACGAAGAGTGTCAAGAGTTGATTGCGCCAAGAAGCTCGCGAAAGGGGGAAGCTTTTGAGTAGTTGAAAGCGGAGACCTTTCTGCGGAGCCTTTTTCGGGTGAGAGTCCCGTCCGGCAAAGCCTGACCAGCACCCGGGCGCGAGTATTGCGTGGGGTACGGGTAACCTGCACCACGAAGCGTAGACAGCGAGTTGCGAAGCCATGCAACTGAGCCTCGAGAGTGAAGTGGTTGGAGCCCTCGTAGTTTAAGAAGCGGGGGCAGCACGGACGTTTCGCGAATGGTCAGGAACGCCCGTCCGGCCGGGGTCGCGTGAACATGTGCAAACCAACAGATGAGGCTCCCCGGGAACTTGGGAGGCCCTGATCTCTCCATCAGCAGATCCCGGGACGGAGTTTCCGGGTGAACAAGTTCCAGGCTCGATGCAAGGAACGCACACGATGGCCTCGAGAGCGAAATCAAGGTCGTGTGCTGCGATGGTATCGCCGATCGAAGGAAACGAAGTGAAGCGAGACGGAGACCAGGGAGTCATAGCGTCTTGATAGTACCGTTGAAGCCGGGGAACGCAGAGCCTGAGCGGACCCGGTGGAGGGAAGCGAGACGTCGGAATCAGGGACCGTTGTCGGGAAACACGACAGATGCTCAGTAATCTGAGAAATGAGGACGTGTCCACGAAACGGCAGCGGATAGCGAGGCTGGCGAAACAGTCTGCGGAGCTGGGTTTTACGTCACTGAACCACCTGATCGATCTCGACTGGCTGCAAGAGGCCTATCGCCTGACTCGCAGGATGCACTCCAAGTCATGAAGCTGCTTCCGGGACGATTCGGGGAATACGGGCTGTCGGTTCACCCGGAGAAGACGCGGCTGGTTGACTTCCGTCTCCCGTCGCACTCCGGTCGTGTGCGAGACGGCAAGTCTGAACCGGACACGTTCGACCTGCTCGGCTTCACTCACTACTGGGGTAAGTCGCGTAAAGGTAGATGGACGGTGAAGAGAAGGACGATGTCGATGCGGCTGACTCGAGCCGTCCAGGCGACCTACCAATGGTGTCGTTCCTGCCGGCATTGGCCGGTACAAGAGCAGTGGAAGAAGTTGTGTCAGAAGGTCCGTGGCCACTACGCCTACTACGGCGTGACCGGCAACGGACGGATGTTACGCAACTTCCGCCACGAAGTGCGACGTGTGTGGCGTAAATGGCTCGCCCGTCGCAATCGTGAACGCCGTCTGCTTTGGGAGCAATTCGAGTGTTTGGAGAAACGGTTTCCGCTTCCCCAGCCACGGATCTATCACCGAGGCAGCACGTAGCAATCCTGATCCTGAGGAACCGTATGCTCTAATGCGAGCACGTACGGGTCTGTGGGAGCCCGGGGCGAGCAATCCCCCTGGGCCACCCGGTCACCTTCTTTGCGTGTCAGCATCGCCAGATCGCTGGCCAGATCCGCGTCATGTTACGTTCTCTCCGTTTCCTGATCCACACGGAATGTGAGTCTTTCGGGTAACTTGCATTCTGGAAACGGAGGATCGAGCGATGAAACAGGGAGAACGCCACTGAGAAATGCGGGCTAGGCCTTCGATGCCAGGTCCCCTATAATCCGCGGTTAATCGAGGACCGCGTCGGGCCGTCACGGTAATGACTGTCCGAGTGGAACGAGGCCCGGAGCCAGATCCATGGATCACGACCTGCGAACCGCCTGTGAGGGTGTGATCGAGAGGATCGTCCAGCTCCGGGACTCCCTTTGACCTCGAAGGATTGCTCGGAGAACGCGACGCGATCAACGTGAAGATGGCGGCGCCGGGGTTCTGGGACAACCAGGAGACCGCCCAAAGCCAGGTCGAGGCACTCAAGCGTCTCAACGCCACGTTGAAGCCACTCGAGGAGCTTGCCGCCGGAGGCGAGGAGCTGGAGGTTCTGGTCGAGTTGTCCGAGGAGGACGAGACCGGGGCGACCGAGCTTGAGGCCGCCGAGGCGGTGGGTACGCTGCGGCCGAAACTGGGCCAACTCGAATTGCGGGCGATGATGTCGGATCCCGACGACCGATCGGGAGCCTTCGTGCAGATCCAGGCCGGCGAGGGCGGTACCGATTCGTCGGACTGGGCCGGGATGCTGCTGAGGATGTACGCGAGGTGGTCCGAGCAGCGTGGGTTCGATTCCGAAATGCTCGAATACTCAGAAGCCGACGAGGCGGGGATCCGCAGTGCCACGATTGCCATCCGTGGAGCCTACGCCTACGGGTACCTGCGGGGGGAAATCGGCAATCACCGGCTGATCCGAATCAGTCCCTTCGACGCAGCAGGTCGTCGCCACACGTCTTTTGCCGCCGTCGACGTGACACCGGAAGTCGACGAGGAGTTGGAGATCGAGATCAACTTCGAGTCGGATGTCCGCGAGGACACCTACCGGGCCAGCGGTGCCGGCGGACAGCACGTCAACAAGACCGACTCGGCGATCCGGCTGACACACCTCGCCACCAGTGTCGTGGTGCAGTGCCAGAGCCAACGCAGCCAGCACAAGAACCGGGCCCAGGCCCGCAAGATGCTCGCCGCCAAGCTGCACCAGATCGAGGTCGAGAAGCGGAAGGCCGAGTTGGCCGCCAAGCGGGGGCAGAAGTCCAAGATCGGGTTCGGGGGCCAGACGGTCCGAAACTACGTGCTGCATCCGGAACAATACGTCAAGGATGCTCGTACGGGGTTGAAGGTCGGAAACCCCCAGCCGGTGCTCGATGGAGGCCTCGACCCCTTCATCGAGGAGTTTTTGAGGTGGAGTATGGGGCAATCATCCCGCCCGGCCGCAGCTGCCTCGGACGAGGCATCCTAGGACGTACGGCACTTCTCAGGCGAAAACACGAATCCCCGGGGGCTGATCGATGAGACACCTGGCTGCGTGGCTGTGGGCCGCGATGCTGTTGAGCGGTTGTGGCGGACAGCAGCCGGCGGATTCCTCGGATGACACCGCCGCGGCTGTCGACGCCCAGCCGGCCGTAACCACTGCGAAGCAGCAGCCCTCGCCGAAAGCCGCCGCGGAGGGTCCCCGGGAGTTGCACGCCAACACCAGGTTGACCGAGGTCCCCGAAGCGTTGCTCGACGCCGCGAAGCTGGCCGACGGCTGGATCCAGCTCTTCGACGGCAGAACACTGTTCGGCTGGCAGGCCAACAGCGATGCGAACTGGTCGGTCCGCGACGGCGTGATCCATGCCGACTCGGGCCCCAAGGGCCTGATTGTCACCAGCGTGCCGTTTGCCGATTACGAGCTGCTGTGCGATTTCAGGCTGGCCGAAGGCGGCAACAGCGGGATCTTCCTGAGGACGCCGGTAACGCCCGAGAATCCGGCGGTGGACTGTTACGAGTTGAACATCTGTGACACGCACAAGGCGTTCCGGACCGGCAGCCTGGTGGCTCGGAAAAAGGGCCCAGAGGGGGTGACGGTCGAGGGTGAGTGGCACACGTTTCATGTGACGCTGGTCGGGACGAAGATGAGCGTGGAGCTGGACGGCACATCGGTGCTGGAGTTCACCGACACCGGCGACTCGCCACTGGTCTCGGGACGCATCGGGCTGCAGATGAACGGGGGCGAGATCGAGTTCCGCAACGTTTTTGTCCGCCCACTGGGCGGTAAGCCACTCTTCAACGGTCGCGACCTCTCCGGATGGCGAGTGGTGCCCGGCGGCAAGAGCCGTTTCAGCGTGGCAGATGGTGCGATCCACGCCGAAGACGGAGCCGGGTTTCTGGAGACCGAGTCGACCTGGGGCGATTTCGTGCTGCAGGCCGAGGCCAGGACCAATGGCGAGGAACTCAACAGCGGGATCTTCTTCCGGGCCGTGGCCGGGACCGCCGAGCATCCCTCGGACGGCTACGAACTCCAGATCCACAACGGCATCAAGCCGAGCGGGCCATTGCAGCCCTCCAACGCGGGCACCGGTGCGATCTTCCGGCGTACGACAGCCCGCTTTGTTGCGTCCCGCGACGGTGAGTGGACGGCGCTCACGCTGGTCGCGTCGGGGCCGAGGATGGCCGTGTGGGTCAATGGGCTGCAGGTGACCGACTGGGTCGACACGCGACCCGATCATCTCAATCCTCGTCGTGGTCGGCGGCTCGACGCGGGCCACATCAGCCTGCAGGGTCACGACCCGACCACCGATCTCGATTTTCGAGCGATTCGCGCCGCGGCTCTGCCTTGAGACGGCGGCCCAGGCCGATCGGCGAGCCGCAGCAGTGGCCAGCGGTGCGAGTAGCTCAGCGGGGCGGGCCGCGGCGACGAGCTTGTCGTGGACTTCGAAATGCAGCGGGCCCCGATGGCCGGTGAGTGCCGAGTCGATCCTGGAGGTCGAGATCGCGTCGGGGGTGTTGGTCAGCAGCACGAGCAAACGGGGTGCGTCGGCCTTGATCAGCTGAGCAAGTTGCCGCAGTGCTCGATCGTCCCAGGGATCGGCGTCGACAAGCAGCAGGTCGATGCCGCTGCCCGGCGTACCCTCGGCACGAGACAGCGCCTGGCCACCGAGTGCCACGAGCTGATCGGTGAGGGTCGCGGACCAGGCCGTGTCGGGAGAGACCACGCAGAAGGCGAACGGGTCGGCTGGCGGGGCGGCGGCCGCGGCGAATTCGGCTGCGGCCATCTCGTCGCGGCCGGCGGTCCATGGCAGCCCCTCGCCGCTGCCCATCAGCAGGCGTCGTTCGCTGGTCAGGCGGGTGGCGGCTGAGGTGTGCGGGACGCGGACCGACGCGGGCCAGTCGCCGCGGTTGCGTCCGTCGCCGTGGCACCAGGGACCGTGGCAGACCACCAGTCGAGCCAATGGCCAGGCACACAGCAGTTGCTGTATGGACTCGCTGGAGAACTGGTCGGGAGTCTCTTGCAGCACGACGATCAACTCGGGAGCATCCCCGGCGACGACGTCGAGGGCTGAGGGGATCGAGTCGGCGGTCCAAGCGGGTGCCAGCCGGTGCGTGGGTCCCAGATCCCGGCTGAGTTGTCGAGACCACTCGGCGCGGGGACGGCCGATCAGCAGTGTCCGCGGATCAGTCATCGAGCTGTGGGCTGTGTCCCTGGTGGCCCGGGTGGCGTGTGCCGGACTTGGAGGAGGGGGGCGGGTCAGGCGGTGGATCTCAATTCTGCGAAGCGGACGCAGAGGAACCTGAGGATGTCGCGGACCGAGATGATCCCGATCGGGCGATCGTCGGTGTCGACGACCGGGAGGTGTCGATAGCCGCCGAGTTCCATAGCGTGCAATGCGTAGGCGATCGAGTCGTCCTGGCTGACGGTGGTGGGATTGGCGGTCATGAATTCGCCGACGGGGTCGGGCAGTCTGCTGAGGTCGTCGGAGAACCGGTTGAGCACGTCTCGTTCGGTGAAGATCCCGACCAGGTCGCCCGAGTCGTCGACGACCAGCAGGCAGCCGACATGGTGTTCACACATCGTTTCGATGGCCGTCGAGACCGGTTCGAGCGGACCGATGGTCAGCGGAGCCTTGGGGCAGAGGATTGCGATCGAGTGCCGCGAGATGGACTGTTCGAGTTCGCCGCCTGAGGGGTCGAGCGTGACCAGGGGCTGGCCACACGCCTCGCAGTTGTCCATCCCTTCGATGTTGTCGAAACCACAATCGGGGCAGAGCATATCCGAGTCTCCGCGAGGGGGCGTGGGGGCGTGGGGGGTGTGCCCGGAACAATGCGGTGAGCGTCTATTTGACCGTCCAGGTATCTCCGCTGCTAAAGAGTGCTTCGAGGTCGCCGGGGCCCTTTTGTTCGATGGCTTCGTTCACCTGTTCGTCGAGTGCGATATCATAGGCGGGCCGGTCGACGCTGCGGAAGACCCCAACCGCTTCGGGGAACTCGGGGTGTCTCATCCGTGCCAGCATGAAGGCGAGGCTGGGCTCCTGGGCCTCCTCGTCGTGGAACAGCAGGTCATCCTCGGATATCCCGCTGCCCAGCTCGACCACCTCGGGCCGGTTCCCCTCGTTGACCCGGATCCCCTTGTCGCGGTCGGCTCCGAAGATCAGCGGTTTGCCGTGTTCGAGGTAGACGATGTTTTCTTCCTTGATGCCTTTCTTGGACGCGTAGTAGAAGGCTCCGGAGTTGAACACGTTGCAGTCCTGGTAGACCTCGATGAACGACGTCCCCTGGTGGTGGGCGGCTCGTTCGAGGATCTTGATGAGGTGCTTGGTGTCGACGTCGACGGAGCGGGCCACGAAGGTGGCTTCCGAGCCGATGGCGACCGAGAGCGGGAGGAGCGGGTTGTCGATTGACCCCAGCGGGGTACTCTTGGTCCGCTTGCCCACCGGGCTGGTGGGCGAGTACTGCCCCTTGGTCAGTCCGTAGATCTGGTTGTTGAAGAGGATGATCTTGAGATTGACGTTGCGGCGGATGACGTGCATCAGGTGGTTGCCGCCGATCGAGAGTCCATCGCCGTCGCCGGTGATGACCCAGACCTGCAGGTCCGGCCGCACGCTCTTGATGCCCGTCGCGATGGCCGGGGCGCGGCCGTGGATGCTGTGGAACCCGTAGGTGTCGACGTAGTAGGGAAAACGGCTCGAGCAGCCGATCCCCGAGACGATCATGAATTTCTCCTTGGGGATCCCCAGCGTGGGCAGCAGCTTCTTGAACTGGGCCAGGATCGAGTAGTCACCACAACGGGGGCACCAGCGCAGTTCCTGGTCGCTGGCAAAGTCCTTGGGAGCCAGGACGGGCAGTTCTGTCGTCATCGACTTGTCGCTCGTGTTTGCAGGGTGAGGTCCCCACCGCTGGGGTGGAGCAAGAATGTACGGAGGTCTCTAGAGATGACTCTCGATCGCCTCGATCAACTCGCTGACCCGGAACGGCTTGCCCTGGATCTTGTTGTACTGCTTGGCATCGATCAGGAATCTTGAGCGGATCAGCTGGACGAGTTGTCCGAGGTTGAGTTCGGCGACCAGGACGGTCTTGAAGCGTGCGAGCACTTCCTCGAGGTTGCGGGGGAAGGGGTTGAGGTATCTCAGGTGTGCGTGGCCGACAGAGCGTCCGGCTTCGCTGAGTTTCTTGACCGCCTGCCGGACGGCTCCGTAGGTGCCGCCCCAGCTGAGCAGCAGCAGATCGCCGTCCTGGGCTCCGAACACGTCCTGCTCGGGAATCGCCTCGGCGACGTTGGCCACTTTCTGAGCCCGCACGTGACACATGTGCTCGTGGTTGTCGGGGTCGTAGTCGACGTTGCCGGTGACGTCGGACTTTTCGAGGCCTCCGATTCGGTGCATCAGGCCCGGTGTCCCGGCTCGGGCCCAGGGACGCACGAGTCGCTCGTCGCGGAGGTAGGGCAGGTAGCCGTCCTCGGAATTGGGCTCGGTGGGATGCTCGACTTTGATCGGCACCAGGTCCTCGACCTTGGGCACCCGCCACGGCTCGGCCCCGTTGGCGATGTAGCCATCCGAGAGCAGGATGACGGGGGTCATGAACTCCACGGCGATCCGCAGTGCTTCCTGTGCCATCCAGAAGCAGTCACCGGGCGTCGCCGGCGCCACGATCGGCAGCGGGCTCTCGCCGTTGCGTCCGAACATGGCCAGCATCAGGTCGGATTGCTCGGTCTTGGTCGGCAGCCCGGTGCTGGGTCCGCCGCGTTGCACGTCGATGATGACCATCGGCAGTTCGGTCATCACGCCCAGGCCCATGGCTTCGCCCTTGAGACAGATGCCGGGTCCGCTGCTGGCCGAGATCGCGAATTCTCCGGCAAACGCTGCACCCACGGCCGCCGACATCGCCGCGATTTCGTCCTCGGCCTGGAACGTGCGGACACCGAAGTGCTTGAGTCGCGAGAGTTCGTGGAGGATGTCGCTGGCGGGTGTGATCGGGTAGCCGGCGTAAAACAGCTTCCGCTCGGCGAGCTTGGCCGCGGTGGCCAGGCCGATCGCCAGGGCTTCGTTCCCCGTGATCTTGCGGTACGTGCCCGGGGCCAACTTGGCCGGAGGCACGCGGTAGTGGACACGGAAGGAACCGGTCGAGACCCCGAAGTTCTGACCGCCCTGCAGCGCCCTGAGGTTCGCCTCGGCAATCTCCGGCTTCTTGGCGAACTTCTGTTTGACCCATTCGCGGGTCGGTGTCGCGTCTCGCTCGTAGAGCCAGTAGACCAGCCCCAGGGCGAAGAAGTTCTTGCAGCGATCGGCTTCGCGAGGCGTGAGTCCGAGTCCGTCGACCGAGTCGCGGGCCAGTCGAGTCATCTCGACCTTGTGCACATCGAAGGGAGCCAGCAGGACCTCGTCGTCGAGCGGGTTCGACTCGTAGCCGGCCTTCTTGAGGTCTCCCCTTTCGAAGGAGTTGGCGTTGACGATCAGCGTGCCGCCCCGCTTCAAGTCGGCGATGTTCGTCTTCAACGCCGCGGGGTTCATCGCCACCAGGGTGTCGACCTCATCACCGGGGGTGAAGATGTCGTTGCTGGAGAAATGCAGCTGAAAGCCACTGACTCCGGCCAGCGAGCCGGCCGGGGCGCGGATTTCGGCGGGGAAGTCGGGCAGCGTGCTGACGTCGTTGCCGAAGACGGCCGAGACGTTGGTCATCTGAGTGCCGGCCAATTGCATGCCGTCGCCACTGTCACCGCAGAAGCGGATGACAACCGTATCGCGTTCTTCGATCCGCTTGCCCTCGGCGGGGGCCACGTCGGTGGTAGCCATCGGTGCAGAACTCCTGGAAGCAAAACCACGACCGGATGACGGGCGTGGACAGACAGTATGTCAGGTCAGGCGGTGGGTCGGGGTGATGCCGATGGCGAAGTGGGGTGGGGCTGGGGGGGCTTGGCTGGGGCTGGGTGGGGCGGGGGGGGGGTAGGTAGGGGGCGGGATAGATTCAGGCGCCTGCGGGGGTCAGT
>Ga0066376_10002336_pt1 | contig 17682 bp, 15 predicted proteins | sample Knorr_S15_td_Bot_FD_77009 | JGI IMG/M metagenome (GOLD analysis project Ga0066376, IMG submission 77009) | Marine microbial communities from Southern Atlantic Ocean transect - Knorr_S15_td_Bottom_ad_5009_LV_A | ecosystem: Environmental > Aquatic > Marine > Oceanic | place: Southern Atlantic... | reverse complement strand
TTCCCTTCTGCGCCGGCACCGTCATTTCCAGGGCCAGGCACGGCGTGCCGCGAAGCTCCAGAACGGTTCTTTCGACGACGACGTTGAAACGTGCGCGGATGAATTTGGAGTCGGCGTTCTTGAGGTCCAGCGCGGTGGTGATGCCGATCCTGTCCAACCGCGCCGCCAGCCTGCGGCCGATCCCCCAGATGGCATCGGTGTTGAGGTTGCCGAGCACTTCGTCAGGGTCATCAGGCATGATGAACACGCCGCCCAAGGCGGGGTCTTTCTTGGCGATCCGGTTGGCGGCCTTGGCCAATGTCTTCGTGGCGCCGACGCCGACCGAAACCGGCAGCCCGGTCCACCGGAGCACGGTGTCCTTGATGTCATGGCTGTGGGCGGCCGGGTCGGTAAAACCGCCGAGGTCGAGGAACGATTCATCGATGCTGTAAACTTCCAGATAGGGCGTGAAGCGCTTCAACACCGAGACCACGCGCCCGGACAGATCGCCATAGAGCGCGTAATTGGATGAATAAACCCGGACCCGTTCGCGCCGCAGCACATCCTTTACCTTATGAACCGGCTCGCCCATGGGAATCCCTAGGTCCTTGGCTTCTTGTGATCGCGCGATAATGCAGCCGTCGTTGTTGGACAGCACCACCACCGCGACGCCCTCAAGCCGGGGCTCAAACAACCGTTCGCATGACGCATAGAAATTGTTAACGTCGACCAGCGCAAACAAGATGGTGCTCCTTGGTATTAGACGAAGGAATGGATGGCATGGATGACCACCCCCCAGACATGTAAATCCTGCCCGGTGTTGATGTCGATCGGCTGGTAGCGGGGGTTTTCGGCCAACAGGCGAATGCGCCCCCGGCGCCGGTAGAGCCGTTTCACGGTCAGTTCGCCATCAACGACGGCAATGACGATATCGCCATCGCCGGGGTGGCACGAACGGTCGACGATCAACAGGTCGCCGGAGTGGATACCCGCCCCGGTCATGGACTCGCCGGTGACGCGGAGGAAGAACGTTGCCGCCGGACGGGGAATAAGGTGTTCATTGAGGTTGAGCGCACCTTCCAGGTAGTCATCAGCGGGTGACGGAAAGCCGGCCTGCACCGTGGCGGCATAAAGCGGCAAGGCCGAGGGGGCAGTGGTATTTTCGGCCCCGCCGTCCCTGGCGCGGCCGCTGATAATGACATCGGAAGGCATGCGCCATCATGGCCCCGGAATTCGGGTGGGTCAATGTTCTTTTTTTGTTCTTATTTGGCGCAAATTTTATTGCGCCGCCATTGGCATAGCTCGAAGCCCAGTTGGGAAAGTCAAGGCAGCGCCGTACTCCCTTCGGGGGGAGCCACCTCAAACGCGTTGAGAATCATGGAAATCAGCGTGTAATAGCCGGCCACTGCCGTCAGTTCCATGACCGCCTCAAGACCAAGCGCTTCGATAGCTTGCTCATAGACGGCGTCTCCAACGTTGTGGGTTTCATGCAGTTCCCGGCAAAAGGCGTAAACGGCCTGTTGATCGGGTGAGGGGAACTCAGGCGTCTGGTTGTGGGCAATGGCGTCGATGACGACCGGGGAAAGTCCTTCTTTTTCGGCGATCGGCGCGTGTGAATTCCATTCGTATTCGGCCTTCCAGAACCGCGCCGTGGTCAAAATCGCCAATTCCCTTAACACCCCGGGCAAAACACCGTCAAAGCGAAGGTGAATGCCTGTTGCTTGGACATAATCGGCGACGCCGGGGCAATGCAACAAGGCGGCAAATGGGCCGCGCACGCTACCCCGGGGGCCGTTGGTGATGGTATCAAAGACCCGTTGTTGTTCCGGTGTCAGGGTGTCGGGATCGAGTTCCGGTAGTCGTGGCATCGCGTGTTTCCTTTTTTAGCCGACGCGGCAACCGCGACCGCCGTCAACAGGCAGCGCCACGCCGGTAATGAACTTGGCTTCGTCAGACGCCAGAAATAGCGCCGCATGGGCGACGTCCCAGGCATCCCCCATCTTGCCCAAAAGTGGAATCTTGGCGTCCCGTTCGGCGGCGATTTCGTCCCGGGGGCGGCCCCATGCCTCGGCCCGGCGGTCGACGGCCATGGGCGTGTCAATTAACCCCGGCAGGATGACATTGGCACGGATGCCGTATTCGGCGTTTTGAATGGCCAGTTGTTCAGTTAGTGCAATCATCGCTGACTTTGTCGCCTTATAGGTGACCCAGGGATATTCCTCCCTGGCCGCCATGGACGAAATGCTGACGATGACGCCGCTCATCTGTTTTCGCATCACCGGCAGCGCGTGTTTGCAGGCATAGACCATAGACCGCAAATTGACGGCGATGATGCGGTCGAAGGCTTCTGTCTCGATATCGGTGATTTCGGCATCGCCACCCTCGACACTGATGCCGACATTGTTGTGTAGGATGTCGATACGCCCCCACTTGTTGTCACAGACACTGATGGCGTCCTTAACGTCGTCCTCGACGGTGACGTCACAAGCCACGGCTTCGGCTTCGCCGCCTTCGCCCTGGATCAACGAAACCGTTTCATCGGCCGAATCGAGGTGGCGGTCAACGCAGACAACCTTCGCCCCCTCGCGGGCGAACAACAGAGATACCGCCCGGCCGTTGCCGATGGCCGGCGTATTCCCAGGTGATTGCCCGGCGCCGAAGATGATGGCGATTTTATCCTTGAGCCGCATGCAGTCCTCACTGGCCGACGAAGCCTAGTCTAAGGCGATAGCATGGATTGGAAAGTGGGAAAATACCCCTTGAAGGATGGTTGTGGGGGTAATTGAAGCAGGGTCTATTTTTTCTGATTAGCCCATCGATTTTTGAGTGGCGACAAATCGAAGAATTCCGCTTCTTCCGCTCCGACCGTAGCAACAATCGACCCTTATCCGTTGAAAATCATAGGGGGATTAGAAATTTCAAAAGCGATTATACGCAGATAACATTTTGAAAGCGATTATATAAGATGATCTACCCTCCTTGGATACATGAGGGCAACAGGTGCATATTCATGTATTTAGAGGATTGATATTAAAGGGCTTATTTTACCGCCGGTTGGGTCTCGTTCCTTTCGGTAAGGATGGCGGCAATCAATGTTGCCGCAAAGCGGGCTTCCGGCGGGTCCGCCCGCGACGTCAGCACGATCGGCACCTTCGCCCCCATGACCACGCCGGCGGCCAGCCCGCTCATGAAATAGACCATCATCTTGAACAATCCATTACCCATTTCGATGTTGGGGACGACGACGATATCGGCGCGCCCGGCGACGGGGCTGTCGATGCCCTTGATGTTGGCGGCCTCGGGCGATACCGCCAGGTCAAAGGCAAAAGGGCCATCGATGATGCAGTGGCTAAGCTCTCCTTTTTGGGCGCGCTCAACGATTTCTGCGCTCTCGACGCTGGATGGCATTGATGGGTTGATCACCTCGGTGCCAGACAGGACGGCGACTCTGGGCTCCGGATTGCCCAGTCCGTGGGCCATATCGACGGCATTGCGGATGATGTCCATGCGCGTATCGACGGTGGGTGCCACGTTGACAGCACCGTCGGTAATCAGCAGCACTTTGTCGCGGCCAGGAATGGTCATGTGAAAAACATGGCTGATGCGCCGGTCGGTGCGCAGCCCAGAATCACGATTGGCGACAGCCCGCATGAGGGCATCGGTGTGTACATGGCCCTTCATGATGCCTTTGACGGTTCCCGAAGCGGCCAGGGATACTGCCGCGCCTGAAATGGCCTCTTCGCCTTTCAGGTCAACGATCTCAATGCCGGTGATGTCCCAACCGATAACGTCAGATAGCGATTGGATGGTTTCACGATCGCCGACCAGCACTGGGTCAATGATATCGGCTTTGGTGGCTTGGTGGGCACTTTCCAGGGCGACTTCGTTATCGGCGCCGGCGATGGCCATGGGGCAACAGGGGAGAGAGGCCGCCTTTGTCAGCAGATAGGGAGGGACCTCATAGGGCGCATCGCTCAACATGTGATTGCGCCCCCTGATCACTCTAAGTTGGCTGTTGCGGTTTCATGTCGCTGGGGTCGATTCCTGCCACTTCCACCGGTGCCGTCATGGCGTCGCGCCGGAACGGCTCGCCTAGTTCCTGGTTGAGAACAATCTCGATAAAGGTCGTTACGCCATCTTCTTGGGCCTTGCAGGCATCTTGCAACGCGCTAGTAAGTTCCGATTGGGTCGTCACTTGCACCCCCTTCAGGCCACAGCCTTCGGCGACCTTGGCGTAACTGAGTTCGGGGTTCAATTCGGTGCCGACGAAATTATTGTCGTACCAGAGGATGGAGTTTCGCTTCTCCGCGCCCCATTGGTAGTTCCGGAAAATGACCATGGTGATTGCCGGCCAGTCCTCGCGGCCCACCGACGTCATCTCGTTCATGGAAATGCCAAACGCGCCATCGCCCGCGAACCCGACGACGGGGACATCAGGGCAACCGATTTTGGCGCCGATAATGGACGGGAAACCATATCCGCAGGGACCGAACAGACCTGGTGACATGTATTTCCGGCCCGCTTCAAAGGTTGGATAGGCATTGCCGATGGCGCAGTTGTTACCGATATCACTGGAAATAATCGCTTCTCTCGGAAGCCCCTCCTGAATGGCGCGCCAGGCTTGACGCGGCGACATCAGGTCAGCATCCCGGGCGCGGGAATCGGCATTCCAGGTGGTTCCGGGATCGTCCTCTTCATGATCCAAGCTGGTCAGCGTTTGCAGCCATGCAGACTTAGTCTGATGGATAATAGCTTTTCGCTCATCGCGGCCTTCATCGCCCGCCGTGGTCGACAGTTGTTCCAAAAGTTGCTGCGCCACTAATTTGGCGTCGCCGCAAATCCCGACCGAGACCTTTTTGGTCAGGCCGATGCGATCCGAATTGAAATCGACCTGAATGATGTCCGCCTTCTGGGGCCAGTAATCGATGCCGTAACCGGGCAGCGTCGAGAACGGATTGAGCCGGGTGCCCAGGGCCAGAACCACATCGGCTTGTGCGATCAGTTCCATCGCCGCCTTGGAACCGTTGTATCCCAACGGCCCGGCGGCCAGCGGGTGGCTGCCGGGAAAACTGTCATTGTGCTGATAGCCGTTGCACACCGGCGCATCCAGGCGTTCGGCCAAGGCTTGGCAATCCGGGATGGCGTTGCCGATGACGACGCCGGCACCGGATAAAATAACCGGAAATTTGGCCTCGGACAGCAACTTTGCCGCCTTGGCGATGGCCTCGGCACCTCCGGCGGGGCGTTCCAGGCGCACAATTTGCGGCAGTTCGATGTCGATCACTTGTGTCCACAAATCGCGGGGTACGTTGATTTGCGCCGGCGCCGATCCACGGATCGCCTTTTCGATGACGCGGTTCAGGACCTCCGCCATTCGCGTGGCATCACGAACTTCTTCCTGATAGCAAACCATGTCCTTGAACAAGGCCATTTGTTCGACTTCCTGGAAACCGCCCTGGCCGATGGTCTTGTTGGCGGCCTGTGGGGTGACTAAAAGCATCGGGGTGTGATTCCAATAGGCGGTCTTGATCGGCGTCACAAAGCCGGTGACGCCGGGACCGTTCTGGGCGATGGCCATGCCGATTTTTCCGGTCGCGCGGGTGTATCCGTCGCAGATCAGGCCGCCGTTGGTCTCGTGCGCCACATCCCAAAAGGTGATACCGGCTTTCGGAAAAATATCCGATATCGGCATGAACGCCGATCCGATGATGCCGAAAGCATGCTCAATGCCATGCATCTGCAAGACCTTCACAAAGGCTTCTTCGGTCGTCATTTTCATGTCTATATCCTTCCTTTTTCATGCGGCGCGGGCACCAAAGGACCGGCCGGATAAAGTTTCTTGGTTAAAGTATTAACTACTTGGGCACTAGGTGGCAATGGCGTCCCTCGGGTCCAGATAGTCGTAGCCGAGGTCGTCGGCCACCGCCTTAAAAGTAACCTTCCCCCGGTGCACGTTGAGTCCGTTTAACAGGTGTGGATCGTCTTCCAGGGCTTGCTTGTACCCCTTGTCGGCGATCGCCAGCACGAACGGCAGAGTCACGTTGTTAAGGGCATAGGTAGATGTATGAGAAACCGCCCCCGGCATGTTGGCGACGCAGTAATGAACGACGTCGTCGACCAGGAAAGTGGGATCGGCGTGCGTCGTCGGGTGTGAAGTTTCGAAGCAGCCGCCCTGGTCGATGGCGATATCCACCAGTACCGCACCTTTCTTCATATTCTTGACCATGTCCCGGGATACCAGCTTCGGTGCTTCGGCCCCTGGTACCAACACGGCGCCGATAACAAGATCGGCGGCGAGAACCTGCTCTTCGATGGTCAGGCGTGTCGAAAAAATGGTCTTCAGCGCCGGGCCAAAACGGACAACCAAGGCCCGCATGGTATCCACGTTGCGTTCAACCACGGTGACGTCGGCTCCCATGCCGAGCGCCATATAGGCGGCATTTTCACCGGCTACCCCGCCGCCGAGGATGACAACCTTCGCTGGTTGGACGCCGGGCACTCCGGCGAGGAGAACACCCCGTCCTCCTTGTGCCATTTCAAGGGCATGTGCGCCGGCCTGCACCGACATCCGTCCGGCGACTTGGGACATGGGTGCCAGCAACGGCAGACCGCCATGGGTGTCTGTTACCGTCTCATAAGCGATGCAAATTGCGCCACTTTTGACCAGATCCTTCGTCTGCTCAGGATCGGGGGCAAGGTGCAAATAGGTGAACAACAGCTGATCTTCGCGCAACATTTTGCGTTCACCTGCCTGGGGTTCCTTGACCTTGACGACCATGTCCGCCTTGGCGAAAACCTCTTCCGCGGTTTTCACGATCTTGGCACCCGCCTGTCGGAAGTGATCGTCCGTGGCGTCGATGCCGAGACCGGCCCGCGTTTCCACCATCACCTCATGTCCGTGGTACACGGCCTCGGCGACACTCTCCGGGGTCATGCCTACCCTGAATTCGTTGTTTTTAATTTCTTCTGGAACGCCGATTAACATGGTGTGGGCCCTCCCTGTATCAACACAAAAAAACACTTCCGCGCAGGATCGCGTTAAAGATGCCGCGTCAACGGGGGTAAGTAACGATGAATATAACCGTGACCTTTGTAACGGGAAAGGGTCCGTCGGTAGTTATCATTCAAAAGGCGGGCGTGACCGGCTGGGGGGAGCCTGCCATAATCGCCGCCTAAAGAGACATTAGCTACCTTGGAGAACCCCCATGCAATACACCGCCAACACGCTGGAAAACCACTGGATGCCGTTTACCGGGAACCGGGATTTCAAGGCCGATCCCCGGCTGATGGTTAAGGGCGAGGGGATCTATTACTGGGACCACAAGGGCGGCAAGATTATTGATGGGTCTTCGGGATTGTTTTGTTCCGCCGCCGGCCACTGCCGGCCGGAGATCGCCGACGCGGTTAGCGCCCAGCTCCGGGAAAACGATTTCACGCCGCCGTTTCAATCCGGCCATCCGGGCTCGTTCGAACTGGCGGCCAAGGTCTCGTCGCTGATGCCTGACGGCATCAACCACGTCTTTTTCACCAACTCCGGATCGGAATCCATCGACACGGCGCTCAAAATCGCCATGGCGTATCACCGTGCCAGGGGCGAAGGCCAACGCACCCGCTTCGTTTCGCGCGAAAGGGCGTATCACGGCGTCAATATCGGCGGTACGTCGTTGGGAGGAATGGTCAAGAACCGCGAGACCTTTTCGGGTTTGATGCCGAGTATCGTCCATATGCGCCATACCTGGCTGGAGAAAAACCGCTTCGCCAAGGGGCAACCCGAACACGGCGCCGAATTGGCTGAAGATTTACAGCGCGCTGTGGAAACCTACGGCGGGTCCACCATCGCGGCTTGTTTTATAGAACCTATCGCCGGGTCCACCGGCGTTTTGGTGCCGCCGAAGGGGTACTTGGAACGGCTTCGCGAAATCTGCGACACCCACGGCATTCTTTTGGTGTTCGATGAAGTCATCTGCGGTTTCGGGCGCACCGGTAAGGCCTTCGCCGCGCAATCGTTCGGGGTCACGCCGGATATCATCACAATGGCCAAGGCATTGACCAATGGCGCCTTGCCCATGGGGGCGGTTGCCGTCGACGATGAAATTTATGACACCGTTGTCAATGCGGCGCCGGAAAATGCCATCGAGTTGTTCCATGGTTATACCTTTTCCGGCCATCCGACAGCGTGCGCGGCGGGGCTGGCGGCATTGGAAATTTATGAAAAAGAAAATCTTTTCGAGCGCGCCGCCGAATTATCGCCCTATTTTTTGGATCAAGTGTATTCCCTGCAGGACTTGAATGCGGTCACCGATATCAGGGGCTACGGCCTGATTGCCGGCTTTGATGTTGCCACGGGCGATGCGCCCGGCCAACGCGGCACCCAGTTGCAAAAAGACCTGTTCTGGAGCGGCCTGCACGTGAAGTTCACCGGCGACACCGGCATTATCGCGCCGCCGTTCATCGCCGAAAAGGAACACATCGACCAGATCGTCGGGATTCTCCGGGAGAAATTGGCGGAATTGTAGGCATGCGGGCGTTATTGCAACGCGTGACCGAGGCCAGTGTCAGCCTTGAGGGCGAGGTGTTTTCGCAGATCGGCCCGGGGCTGGTCGTTTTGGTTTGCACCGAAAAGGGCGACGATGAAGCGGCCGCCGATTATTTCGCCCGCAAAATCACCAATATGCGTCTGTTCGCCGACGGGGACGGCAAAACAAATCTGTCGATCCTGGACGTTGGCGGTGAGGCCCTGGTCATCAGCCAGTTTACCCTGGCCGCCGATTGGCGGAAGGGAAACCGGCCCGGATTTTCTGCTGCCGCCGACCCGGAAACTGCCCAACGCCTATACAAATATCTCTGCCAACGGTTGGCCGGGGAGGGGGTGCCGGTGATGACCGGGAAATTCCGTTCCCACATGGCCGTCAGCCTGGTCAATGATGGGCCCATGACGATCTGGATGGACGGCGCCGAAAAGTAGCCCCGCCCTGGCTCAGCCCGCAAGCAACAGGATCAGGATGCCGCCGCCGACCAGGAGGATGCCTGCGAATTCCAGCCGGTTGATCTTTTCGCGGAAAAATACCGCCGATGCGATGAAGGTGAAGATCAGCTCAATCTGACCCAAGGCCCGCACGTAAGCGGCGTTCTGCATGGTGAACGCGGTAAACCAGCCGATTGAGGCCAAGGCGCCCGCCACCCCGACCGACAGCGACGGCCGCCAGTGAACCAAAACGGCCTTAAGTTGATCGCGTTCCCGAACGGCCAGATACAAGCCCATCATCACCGTCTGCATGATCACCGACACGGCCAGGGTAAAGGCCGCCTGCATGAGAAAGCCGTCGCCGCCCAAGGACAGCGCGCCGCCCCGGAACAACACCACCGACGCGCCAAGGAACGCGCCGCAGGTCAGCCCAATCAGGGTCGGCTTTTCGGTCAAGCTGGTGAACAGGTTGGCGGCGGTGAATTTGGTTTGGGCCACTGACAACGCTATAACGCCGATCAGGCTGACGGCGATGGCGGCCACCGCGCCGAAGCTCAGGCTTTCACCGAGGATGAGGAATCCGAGCAGCGCCACCTGCACGGTTTCGGTTTTTGAAAACGTGGTGCCGACGGCGAAATTCCTGAATGAAAAAAGCCAGATTAACAGGAAGGTGAAAATAATCTGTGATAGCCCTCCCAGAAAACAATAGATCAAAAACTGATTGTTGACGGCGGGAATGTTGAGGTCGCCGAACCGGGTCAGCCCCCAGACGTAAATGATGGCGAACGGCCAGGCGTAGAAAAATCGGACATAGGTTGCGCCGGCGGTGCTGAGCCGGGACTTTAAATGTTTTTGCAATGCCGATCGCAAGTTCTGAAAGAACGCGGCGGCGATGGTGAAGGGAATCCAAAGTTCGAACATGGCGGCGATTATAACGGTTGCGCCGACCCCGTCATCTGCGTTTCTATGGCCCCCAAAAGTACTATTGTATGAGTGTATGAGGATCTACCCTTGGCCGCGATCCTGCCCAACAAAGCCCAAGCCGTAATTATCGGCGGCGGCGTTATCGGATGTTCTATCGCCTACCATCTGGCTAAAATCGGTTGGTCGGATGTGGTGTTGGTGGAACGCAAAAAACTGACATCGGGCACCACCTGGCATGCCGCCGGCCTGATCGGGCAGTTGCGCGACAATCAGGACATGACCAAACTGGCTAAGTATACGGCAGAGCTGTATTCGGGTCTGGAGGCGGAAACCGGCCAATCCACCGGGTTTAGGCAAACCGGGTCGCTTTCCATCGCCACCAACGAGGGACGGTTGGAAGATCTCAAGCGCCGGGCCGACATGGCCAAGGTGTTCGGGCTCGGGGTTGATGTGCTCGATGCCGATGGCTGCAAGGAACTTTATCCGTTGATCACGGTCGATGATGTGTTGGGTGGTATTTTCCTACCCAGTGACGGCACCGCCAATCCCATTGACGTCACGATGGCGCTGGCCCGGGGCGCCCGGGATGGTGGCGTCCAAATCTTTGAAGACACCAAGGTCACCGCCATCAATCATGATGATGGCCGCATCAACGGGGTCGACACTGACGCCGGCACAATCGAGGCCCCTTTTGTGGTGTTGGCGGCCGGCATGTGGAGTCGTGACATCGGCGCCACCGTCGGGGTTACGGTGCCGTTGCACGCCTGCGAGCATTTTTATGTCGTCACCGAACCCTTCGAAGGCGTGACCCCGGACCTGCCGGTGTTCCGGGATTACGATTCTCAGTCCTATTTTAAAGAAGATGCCGGCAAGTTGCTGATCGGCGCGTTTGAGACCGAGGCAAAACCCTGGGGCATGGACGGCATCCCCGAAGATTTCTGCTTCGATCAATTACCTGACGACTTCGATCATTTCCAACCGATTCTGGAAGGCGCACTCAGGCGCCTGCCAGCGCTTGAAAACGTAGGAATTCAAACATTTTTCAACGGGCCGGAAAGTTTCACCCCGGACAACCGATATCACATTGGCGAGGCGCCGGGGCTGACGGGCCTGTTCGTTGCCGCGGGTCTCAATTCCATCGGCATTCAGTCGGCTGGCGGCATTGGTAAAGTGTTGGCAGAATGGATGCGTGACGGCCTGCCGCCAATGGACCTATGGACCGTCGATATCCGTCGCAACATGCCATTTCAGGCCGACCCAGATTATTTGCGGGAACGGGTGACGGAGACCCTAGGCCGGCTTTATGCAGTACACTGGCCCTTTTATCAGCCCCACACCGCACGCGGTATTCGCCTGTCGCCCTTTTATGACCGTCTTGCAAAACTGGGTGCTTGCTTCACCGAAGCCCAGGGCTGGGAACGCCCGGGCTGGTTTGCCCCCGAAGGCGTCGACCCAGAGTATGTCTACAGTTTCAAACGCCAGAACTGGTTCGAACATTCCGCTGCCGAACACCGAGCCGTACGGGAAGCCGTGGGGATGTTCGATCAGACCTCGTTTGCCAAGTTCGAACTTCAGGGCCAGGACGCCGAAGCGGTGCTGAACCGGGTGTCGGCAAATGATGTCGCCGTCGAGCCGGGGCGCATAGTCTATACGCAGTGGCTGAATGAACGGGGCGGCATTGAGGCCGACCTCACCGTTACCCGCTTGAATTCCGACCGCTATATGATCGTCACCGGCGTCGGCACGCAGGTGCGCGATTTCCAATGGTTGATGCGCCAAATCCCCGATGGGGCCGACGCCAAACTTACCGATATCACCGAAGACCTCGCCGTATTGGGCGTCATGGGGCCTGCGTCCCGTGCCCTGTTGGCGGATGTCAGCGACGCTGATTTTTCCAATGGTGGTTTTCCTTTTCAAACATCAAAAGAAATCGATCTCGCCGGGGCGCAGGTACGGGCGTCCCGCATTACCTATGTCGGAGAATTGGGCTGGGAGTTGTATATCCCCTTGGATGGCGCGGTGGCGGTATTCGAGGCTATTTTGGACGCCGGTAAAAATCACGGGCTGGTCCCGGCCGGCATCCATGCCATGAATTCACTCCGGATCGAAAAAGCCTACCGCCATTGGGGTGATGACATCGGCGATCAGGATACGCCGCTGGAAGCGGGTTTAAGCTTTGCCGTCGGCTGGGATAAGCCGGGTGGATTTATCGGTTTTGAGGCCCTGTCAGAACAGCGCCGTGCCGGGGTTAAACGGCGTTTGGTTCAGTTCGCCCTGGAGGACCCGGAACCGCTGCTATATGGCAATGAGCCAATTTGGCGCGACGGAGAGATTGCCGGTTACATCACGTCTGCCATGTATGGTCATACCCTGGGCCGTGCCATCGGGTTGGGTTATGTCTCGAATGGGAACGGAAACGTTGATGGAGATTTTATCACCGTCGGGACCTATGATATTGAGATTGCCGGCAGGCGATTTAAGGCGAAAGCTTCGATAAAACCACTCTTTGACCCTAAGAGTGAACGGGCAAAGGTATAGTGGTTTTGGGCTTGAGATGTATTCTTAACTGGACATTAATGCTAACCCTTATCCAGTAAGGGTTTCTGGGGTTTCAGACTGCTAATTAGCACTATGGCCTTTCAATAATTTGTCCCGCATAGACCTCGCCAGCCGCTTCCGGTCTGCCCGCTTGGTGTAATACTCCACCATAACGACATTCCCCAGTACTACAGATGCTGACGCCTCAGGAAGAAGCAACGCGGCTTCTGACATGACTTTCTATGTAGCTGACGAAACCGGCAGCGATTACGGCGACAACTCAACCGAATATGCAAATCTTGGAATAACTATTGTCGATTCAACAACGTTTCAATTCGTTTACGCCCTATCCGGTTCCTATACAGTCGGCACTGCAGCACCGACGGTGACCGTTTCTTTCGACATTTCCTCCACGCTCCAAATGACAGGAACGGCCGCGGATGCCTGCAAAATGTGGTTCTCGGCACCTGTTGTCTCGACGACGATCGGATAACGCATTAAGCGGGCTCATCGTCCCAAACCTTCTCACGAAGACGGATGGCCGTGGCTTCATTAATCAAGCGCTGCCTCCCTCTCCTTAGGTGACACCACATATTCCGGAAACAAAAAGAGGGCCGCCTTAGCGACCCTGAGGTTCGACTCGTTTGGGGGGAAGAATGAGTCGGGTGAAGGATTATTATTATTGTTATCTAATGTGCCTCGGTGGTTGCCGGTAAACGGCGACGGTCATGCGCCGATGGGAAAGGCCAAGAAGATGGCCTACGCCACGTAGCCAATACAGAATTTGTCTCATATTCTAAATCCTTCACAATCTTGCCGCCGCCTTAGGTAAGATGGCATTGAAGCCCGGCAAAGTGACAATTACTTGCCCGAAATGTGTTATTCCTGTGATGATTTGCCTTCCTGCAGTGAAAATGGACAATTGGCTATCAGGACAAGGGCATCAACATGAAAAAGATTGTTCATTCAGCTTTCGTCACACATTTGGAATGTTCAGAAACCGGCGAGCATCACCCCAAGGATACTCTTCTTGGGCTGTCCAAGGCCGGTGCGCCGCTGATCGTGCGTTATGACTTGGATGCCCTTGGCGCCGCCATCGACAAAGAGACCGTGGCCGCCCGTCCCCCCGACATGTGGCGGTATCGGGAATTCCTGCCCCTGGGCCCGGATGTGGAAGTGATCAGTTTGGGTGAAAACACAACGCCGCTCGTTCGGGTGCCGACGGTGGAAAAACGATTGGGGGTGGCGGAAGTCATGATAAAGGACGAAGGCCGCCTACCGACCGGGTCTTTCAAGGGCCGGGGTATGGCCACGGCGGTCAGCATGGCCAAGGCATTTGGAGTTAAGCGCATCGCCATTCCGACGGCGGGGAATGCTGGTGCCGGGTTAGCCGCTTATGCGAGCCGCGCAGGCATCGAGTCTTTTGTCTTTACCCCAGCCGATACCCCGGAGGTCACGGCCAGCGAAATCGCCTTTCACGGCGCCAAGGCGTGGCGGGTGGACGGTCTGGTCGGCGACTGCGCCAAGATCGTTGCCGATGGGACCGAGGAGATGGGTTGGTTCGACCTCACCACCTTGAAGGAGCCCTACCGGGTCGAGGGCAAGAAGACCATGGGGCTGGAATTGGCCGAGCAATATAGCTGGACCTTGCCCGACGTGATTTTTTTTCCGACCGGCGGCGGCGTCTGCCTGATCGGCATGTGGAAGGTATTCGAGGAGCTTAAGCAGATCGGCTGGATTGATGGGCCGTTGCCGAAAATGGTGGCGGTGCAATCCACCGGCTGTGGGCCCATCGTCGAAGCCTTCAACGCCGGCGCTCGGGATGTTGAGCCGTGGGGCGATGTTACCACTGAAATTCACGGGGTGCGCGTGCCCAACCCGCTTGGCGGCAAGATGGTGTTGGAGGTTCTATATGAATCAAATGGTTTCGGCACCGCCGTCGATGATGACGCCGTGCATGAAACACGGGCCAGGGTGTGCGCCGAGGAAGGACTGCATATCTGTCCCGAAGGGGCGGCCTGTCTGGTCGCCCTTGAAATGGAACGGGAAGCCGGACGGGTCGGCCAACAAGACCGGGTGGCGGTGTTTAACACGGCCAGTGGCCTAAAATCACCAATGCCGCCAATGACCCGAGGTTTGGATAAGGACCAAGTCGTGGATTATTCTACGTTTTAACGATGCGGCGTCTCCTCCCCATTTCGATGTTGGTGATGGCCGCCTGGGTTATGGTCCTGATGCGGCCTGTGGCGGCGGCGGAACCGGTGGACCTGGAACTGGTGCTGACAGCCGACGGGTCGGGCTCCATCGATGACGAAGAACTGGCCCTGCAGCGCCGCGGGTATGCCGAAGCCATTACCCATCCCCAGGCTCTAGATGCTATTCGCAGTGGTTTCCGCCAGGCCATCCCCGTGGCCTATGTGGAATAGGGAGCGCCTGAGTCTCAGCACACCATTGTCGATTGGATGAAGATTTCCGACCCGGTTTCGGCAAAGGCGTTCGCGGAGCGCCTTATCCACGAGCCCCGCCAGGCCTTCGGCTATAATTCCATCTCGGCCGCCATTGATTATTCGGCCAACCTGATCCGCACCAACCAATTTACCGGGTCGAGAATGATCATCGACGTTTCCGGGGATGGCCCGCAGATCGGCGGCCGCCTACTTTCTTCGGCCCGTGGCGAGGCCGTGCTCAGCGGCATCACCATCAACGCCCTGGTCATCGATGCGCCGGGCGGCGGTCACCGGGGACCGTCGGGGGAACCGCTGGTTGATCATTACCGCAATGACGTGATTGGTGGTTCCGGCGCCTTCGTCATGACGGCGCAAAGCCGCCGCCATTTCGCCATCGCCGTACGTCGGAAATTAATCCTGGAAATCGCAGACACGGGTAGTCTTAGAATAAGGCGTTGAAATAAAAGGCCTGACCAGAGTCTATCTCGCCCCTCGACGGCGGTGGCGGGAATAAAGAAAATATTCTAGTTGTCAGACTTCCATCCTTTCAGTATTCCTTTCATAAGCCCCCTGGCCGGGCTTCGTGGGCAAACCCGGTCAAACGTTGAAAAGCCGATGAAACATTGGCGGTGTGGGGCATTTGTGAAAAACCTGGGATTCGACCCGCTTGCGGATGTTCCGCAAGCCGGCACTTTCTTTATAGGGGAGAGAGACGATGAGGGATCAAAATTCGGAATGGCTGATTGAGTTTTCCCAGGAATATGATGATGGCTTTAAAGTGACCAAACGTGGCCTTGATGCCTCGCCCATGGTGATTAAGAAATTCGAAATCGGGCGGAATGAGGTCATGGCATTTTCCAACTATCAACGTGCCAACAAGGCATTGACGGCATTTCATTTCCACCCTGATTTTCCGGTCGAAGACCGACCAGCATACATGCGCCGCCATGAGGAAGGTCATCAGATTGCCATCAGCACCGGTATACTCCAAGCGGCGCAACGTGCACAAATGCTTAGAATCATTGAAGAAAGAGTATCGGGATGGGGTCGCGGCGTAGCGGTGGGGCTACAGTCCGTTGCCCTATATCTTTCCGCCGGCGGCCCGTTAACGCGCTGAGACTCATTTGCCAGGAAACAGGGGGCTATGCCCTAGTGTTGGGGGCGCGGGGCGGGTATCGTTGCGCCTATGAGCGAAACCCACCCAGAAATTCGTGACGGAATCCGGGCCTTGTGCAAGGGTTTCCCGGGCGAATACTGGCGGCAATGCGACCGCGAACGCGCCTATCCTACGGACTTCGTCGGCACTTTAAGCGATGCCGGGTACTTGGCCGTTCTGATCCCCGAGGAATTTGGCGGCAGCGGGCTTGGCATTTCCGAAGCCGCCGCGATTTTGGGCGAAATCCATCATTCGGGCGGCAACGCCGGCGCCTGTCATGCCCAGATGTACATCATGGGCACCGTGCTCCGACATGGATCGGACGCCCAGAAAAAAGAAATCCTGCCTAACATCGCCAGTGGCGAACTGCGTCTGCAGGCGTTCGGCGTTACCGAACCGACCAGCGGCACCGACACCAGCCGCATTCGCACCACGGCGGTCCGGGACGGCGACGATTATATTATTAATGGCCAGAAGGTATGGACATCCAGGGCCGAACATTCGGACCTGATGTTAGTGCTGGCCCGTACACAGCCCCGTGACGCCGGCAAAAGACCCCATGACGGCATGTCAGTGTTCATCATCGACATGCAGGACGCCAAGTCCAAGGGACTCAGCATCAAGCCGTTGCGCGCCATGCTCAACCACGCCACCACCGAGGTCTTTTTCGATGATCTCAGGGTGCCCGCCAAAAACCTGATCGGGGAGGAAGGCAAGGGCTTTCGCTATTTATTGGACGGCTTGAATGCCGAGCGGATATTGATTTCGGCGGAAGCCATTGGTGACGCCCGCTGGTTCATCGAAAAGGCCTCCGCCTATGCCGGTGAACGCCGGGTCTTCGACCGCCCTATTGGCCAAAATCAAGGCATCCAGTTTCCCATCGCCCGTGCCTATGCCGCCACCGAAGCCGCCGACCTAATGGTGCAAAAGGCGATCGGTCTGTTCGATCAGGGAGAGGCCTGCGGTTCGGAAGCCAATATGGCGAAGCTGCTGTCCGCGGATGCGTCCTGGGCCGCCGCCGACATGTGCCTGCAGACCCACGGCGGGTTCGGGTTCGCCGAGGAATATGACGTCGAACGCAAATTCCGCGAAACCCGGCTTTACCAGGTCGCGCCGATCTCCACCAACCTGATCCTCAGTTATATTGCCGAGCATGTGCTCGGCCTGCCGCGCTCGTTCTAATTATCGCCGGTTGGAAGCTTCTTCCTGGGCGGGCAATAAACGAAGGCGGCGGCGACCATCAGACCGAAGGCCGTATAGACCGCCGTGAACACCCAAGAAGGTGCCGAATAATAAAGCAGAGCGTTCAGCCAATACTCAATAAACTCCACCTCATAACCGGCAACGCCTTCCTTCCGGCGTAGTTCGTTCTCCCACAAGGTCAATGGGCACCATGCCCCCATCCATTGCTGGATAACGACAAACCCGATGGCCGCCAAGTGGGCAAAGCGGAAGACGCGATTTTGCGTCCATTCCCAGGCCGCCGCCCACCCCGCCAGGATCAGTGCCAGCCCGCCGACTACGAACAGAACGAACACGGCATGGGTTATGCCGATCACATCCGCCCAGAAACCAGAATCCACAGGCTATCTCCCGAATTGTCATTGAAAGGATAGCGCTTTTTGTTGTTCCGGTGCTAAATGTTACCAGAAGACCTTGGGACAAGAACGGAG
>Ga0066376_10002335_pt1 | contig 17685 bp, 12 predicted proteins | sample Knorr_S15_td_Bot_FD_77009 | JGI IMG/M metagenome (GOLD analysis project Ga0066376, IMG submission 77009) | Marine microbial communities from Southern Atlantic Ocean transect - Knorr_S15_td_Bottom_ad_5009_LV_A | ecosystem: Environmental > Aquatic > Marine > Oceanic | place: Southern Atlantic... | reverse complement strand
GAACCGGATGACGTGCCGGAGCCGGATGACGTGCCGGAGCCGGATGACGTGCCGGAGCCGGATGACGTGCCGGAGCCGGATGACGTGCCGGAGCCGGGTGAAGACGTGGCTGAGGCGGCACCGGCGCCGGAGTTGGGGACCGGTGATGCCGAAGACGACGCGATGGCGTTCCTGATGGAATCCGGAGACGTCCCCGCAGCGGCACCCGAGGCCAGCACCGCGCTGGATGACGAGGAGGACCTGGTCCCCGGCATCCCGCCGCCTCCAATTCCTCCCGAAGAGCGTCAACTGCACCGCCCCCCCGTCAGGCCTCATGTCGAAACCGACGATACCTCAAGCGCCGCCGGTGACCTGCTGGCCCGCAGCGAATCGGCCCGAGCGGCGGCCGCCGATCAGCCCCCTCCCGACCCGGGGCCTCGCATCAACATGGACGAGGTGAAAGAGGTCGCCAAGCGGCGGCTGTTGCCCATCGGCGGAGGCATCCTGCTGGTCGCAGGCCTCTGCTACCTGCTGTTCAGCATGATGGCCAACGACCCCGATGTCCCGCTCCTGTCCAGCGTCAGCGGCACCATCACCCTCGATGGAAAACCCCTGCCGCATGCGATCGTGAACTTCGAACCGGTTACCGACGACAGGGTCAAAGAACAGCGACAGCTCGGCGGCAGCGTGGGTCGCTCCGACAAACACGGTGTCTACAGCCTGACCTACCCCGGCGGCCACGACGGCGCCGTCCTCGGCACCCACACAGTCCGGGTCAACAAGACCGACGATCAGGGACTCGAGGTGCTCGCCAAGAAGTACCACCTGCAGAGCCGGATGAAGCACGAGGTGAAGGCGGGATCGAACACGATTGACCTGGACCTGAGGTCCGAGGCCACCGCCGTACCGGTCAACCCGCTCGCCAATCCCCCCTCACCGTAGCTCGCCTGCGGCGGGCTTGGGCGAGGTCGCCGATCGCTCGGGATCCAATTCGGCAGCCCGCTTCAGATCTGCCGCCGCCTCCGCTGTGCGACCCGCCGCCTTGTGCGCTGCGGCTCGTTTCAAGTACGTCTCGGCCACCACCTCGTCGAACCGCCGCACCCTGGTAAAGTCGGCAATCGCCAGGTCCCAGTTCCCCTGCAACTTGTGAGTCTCACCACGCAGGCTGTACGCTTCGTACCCGCCTCCGGCCTGCAGAGCCCGGCTGCAGTCGGCGGTCGCCCGCTTCAGGTCCCCCGTGGCGATCCAGTGACGAGCCCGTGCCAGGTACGCCTCGTGAGCCTCGCCCGGCTCGACCGTGATCGCTCGCTGGTAATCGGCCAATGCCGCACCGCCGCGGCCGTCGATCGCCAGGTGACGCGCCCGTTGGATGTAACCGGCTGCCTGCTTCGGAGACTCGGCGACGCGACGAGTCAGCTGCTGGAAACGGATCAGCCAGACCAACTTCTCGCTGTCGGCCAACGCTTCCTTCGACTTCCCCAGCCGACGGTACGCCTCGCGACGCAGCTGGTAGAACCGAGGATTGTCGGGTTTCAACTTGATCGCCAGAGTGCAGTCGGCCACCACCTCGCGATACTCCTTGCGAGACATCCGCAACAACGCTCGGTTGTTGTAGGCCATCACGAACTTCGGGTCGCAAACCAGGGCCTGGTCGAAGTCGGACACAGCCTTGGCGTGATCGTTGCTCCGAAAATAAGCAAAGCCGCGGTTGTTCCAGGCGTCGGCGAACTTCGGATCAGTCGCGATCGCCCGGCTGAAGTCCGCAATCGCCTTCTCGTAGTCCTGGTCCCCGATGTGCAGCAAACCGCAGTTGTTCCACGCCTCGGTGTAGTCGGCATCCAACTCGATCGCCGCCTCCAGATCGCGAAGTGACGAGTCCCGCTTGCCTCGGATGAACAGGAAGAAACCTCGAGCGTTCAGCCAGCGGGCCTTCTGGAAGGAGTTTGGCTCGATTCGGATCGCCGCCGAATAGTCCGCCAGGGCATTGGCGTCCTGCTTGCGAGCCGAGTAGATGTCGCCCCGGATCTTGAAGGCCCGCGCATTGCTCGCATCGTTGCCGATGACCTGGCTCAGCAACTCAATCGCCCCCTTCGTATCTCCTGCCTTGACCCGCAACACCGCCTGCTCGATCAGCTTCTCGACCGCCGATTCGTCAACCGTCCCGGACAGGCCCGTCGATTGGCCCGAATCGCCACCACCCTCCGATTCGTCGTCACCACAACCGGTGAACCCGACCAGCAGCAGCGAACAGGTCACCGCAACAGCCCACAACCAGCCCGCTCGACCCGCCCTCGAACTCGCCGGCCGCAACATGTCACCAGTTTCCAGCATCACGGAATCTCCTGCACGAGAACCCCATTCAACGCTCGCTGTGCGTCAGCGAGGATCAGATACGGGTCCGGCGGCCCGGCCCAACGCGGCGGCTTGTAGCTCTCGGAGAATCCAGGGTCAATCCCGATACCCATGCGGCGGTCGCGGCGTGCTGGAGTGTCTTGCGGGTGGCGATTACAATCCCAACTTGACCCCTCCCGACCCCTCCCGGCCCCTCCCGGCCCCCCCACGTCCCCCCTGTACTCCGGTTCGCAAGGCCCGATCGACGTGAAACTGCCACGCAATCCCACCCGAGCTGTGACCATCGGCAATGTCACGATCGGCGACGGCTCGCCGATCGCCGTGCAGAGCATGACGGCCACCTCGACCCGCGATGTCGACGCCACCTCGGCTCAGGTCCGCGACCTCGAACGGGCCGGAGCCGATGTGGTGCGGATCGCCGTCGACAGCACCGCCGATGCCCACGCGGTTGTCGAAATCGCCGCCCAAACCGACGCCAACCTCAGCGTCGACCTGCAGGAGAACTATCGGCTCTCTGAAATCGTCGCACCCCACGTCGCCAAGCTCCGCTACAACCCCGGACACCTCTACCACCACGAACGTGACAAGCCGTGGCAGGAGAAGGTGAAGGGGATCGCCCGGCAGGCGGCCGAACACGATTGTGCGATCCGGGTCGGAGTCAATTGCGGGTCGGTCGACCCCGACAAGCTCGACCGCTACCCCGAAGACGATTCGATCTCACCCATGCTCGACAGCGCCTGGGAACACTGCGAACTGCTCGATTCGCTCGACTTCACCAACTACTGCGTCTCGCTGAAGGACTCCGACCCGCAAAAGGTCATCGAGGTCAACCGGCGATTCGCACAGCGGCGGCCCGATGTGCCGCTGCACCTGGGTGTCACCGAAGCCGGACTGCCTCCCGACGGTGTCATCAAAACACGCATCGCGTTTGAACAACTCGTCTCACAGGGCCTGGGCGACACCATCCGCGTGTCGCTGACGGTGCCCAACGAGCGGAAGTTCGAGGAGATCGAGGCGGGACGACAGATCCTGGCCGACATCGCCGCCGGACGTGTCCGCAGCGTCGTCGACTACGGACTCGATACGCTCAACATCATCAGCTGCCCCAGCTGCTCACGTGTCGAAAACGAGGCGTTTGTCGGGTTGGCTGAACAGGTTCGAGAAATGACAAAGTACGCAAAGGATCACGCGCTGACGATCGCCGTGATGGGCTGCCGGGTCAATGGACCCGGAGAAACCGACGACGCGGACCTCGGGCTGTGGTGTGCCCCCAACTTCGTCAATCTCAAGAAGGGCGAAGAATCTCTGGGAGCCTTTTCCTACGATGAAATCCTCGGCCGGCTCAAGCAGGAACTCGATCAACTGATCGCCGAAGGGGCGGCATCGTGAGCGGCCGACAGCTGCCTGATGGAGCACCTCGATGAGCGTCTACCTGGGCATCGACATCGGGACCAGCGGCACCAAGACGCTGGCCATCCGCGAGAACGGCCGGATCATCGCCGGAGCCACCTTCGAATACCCGCTCTCCAGCCCCCGGCCGGGGTGGTCCGAACAGGATCCTCACGACTGGTGGCAGGCTTCGATCAAGAGCGTCCGCAAGGTGCTGCGGGACGGCCGGATCAAGCCGGCCTCCGTCGCCGGCATCGGACTCTCAGGTCAAATGCACGGCAGCGTGTTCCTCGATCGTAAACACCAGGTGATCCGCCCCGCCCTGCTGTGGAACGACCAGCGTACCGCGGCCGAGTGCGATGAGATCCACCGCAAGGCCGGTGGTCGAGCGGCCCTGATCCGGATGGTGGCCAACCCCGCGCTGACCGGCTTCACAGCACCCAAGATTCTCTGGCTGCGAAACAACGAACCCCGACGATTCGATCGCACACGCATGGTGCTGCTGCCCAAGGACTATGTCCGATACCGGCTGACCGGCGAGTTCGCCACCGAGGTCAGCGACGCGTCGGGGACACTGCTGCTGGACGTCAAACGCCGCAACTGGAGCCGCCGGCTGCTGAGAAAACTCGAACTCGAACCCGGGCTGTTGCCGCAGGTGTACGAGTCCGAAGATGTCAGCGGCACGCTCTCCCGGGACGCCGCGGCGAAACTCGGGCTGCCCCACGGAATCCCGGTTGTCGGCGGGGGAGGTGACCAGGCGGCCGGAGCGGTCGGCAACGGGATCGTCCGCCGCGGAGTCATCTCGGCCACCATGGGCACCAGCGGTGTCGTGTTCGCACACAGCGAGGGGATCGAGACCGACCCCGAGGGTCGAGTGCACACGTTCTGCCACGCCGTCCGCGACCAATGGCACGTGATGGGCGTGGTGCTCTCGGCCGGAGGCAGCCTGCAGTGGTACCGCAACCAACTCGGTGAGGCCGCGGTCAAAGAGGCCCGCCGCAGGAAGATCGACCCCTACGAATTGCTCACCGCCGAAGCCGAACAGGCTCCGGCCGGATCCGAAGGACTGTACTTCCTGCCCTACCTGACCGGCGAACGCACACCGCACGCCGACCCCAACGCCCGGGGGGCCTGGATCGGACTCAGCCTCAGACACGGGCGACCGCACCTGGTCCGCAGCGTGATCGAAGGAGCCACTTTTGCGATGCGAGACTGCCTGGAAATCATCAGGGGGATGAACATCCCGGTCCGGGAAATCCGCGTCTCCGGAGGCGGTGCCCGCAGCGGGTTCTGGAGACAGATGCAGGCCGACATCTACGGCAACAAGGTGGTGACGATCAACGCCGAGGAAGGCCCCGCCTACGGAGTCGCACTGCTGGCCGCCGCCGGTACCGGAGCCTACAAGGACGTCGTCGAAGCCTGCCGTGCGACGATCCGTGTCGTCGACTCGACATCACCCCACCCGCCCACGCGGAAACACTACAACCGCATCTACCCGCAGTATGGCCAGCTCTACCAGTCGCTCAAGGACGACTACGCCCGGATCGCCGGGCTGGTCGACTGAAGGCCAACTCCCCCCTTTCCCCTTTCTCCTTTCTCCTTTCCCCTCGCCCCGAGTGTCATTGCGAACGCACCGAGGAAACTCGACTCATGGCCGACGACGCAACGCCCATCGAACCCCCGCTGGTCAAGACCAAGATCATCGCCACGGTCGGTCCGGCCTGTGCCGATGTCGGGGCGCTGCGCGAGCTGGTGCTGGCCGGCGTCGACGTCTTCCGACTCAACTTCGCTCACGGAACCCACGACTGGCTCGACGGCGTCCTGAAGTCGATCCGGGAAATCGAGCAGGAACTCGATCGTCCGATCGGAGTGCTGGGCGACCTGTCCGGGCCTAAGATCCGATTGGGCGAAATCGCCGCGGGACAACTGCTGTGCCAGGAAGGGGCCACGGTGGTCTTCGTGCGAGGCGAGATCACCGATGCGTCACAGGAACTGACCTGCACCTACCTGCCGCTGATCGACGATGTCGAGCCGGGAGACCGCATCCTGCTGGCCGACGGCATTGTCGAACTGGTCGTGACCGCTGAAGAGAATGACCGGGTGATCTGCCGGGTCGTTCGGCCCGGAACCGTCCGCAGCCGCCAGGGAGTCAACCTGCCGGGCGTGGCTCTGAGTACGCCGAGCGTGACCGACAAGGACCGCAAGGACCTCGCCTGGGCACTCGATCATCAGATCGACTTCGTCGGGCTCAGCTTCGTTCGCAGCAGCGCCGACATCCGGCAACTGCGCGAACTGATCGCGGCCCACCCCGGCGACCACGCTCCGCACATCGTCGCCAAGATCGAGAAGCGTGAGGCGATCGACGATCTCGAGGCCATCATCGACATTACCGATGCGGTGATGGTGGCTCGAGGCGACCTGGGGGTCGAGGTCGACCTGGCGACGGTGCCGATGCTGCAGAAACGGATCATCCGCATGGCCAACGCTCACCGCGTGCCGGTGATCACCGCCACCCAGATGCTCGACAGCATGACCAACAGCGAGTTCCCCACTCGGGCCGAAGCCAGTGATGTCGCCAACGCCACGCTCGACGGCACCGACGCCGTGATGCTCTCGGGAGAAACCGCGATCGGCACCAACCCCACCGCCGCGGTGGCGATGATGAGCCGGATTGTCAGCGAGGCCGAACAGTCCGAACAGGCCGTCGGAGGCGACGTGCCACGCCTCTTTGAACCGCTGGCGCGGGCCCGGGCACTGGAAGTCACCGAAGCGGTCACCGTCGGAGCCGTCTCGATCGCCGAACAGCTCGAGGCCAGCCTGCTGGTGATCCCCACCCTCAGCGGCCGCACCGCTCTGGCCGTCTCCAAGGAACGCAGCCCCGTCCCCGTGCTGGCACTCTCGGACTCCACCACCGCCGCACGACGCATGAACCTCTACTGGGGAGTCCGCTCGCTCGGCTCGATCCAGACCGACACCAGCCCACGCAGGCTGCTCGATGCCGTCTGCAGCTGGGGACGAAAACTCGGCGTGCTCCAAACCGGGCAGCGACTCGTGCTGGTGGGCAGCTCGAACTGGTCCGCCGCCGGACATGACCTCGTCATGGTCCACTCGGTCCCGCCCGGCGAATGAACCCGCTGCCAGGGGACTGGCTCACCCGCCCTCTTCAACGACCCTCAGCCTCGGCGACGCGCTTCCAGTCGGCGATCCACAACTGGCTGGTCTTGCCCTTGCCCCGGGCCGAGGTCCACATCAGCTTCTTGCCGTCGGGACTGAAGACCGGCAGCACGTCGGCGGCGGTGTGGGACGTCACCTGGCGGACATCACCGACCGTGATCTTCTTCTTGCCCAGCTTCAGGTCCAGCGTGAACAGGTTGAAGTGGGCACCCCGCGGACCCTGGGAATAGTCGGCACGGGTCCAGATGATGTATCCGCCCGAGGGATGGAAGTACGGCGCCCAGTTGACCGTGCCCAGGTTGTTGGTCAGCTGAGTGTCGTGCTTGCCATCCACGCGGATGGCAAAGATCTGCAGCATGTGCTCCTTCTGTCGGTCGCTGCGGTAGATCACCCATTTGCCGTCAGGTGAGAAGAACGGGCCGCCGTCATAGCCGGGATTGTTGACCAGCTGGCGGACGTTCTTGCCATCGGCATCCATGATGTAGAGGTCGGGATCGCCGTCGCGGCCCGAGGTGAACACGATGTACTTGCCGTCGGCCGAATAGGAACCCTCGGCGTCGTAACCGGGCGAATTGGTCAACCGCTTCAGCCCCGTGCCGTTGAAGTCGCACACGTAAATGTCCATGTGCTTGTCGAAGTCCCACTGGTAGCGACGACGACCTCCCTTGGCCGCCAGGTCGCGAGCCTGCCGCTCGGTCTGATCGATCTGAGGGTCGGTGTGACTGGATGCGAACAGAATCCGCTTGCCGTCGACGGTGAAATAGCTGCAGGTGGTCCGACCGCGACCGGTGCTCACCCGACGTGGCGTCTTCTCGCCCAGCTTCTGCACGTAGATCTGGTAGAAGGGGTAGCCGATCGGGTAGGCCTGGTAGACCACCCACTTGCCGTCGGGTGAAAAGTAACCCTCTCCGGCGCGAGGCAAACCGAACGTCACCCGCTGGATGTTCCCGAGGTGTCGGGACTCGAGTGCCGCTCCCGACCGTTCTGACGCCGCCGGCTTGTCAGCCGCTTCGGCCGCCTGGGCCGCAAAAACGGACAACAGCAGAGCGAAACTTGCCAGGAAACAGACCAGCAACTGGACCTTTGACTTCACGGCTCACACCCTCTCATCAGTTCGGCTCGGCTCTTTCGGACCACTCCGCTCGAGATCCACAGCGGGGGGCTTCCCAAGCGTCCCGAGTATACAACCCGGCCGGGGCGAATCGCCATCGACAGCAGATCGAGGCCAACGCGGTGGCCAATCCGATGTCCGGCTGACAAGATGGCGGCGGATTCGAACACAGGAGACCTCGTGATGAAGCGCCCCACCGGCCAACTCTCGGCCCTGCTCTGCCTCACATTCCTCTCGCTGACCACAACATCCACTGCCACCGCCGACGACTGGCCGCAGTGGGGCGGGCCCCGGCGGGACCTGGTCTGGCGGGAAGAGGGCATCGTCAAGACGCTGCCCACCAGGGGGCTGCTGCCGCGGGTCTGGTCGACCCCCATCGGCGAAGGCTACTCCGGACCGTCCGTCGCCAACGGACGTGTCTACATCACCGACTTCGTCCGTGCGAAACGGATCGAACGAATCCACGCCCTGGACGCCGAGACCGGCAAGATTCTCTGGACCCGGACCTACCCGGTCCGCTACAGCATCAGCTACCCGGCCGGACCACGCATGACCCCGGTCGTCGAAGCGGACCGGGTCTACGCCATCGGTGCCATGGGCGACATGTTCTGCCTGAAGGTCAGCGATGGGTCGGTGATCTGGAAGAAGAACTTCGTGGCCGACTACGGCACCAAGCTGCCGATCTGGGGCATGGTCGCCTCGCCGCTGATCGACGGCAACCAGTTGATCACCCTCGTCGGCGGAGCCGACGGCTCGCTGGTGGTCAGCTTCGACAAGCTGACCGGCAAGGAACTCTGGAGAAGCCTCGAGGACAGCCAGATCGGCTACTGCCCTCCGATCATCATGACCTTCGGCAAGACCCGCCAACTGGTCGTCTGGCACCCCACCGCCATCAGCAGCCTCGATCCCACCTCCGGCAAGCTGATCTGGCAGGTCCCCTTCCGAGTCCGAGTCGGCCTGACCATCTCGACTCCCCGACAGGCCGGCAACCGGCTGTTCGTCACCTCCTTCTACAACGGGCCGATGATGATCGAGGTCTCCGAGGACGGAAAACGGGCCAGGGTGGCCTGGAAGGGTACCAGCGAGAGCGAGGTCAAGACCGATGGACTGCACTCGATCATGGCCACCCCGTTCTTTACCGGGAAGCACATCTACGGAGTCTGCAGCTACGGCCAACTGCGGTGCCTGGATGCGACCAACGGCAAACGGATCTGGGAATCGCTGGGGGCCACCGGCAGCGGACGCTGGTGGAACGCCTTCCTGATCAGCCACCAGGACCGGTACTTCATCCACAACGAGCAGGGTGACTTGATCATCGCCAAGCTGACTCCCAAGGGATACCAGGAACTCAGCCGGGCCAAGCTGGTTGAACCGACTCGGCGGGTGCAGCGGCGGATGACCATCTGGAGCCACCCGGCTTTTGCCATGAAGAGCGTCTTTGCCCGCAACGACAAGGAGCTGGTGCGAGTCAACCTGGCGGCGGGCAAGTGAGCAGGCGGTACGACTGCGTGGTGATCGGTGCCGGAGGCTTCGGCAGCGCGGCGCTGGATCACGTCGCCGCCCGCGGAGCCACCGTGCTGGGAATCGATCGCTTCGGAATCGCACACGACCAGGGCAGCTCGCACGGACACACCCGAGTCATCCGCCAGGCCTACTTCGAACACCCCGACTACGTCCCACTGGCAATCGAGTCGTACCGGCTCTGGGACGACCTCGCCGCCCACAGCTCTGCTGTGCTGATCGACCGCTGCGGGTTGCTGCTGGCCGGGTCCCCCGACGGACCCGCGGTCGCCGGCACCCGGCAAGCCGCAGCACTCCACGGACTCGAACTCGAATCTCTCAGCCGCGATCGACTGGCCCGCGACTTTCCCGGGTTCAGCATCCCCGAAGATTTCGATGCGGTGTGGGAGGCGGCGGGAGGTTACCTGTTTGTCGAAGACGCCGTGGCGGCTCATATCGCCCGGGCCACCCAACGCGGTGCCAAGCTGAAGACCCATGAGACGGTCATCGGCTGGTCGCGGGTCGGGGAGTCGTTCGAGGTCCTCACCGACCGGGATCGGTACCAGGCCGGATCGCTGATCGTTGCACCCGGTGCCTGGGTGCCGGATTTGCTGCCGGATCTGGAGGTGGCCTGGGAAATCGTCCGCAAGCCGCTGTTCTGGTTCCCGACCCGCACCGATCACTACGACCGCGAGCGAGGAGCCGGCGTCTTCTTCCTGGAAACTCCCGGTGGCGAGTTCTACGGATTCCCCTCGCTCGACGGCGAAACGGCCAAGGTCGCCGAGCACACCGCGGGGCAGATCATCGCCGACCCGTTGACCGTCGACCGCGACGTGCTCTCGATCGATCTCCCCCCACTGGCCCAATACCTGAACGCCTTCATGCCCGGCCTCTCGAGAACGCCCTCCCGGCACGCAGTCTGTCTCTACACCCGCACCCCCGACCGGAACTTCATCGTCGACCACCATCCCCAACACCAGCATGTGGCGATCGCCTGCGGCTTCTCGGGTCACGGCTTCAAGTTCACCCCGGTCATCGGCAGCGTGCTGGCCGACCTGGCACTCGAAGGCGAGACCTCGCACTCGATCGAGTTCCTCTCGGCAACCCGCCCCGGCTTGCTGCGATCCGACTGACCGGGGAAGATGGTCCGCTTCGCACCGCGACCTGGCGAGAACGCTGCCCCTGGCGATCAAGGAAAGACACACCCCATGGCAATTATTCCCGGCTACCCACTCGACGAGGGACAGGAACAGCGTGTTCCGGTCGAGCCCTTGAGGCAGTGGGTGAAGGACGTGCTGTGCCACGAGGCGATGATTCCGGTGGAGGCCTCGGCGGGAGCCGACCGGCTGATCGAAGCCGACCTCCGCGGCATCCCCTCACACGGCACGCGTGCCCTGCCCCGCTACCTCGAAGCGATGCAGAACGGGAGCATCGATCCGCGGGCGGTGATCCTGACCGAGCGTGAGACTCCGGCGATCGCGGTGCTCAACGGCGGCAAGGGACTCGGCCACGTTGCCGCCACCCGCGGGATGGAACTGGCCATCGCCAAGGCGAAGCAGGTCGGCAGCGGAACCGTCGCGATCAAGGCCAGCCAGCACTTCGGAGCCGCCCAGGTCTACTCGATGATGGCCGCCGCCGAGGGGATGATCGGCTACGCCACCACCAGCACCGGCCCGGCCACCGTCACCGCCTACGGCAGCCGTGGACCGGCCGTCGCCAACAACGCCTTTTCGTGGGCCACGCCGACCCGCAACGGACACCCCGTCGTGCTCGATATGGCCTGCGCCGTCTCGAGCTGGGGCAAGGTGCACTCGATGGGCATGTATGGGCAGGAGATCCCCGAGGGATGGGCGGTCGATGAACTGGGCAACCCGACCACCAGCGTCGAAGAGGCCAAGACTCTGCTGCCGGCCGCCGGACCGCGTGGCTATGGGCTGGCGTTCTTCAGCTCGGTGCTCTGCGGACCGCTTGTCGGAGCCCGCATGCCGCTCAAGAAGACCTGGGAAGTCACCAGCGACGGATCCGAGCACTTCATGTACGCGATCGACATCAAGGCGTTCGTCGATCCCGACGAGTTCTACGACCAGCTCGAAACAACGGTGGCCGAGATCCGTGAACTCGATCCGGCCGAGGGTTTCGACCGAGTCTGCCTGCCCGGTGACCTCGAAGCCGAACGCGAACAGGCCTGGCGAGCCGAGGGGCTGCCGATGCACGTCGACCAGATCGAGTCGCTGCAGGAGGTGGCAAAGGCCAAGGGCATCCCCGGGCCGTGGACGCTCACCTGATGGTCAAAACCGCACCCGTCAGCAGTAATCTGCTCACCAATACCCTGCACCCGTAGCTCAACGGGATAGAACAGGAGACCTGCCCTACGACGGCGGCCGGCCGCTGATTCTTCCGTCGCGCCTATTTCTCCTTCCGTGGTCCTGACTCGTACCAGAACCGGAGTTCCTGGCACTTGAGGCCTCGCAGCACGCCGGCACACGCTTCGAGGCTCGGTCGGAAACGCCCGCGGGGCGTCCAGTTCAGCCGGACGAGTCGGGCCGGCGGGGTCTTGGCGGCGACCTCGAACACCTGCATCGATTGCGTGAGCGATCCGATGCGGTCCCCGGCGATCGCTGTGCGGATCGCCAAGACCACTTTGGGACTGGCCGCGACGGCCTGCATCGTGACCGTCGCCGGCCGGCTCGAGTCCCTGTCCTTGTAAGGGAGGATGTCGGGAGTGATCCGCACGTCCGTCGTGACCTTCAGTGGATAGGGCCCCCCGGTCTCGAACGTCAGCTCTGCGAAGTACGCCGTAAAACCACTCTTGGGTCGGCAGACCGTCGCGGTGTACGTCCCCGACTTATCCGGCTTCAGCACGCGGCTCTTGTAGCGAGGCCCCAGCGTCTCCAGCCGGAAGTCGCGGGCCTCGGGATTCGTCGCCTGCCAGAGCTTGACTTCCAGAGGCCGCTTTGAGGTCTTCACCTCCAGCACGCCGCCGGGCTTGTGAGCCCACGAGAAACCGGGTGTGGGCTTACCGGCGATCACGAGAGAATAGAACGCGATGATGCTCTGGATCGCGTCGGAGCCCCTCAGCGAGTGGTCGGTGTTGGGGACGTAGCGGAGGTCCTTCTGGCCGCGGAGCTCGGCGAAGTAGAACCGCGACGAGTCGGGCAGGAAGAACTGGTCGCCGGCCGAATTGACGATGTACTTCGGGATCGTCAGCCGGTGACGGTAAAAGTACGGATCGACCAGCTTGTAGAGCGCGCCCATCCGAGGATGGTTGTTCCGCGCGGTGATCCGGTGCTCGACGTAGTTGCCCAGCGATGGGGCCCAGAAGCCGTAGGCCGCGAAGTGGTGGCGGATTGACACGTCGACGTTCAGGACGTCGATCACGATCGGGATGATGGCCACCACGCGACGGTCGACAGCCCCCGTGATCCAGGTCGTCCAGCCTCGCTTCGAGCCTCCCGCAACCACGAACCGTTTCACCTCCCGTCCACCGCCGATCTCCAAGCGGGTCAGCGCCGTCAGCGTGTCCATCGCCCGCACCGCACTCTTGACCATCGGGTTCCTTGCCGGCCAGGTCGGATCGCCGGTCTTGAGAAACTGGTCCCAGGTGTAGCCGATCAGGTCATCCTCTTTCCGCGACTGGCCGTCGTTGTGAAACACCAGCGGCTGATTCGGCACCATCCGCAACTCCGCGGCGACGGTCCCGGTCTGTTCGGCGATCGCCCGCACGTTGGCCGACGTCCCGTCGGGGGCCTTGCCGCGATTCGAGCCGCTGCCGATCCACAGCAGCCCGATGTCCGATCCGCCGTCGGATGACTTTGTTCTCTGACGGGGGATCGCCACCGTCAACCAGTGCCGCCAGACGGGTCGGTCGACTTCCTGCTTGCTCCGCCAGGTCTGTGAGACCATCTCGATGACGACCGTCTCGAGCGTCTTGGTCGTTGTGCTCGAGAGCACCTTCCACGAGTAGCTCTTGTCGGGTTGGGCGACGTAGCGGTCGAGTGCCGTCCTGGCCGGCAGATCGTCGGCGACCAGCGGAGAAACAGGCCACGCGGCTGCGAAGAACAGCGCGATCACAAACCAGGTGCCGGGTGGCCTTCGGGACATCATCTGGGTGCCTCCCTGTGTTCAGACATCGTGTTCAGAATTTGTATTCAGACTTCCGAACGTCGACGTCATTCAGTCGATCGCCCGAATCGGGAAGAGCTTCGACGGGCGGTGTTGCTCGGCCATCAGCTTACGGACCTGGGCCACCACGTCGGGGTGTTCGGCGGCCACGTCCCTGGACTCCGAAATATCGGCGTTCAGGTCGTACAGTTCGATCTTCAATGGCGTGGGATTGGTCTTCCTCTGCATTCTCTGCCGCACGCCCTTGAACCGGCCGATCCAGACCGCCTGCTGGCCGCCGTAGCTGGGGAACTCGCGGTAGAGAAACGCCCGCGGCAGCTGGCGGCGACCCAGCAGGGTCGGGGCGATCGAGATGCCGTCGAGCCCCTTGGGCAGGTCGTGGGCGCTGTCGACCAGTTCGTGGAGCGTCGCGACCCAGTCCTCGAAGCCGGTGACCAGGTTCGAGACACTGCCGGGCCGGATCTTCCCCGGCCAGCGAACGATCAGCGGTACCCGCACTCCCCCCTCGTACAGCGACCCCTTCTTGGCACGCAGCGGTCCGACGCTCTCGAAGAAGTCGTAGTCGACCTCCCGCTTGAGCAGCGTGGTGCCGTTGTCGGAGGTGAACACGACGATCGTGTTCTCTTCGAGTCCGAGTTCCTTCAGCAGTGCGAGGACCCGGCCGACGTAGCGGTCCATCCGTGAGATCATCGCGGCGTAGGCGGCCCGGGGCGTGAAGTGCGGCGTGTAGCCGCGGCCTCCCTCGCGGGTGTACGGTGGGTCGTTCCATTTCAGGGCCAGGTACGGCTTGAGTTCCTCGTCGGGCACGTGCAGTGCCACGTGAGGAATCACCGTGGGGTAATAGAGGAAGAACGGCCGGTCCTTGTGCTTGCGAATGAACTGAAGTGCCTGGTGGTTGATCCGATCGGGGGCGTAGTCGGTGCCCTTGAAGCGGGCATAGCTTTGGGGGTCCAGCGGGTCGGCGCTCTTGGCGAGGCCCGCGTGGCCGGGCACCGGTGGCCTGTTGTTCAGCGCGATCCGCTTGTCGTCGCTCCAGAGGTAGGAGGGATAGTAGCTGTGGGCGTGTCGCTGGCAGTTGTAGCCAAAGAAGCGATCGAAGCCCTGCTTCAGCGGGTCCCCTTCCGAGCCCGGTGCGCCCAGCCCCCACTTGCCGAAGGCGCCCGTTGCGTAGCCTTCCCGCTTCAGCAGTTCGGCCAGGGTCAGCTCGGCGTCGGGAATCGGCCGCTGACCCTCCGGCTTGACCTCGCTGTTGCTGCGGATCCAGGCATGGCCGGGGTGCCGGCCGGTCATCAGCACACAGCGGGACGGAGCACAGACGGCGTTGCCCGAGTAGTTACGCAGGAAACGCATGCCCTGCCGGGCCAGCCGGTCGAGGTGGGGCGTGCGGATCTTCTTCTGGCCGTACGAACCCAGTTCGGCGTAGCCCAAATCGTCGGCCATGATGAACACGACGTTGGGTCGCCGGGGCTTCGCAGCAAAGACGGGCGGCACGATCGGAGAGTGCAGCACGAGCAACAAGACGGCCAGGACGGTGAGCCGGGTCATTTCTCGGGATTGAGGATCGTGGGCCATCGAGATCTCCGGGCTGGTCCTGGCAGGTTGGGCGCCCTCAAGGCACCAGTCGAGATGATGCGGTAAACTGGTCGCCGCGTGCAAGCAGGGAGACAGGCGGATGCGAAACCACCGTGGCATCAGTTGGCCGGGATTGCTCGTGATCCTCGGCCTGGCCGGATCCCAGGCTGTTGCCGAAGCGGCCAAACCGCCGCCCCCCGAGCAAGTCACAAGGTGGTTGAAGGAGACCCAGAGATGGACGCGTGACAAGCCCGAGCCGATCGTGTCGCTGGGAAAGCCGGGGGAATTCGACGACACGCACATCTTCGCCCCCGGCGTCGGTTACGACCGTGGGCAATACCTGCTGTTCTACTGCGGTTCGCGGGGCGCGGTGGCCGAGCGGGTTTTCCGGATGGGACTGGCCCAGAGCCCTGACGGGCTGCATTTCCACCGGCACTCAAGGCGGCCGGTCTTCGAGTTCGGCGACGGCAAGCACTCGGTGCTGACTCCCACGCTGCTGCGGAATCCCGACGGCAGCACGCTGCGAGAAAACGGTCGATTGAGGCTGTGGTTCAGCTCGACCTGGTTTGCCGGACCCTCGGGTCTGCATTCGCTCCACGAGACGACCAGTCGCGATGGGATCGCGTGGTCGACGCCTTCGGGGCCGCTGATGAAAAACGTCTATGCCCCGTCGATCCTGAAGACTGCCGACGGGTATCGGATGTGGTACACCGACGTCGGAGTGGACCGGTGGGTCATCCGCCACGCCCACAGCACCGACGGCAAGAGCTGGCGGATGAGCCCCAGGCCGTGTTTGCAGGTCGATCAGAAGTGGGAGCGGCAGCGGCTGTTCTACCCGGCGGTGCTGCGGATCGACGGCGTGTACCTGATGTGGTACGGCAGCTACTGGACGGCGAGACGCCAGACGACCGCGATCGGGTTTGCAGTCAGTGCCGACGGGTTGCACTGGCACAAGTCTCCGGCCAACCCGGTCCTGAGGCCGGATCCCCAGCGGGCCTGGGAATCGCATTACGTCACCAGCCAATCGGTGATGCGGATCGGCAAGGGGCGATTCCGGATCTGGTTTGCCAGCCGCAGGAAGCCGCCGTTTCGCAACAAGTACTTCGCGCTGAACACGGCTGTCTGGAAGCGATGAGGGCCTGGTGTATTGTACAGAAGCCCTCTCGGCAGATCATCGAGGACCGCTGCGACCCACGAGGAGCCTCTCATGACCAACGACACAGACCACGCAGATGCCAACGCCGAGATCGGCGAGGGCACGATCATCGAGCCCGACGTGATCGTCGGTTTCCGGTACCACCCCGACGCGGGTATCGCCCGGGTCGGCCGCAACAGCATTCTGCGGCGTGGCACGCTGATCTACGGCGACGTCGAACTGGGTGACTACTTCCAGTCCGGCCACAACACGATCGTGCGTGCCAAGGTCCGAGCCGGCGACTACTGCACGCTGTGCAACCAGTCGACGCTCGAGGGCGTCATCCGCATGGGTACCGGGGTCCGGATCATGTCACACGTCTACGTCCCCACGCGGACCTGGTTCGGTGACCACGTCTTCGTCGGACCCGGTGTTCACTTCCTCAACAGCCGCTACCCGGGCCGCGTGCCCGACGTGCCCACGCCCCGCGGGGCGACGATCGAGGACGAGGTGATGATCGGAGGTGGCGTGACGGTCATGGCCGGCATCACGATCGGCCGAGGCAGCTTCATTGCCGCCGGAGCGGTCGTGACCTGTGATATCCCGCCGAGAAGCTTCGTGAGGGGCTGCCCCGGCCGGATCGAACCGCTCCCCGAAAAGCTCGACGTCGAGACCGACAAGTCGCTGTCGATCCAGACGCGGGACCTCTGGCATCCCCAGACTCCCGACCTGGAGACTGTCGATTGGCCGGACGACTGGGCGGAGTCCTGGTAGCGCACCACGCCCGCCGTCGGCGGGTGGGCGGCCGACTACTTGCTGCCCACCGACTCGATCAGCGCCATCGTCGCCCAGCAACTGGCCGCCATCGAGATGAACTGATCCGGGCCGTGCGGGAACCCGCTCTCGAAATAGGTCTGGAACGGTTTGCTCCGGCTCTTGACGTACCAGGACCCGTCTGGCTGTTGGGTCTTCAACAGGTAAGACAGTCCGCGACGATACGCCGGGTCGGTCGTTTTCAGTGCCCCGGCGCGGTGCAGCGCGACCAGCACTGTGCCGGTCGCGTAGGCGTCGCTATCGAGCTGATCGAGCTGTGACCAGCCTCCGCCCTCGTGTTGTGATTCCAACAGCGCCTTGATCGTGGCGTTTCGCGAATCGCCACCCTCCTTGAGGTAGGTCAGCGCCCGCAGCCGAAACACCCGCTCTTCGGTCTCCTTCGATCCCGATTCGACCAGCCACTTGAAAGCCTTCTTGCGGCGCACCGCGACCGTCTCGGTCTGCTCGTCAGTCGCAAACGACCCGAGTCCGCGGAGCACGAGGTAGGTCGTGGTGAAATCGCTGGCCTCCGACGGGG
>Ga0066376_10002334_pt1 | contig 17686 bp, 15 predicted proteins | sample Knorr_S15_td_Bot_FD_77009 | JGI IMG/M metagenome (GOLD analysis project Ga0066376, IMG submission 77009) | Marine microbial communities from Southern Atlantic Ocean transect - Knorr_S15_td_Bottom_ad_5009_LV_A | ecosystem: Environmental > Aquatic > Marine > Oceanic | place: Southern Atlantic... | reverse complement strand
TATGAATAAAACTTTTGTTTCCTTAACTAAAGTATTATTGATATTAACACTTGTTAGCTTTAATTCATATGAAGCTTACGGAGAAGAAGAAAAAGATTCAATTTTTTTGCAACAATTGCAAGTTTTACAAAAAGATATCAAAACTCTAGAAAAGGCAGTTTACAGTCAACCTGCTACAGGCATGAGCAACAGCAGAGAATTATCAAATAGTAGCGCTGATGTTTTAACAAAACATTTGCTTAAATTGTCTGAAATTGAAGAACAATTTAAAATATTAACAAATAGTTTTGAGAAAATTAATTTTAAATTAGACAAATTATCAAACAGAATTACAAAAGTTCAAACAGATAATCAAATACGTTTTCAAGACTTAGAACGAGCTGGATTAAGCCAAGGAGGAAATATTGTTCTTAACAAAACAAAAGAATTACCAGGCACTAATGAAGCGCAAGATTTAGGAAGTATTTCTGAATCTGATATTGCTTTGGTAGAGCAAACTCAAAAAACACAATCAATCGAGTCGGTAGGAACAGTTATTACCGAAACAGCACAAAGAATTGAAAAAATTCTTCCAAAAACATCACCTGAAGAACAATATAAATTTGCTATAAGCTTTTTGAAAGTAGGAGATTATGAAACTGCTGAGTTTGCATTAAGAGAATTTGTAGACAGCAATCGCAAGCATAAACTTGCAGGTAACGCTCAGTATTGGTACGGAGAGACTTTTAGAATTAGGCAACTTTATCAAGATGCCGCAACTGCATATTTAGACGGTTATCAAAAATATCCAAAAAGTAACAAAGCACCAGTAAACTTGCTTAAATTGGGCGTTATGTTGGTACAGATCGGTGAGAAAGAACAAGGTTGTTTGATGATTTTAGGAGTTAAAGATCAATACCCAAAAGCGAATCAATCTGTTATTCAAAAAGCAGAACATGAGAAGAAAAAATTTAGTTGTGGTAAGAAAAGTTGAAAAAAAAAAGTTATTAATTAAAGACCTCAAAATTAAAAAAATTTACACAAAGTTCAAAACTATAATTTTAAAAGAAATTAAAAAGGAAAGTTTTGCTCTGGCGGTTTCAGGTGGCCCAGATAGTTTGTGTTTGGCCTATTTTAGCAAAATATATGCATCACAATTCAAAAATAATATACACGTTTTGATTGTCGATCATAAACTTAGGAAAGAATCTTACAAAGAAGCTTTAAAAGTTAAAGGAATTTTAAAGAAGAAAGGTATACAAAGTAAAGTTCTACATTGGAAAGGCAAAGTTCCAAGAAGCAATATTCAACGCAATGCTAGAAATATGAGATATTCTCTAATGTCCAATTATTGTTTAAACAAAAATATAAAATATTTAATCACGGCACACCATATAGATGATCAAATTGAGAATTTTTTTATAAGATTATTAAGGGGCAGTGGATTGACAGGCCTATCATCAATGTCAGAAAGCGTTAGTTACAATAGTAACCTAAAAATTATAAGACCCTTTTTAAGTTTTAAAAAAAAAGATTTAAAATATGTAACCCTAAATTTATTTAAAACTTATATTCAAGATCCATCAAATGAAGACGAAAAATTTTTACGCGTTAGGATAAGAAAATATAGAAGAAATATGGAGGAAGAAGGTCTTGATACAGGTAAAATTATTAAGACTGTTAACAATCTTCTATCTGCGAATAAAGCCCTAAATTTTTATAAAAACAAAGCCTTACACAAGCATGCGTCTTCTCTGTCAAAAAACAAATACTTAATAAATACTCAAATATTTTCTGAAGAAGCAGAAGAGATTATTTTTAAGTCTTTTTCTGATATTTTGTCTTTGGTCTCAGGAACATATTATCCACCACGATCTAAAAAAATTATAAATTTAATTAACCGCGTTAAAAAAGCCAAATTTAATAAGTCTACTTTAGGGGGATGTGTTATAGAAAAAAAAGACAGTAATATTTTAATTTCAACAGAATTAAAAGTTAGAAAAATGCATTTTCAACCATAAAAATAACCATTATATTAAAAATATAATAATAAAAATGTCACTTGTTTACTAAAAAATAATGCTTATCTTAAATAGTATATGAATTTGAAAAATCTCATGATGTGGGGTGTAATAGTTCTGCTCGTAATTGGGCTGTTTCAATTATTTCAAAATAAAAACCAGCCCGTGGCTTCAGATAAAGTTCCCTTTTCAAGTTTTTTAAAAAATCTTGAAGACGGTAGAGTTGTTCAGGTAGAAATTAAAGGCAATAATATTGAAGGTATCTTGTCTGATGGTACCTCATTCAACACTTACGCTCCAAACGATCCTAATTTGGTAGAGAAATTATCTTCAAAGGGAGTTAACATAACAGCTTCTCCTCAAGAAGATAAAATGCCTTCCTTATTGGGAATTCTTTTATCATGGTTTCCAATGCTTTTACTTATAGGTGTTTGGGTATTTTTCATGAGGCAAATGCAAGGAGGAAAAGGTGGAGCCATGGGATTTGGAAGATCTAAAGCAAAATTATTGTCTGAATCTCAGGGCCAAGTGACTTTTAATGATGTTGCTGGAGTTGATGAAGCTAAAGAAGAAGTTGAAGAAATAGTAGAATTTTTAAAAAATCCAAGGAAGTTTAGAAGACTCGGAGGAAAAATTCCAAAAGGTGCACTTTTAATAGGGCCTACTGGAACTGGCAAAACTTTATTAGCAAGAGCAATAGCAGGTGAAGCGAGTGTGCCTTTTTTTACTATTTCAGGATCGGATTTTGTTGAAATGTTTGTTGGCGTCGGAGCTTCTCGAGTAAGAGATATGTTTGAACAGGGTAAAAAAAATGCCCCATGTATAATTTTCATAGATGAAATTGATGCGGTAGGAAGAAGTAGAGGTGCCGGACTTGGCGGCGGAAATGATGAGAGAGAACAAACTTTAAATCAACTACTTGTCGAAATGGATGGATTTGATACGAATGAGGGCGTTATACTTATTGCAGCGACTAACAGACCTGATGTTCTTGACCCTGCTTTGATAAGACCAGGAAGATTTGATAGACAAGTTGTTGTACCAAATCCTGATATTGTAGGAAGAGAAGCTATTTTAAAAATTCATATAAAAAAGATTAGTAAGGGACCCGATGTAAAATTAAGAACCATTGCTAGAGGTACTCCAGGTTTTTCTGGGGCCGATTTAGCAAATTTAATAAATGAAGCTGCACTATTGGCAGCCAGAAAAAATAAAAGAATTGTAACAATGTCAGATGTTGAGGAGGCCAAAGATAAGGTAATGATGGGAGCAGAGAGAAGATCCATGGTTATGACCGAAGATGATAAAAAATTAACTGCCTATCATGAGGGTGGACATGCAATTGTTGCTTTAAATGAAAAAGCATCAGATCCTATACATAAGGCTACGATTATACCTAGAGGAAGGGCTCTAGGTGTAGTTTGGACTTTACCAGAAAGAGACAAATACTCTCACACAAGAGAATATCTTGAAGCGAACATATCAAAAGCCATGGGTGGAAGAGTTGCTGAGGAATTAATTTTTGGTCATAACAAAGTTACGTCCGGCGCTTCATCTGATATTCAAATAGCTACTAAACTGGCAAAAGATATGGTTACCAAATATGGAATGAGCAAAGAACTTGGGCCATTAACTTATGGTGAAAACGAGGAAGAAGTTTTTCTTGGACGATCAATAACCAGACAACAGCATATGTCTGAAGAAACTTCAAAAAAGGTAGACGCAGAAATTAAAAAAATCGTTATCATAGGCTATCAAAGGGCAAAAAAAATTATTACAGAAAAAATAGATGATTTACATAAATTGGCAAAAGCTTTATTAGTCTATGAGACACTAACTGGAGATGAGATAAAAGATTTAATTTTCAAGAATATTCAACCAAAAAGATCTAAAGCTGATAATGAGAATGATGTAGAAACCGAAGCAACCTCAGCGCTAGGATCTTTAGGTTTAAAACCAAAACCTGCCGTTTAATTCTTAATGCGCAAATATTACACAAGGCCGTGTAATTTCTATTATGGAAATTATGCCAGAAAGCTTATTAGAGAAAAAAAAGCTTTTTCTTTGGCTGGTTATCCAAACATAGCTTTTGATCAAGTAGAAATTTTTCAAAGAAAAAAAAAACAATTAACTGAAAGCAAGTTTCACTCAATTAAAGAAATCAAAGAGCTTAATAAGGAAATTTTACCCACAATTGCAAGCGATCTAAAAAATATAACTTTGAAAAGGAAAAGCATTTTAGGTTTAAAATTTCATACACCTCTAATCATGGGGGCCCTTAACATAACACCAGACAGTTTTTCTGACGGGGGGTTATTTTTTGAAGAAACAAAAGCATATGATCAAGCTAAACTAATGGTTAATAGTGGAGCAACAATCATAGATATTGGAGGAGAATCGACAAAACCGGGGTCTAAAACGATTGATAAGAAAGATGAGTGGGAAAGAATAAAAAACACTATTATTAAATTTAAAAAAGATTTTCCAAAAGTAATTTTATCTTTAGATACAAGAAAATCTTATGTAATGAACAAAGGTATTGAAAATGGAATCGATCTTATCAACGACGTATCCGGTTTAAATTTTGACAATAAATCTTTTGACCTTATTAATTCAAAAAGAATACCCTTTATTTTGCATCATATGCAGGGGACTCCTGATACAATGCAAAAGAATCCAACCTATGATGATGTTTTGTTAGATATTTTTGATTTTTTTGAGACAAAAATTAATTTTTGTAAAAAACAGAATTATAGAAAAGAATTAATTATTTTAGATCCTGGAATTGGATTTGGAAAAAACTTGGATCACAATTTAAAATTAATATCTAAAATTTCAATTTTTCACAGTTTGGGGTGTCCAATTCTAATAGGAACTTCAAGAAAAAGATTTATAGAACATATAGTAACAAAATTTGATACGCTTGATCGAACTGGAGGTACATTAGCATCAGTAGTATATGGACTTTCCCAAGGAGTTCAGTTATTCAGACTTCACAATGTTAAAGAAATTAATCAAGGAATATTGGTTTTTAATAAAATTTTAAACACAAATTAATCAATGAGCAATAAATATTTCGGCACTGATGGTATCAGAGGGACCGTCAATCAGAATAATATTACCGGAGATAAATTTTTTAAGTTTGCTATTGCTGCTGGAGCATATTTTAAGACGAAGAAAAAAAGAAGGGCTATAATTGCGAAAGACACAAGATTGTCAGGTTATATGTTGGAACCAGCTTTAGTTTCAGGTTTAATTTCAACTGGAATAAATGTTTTTCTTTTAGGTCCTCTTCCATCGAATGGTTTAGCAATGCTTACAAAATCGATGAGGGCAGATCTTGGTATTATGATAACTGCATCTCACAATCTACATACTGATAATGGCATAAAATTATTTGGACCAGACGGATTGAAATTATCAAGCAAAGTGGAAAAAAGTATTGAAAAACTAATTGATCAAAAAATACAAAACTATCTTGTTGAGTCTACAGAACTTGGTAGAGCAAAAAGACTAGAAGATGCTAACGCAAGATATATAGAAATCCTTAAGGGTAATTTTCCAAGAAATTTTAATCTCGACGGTATGAAAATTGTTTTAGATTGTGCAAATGGAGCTGGGTATAAAGCTGGTCCTTCGATTTTTACTGAACTTGGCGCCAAAGTTATTCCTTTTGGAATTTCGCCCAATGGACTTAATGTAAACAGAAATTGTGGATCAACGTTTCCTGAATTTATGCAAAAGGCTGTTCTAAAACACAAAGCAGATATTGGCATAGCTTTCGACGGTGATGCAGACAGGGTGATTATTTGTGATGAAAAGGGCTCCCTGGTTGATGGTGACCAAATATTAGCCCTAATCGCAAAGAGGTGGAAAGATAAAAAAATTTTAAGGGGAGGTGTAATTGCAACACATATGTCTAATATTGGTTTAGAAAATTTTTTAAAAAAAAATCATATAAATTTTATAAGGACAAAGGTTGGTGACAGATATGTTAAAGAAAAGATGAAAGTCACTAGCTATAATCTTGGTGGCGAGCAGTCCGGACATATTATTCTCGGGGATATGGCGACAACAGGAGATGGAATCTTGGTATCTTTAGAGGTATTGTATATACTAAAAAAATATAACCAAAAACCAAGTAAAATATTAAACGTTTTCAAACCGGTTCCGCAAATTTTAAAAAATGTCAAAATTAAGAATCAAAAAATCATAAATAATAAAAAAGTAAAGAAAGCGATTAAGGAAGCTGAAAAAAATATGTCAAAAATTGGAAGAATATTGGTACGAAATTCAGGTACTGAACCTATAATTCGAGTGATGGGCGAATCTCACAATTATCAGATATTGAAAAAAAACATAGGTAATATAGCTGCGGTTATAAAAAAATATTCATAGGGAATTAATTTGTATCCAAAATCTAAAGTTTTAATAATTGCTGGTTCTGACTCAAGTGGAGGCGCAGGAATTCAGGCAGATATAAAAACAGTTACATTACTCGGAAGTTACGCAATGACAGCAGTAACGGCTGTTACGGCACAAAATACTATGGGTGTAAAAAAAATCACACCGATTCCAACACAAAATGTTCAAAAACAAATAACGATGATTTTAGATGATATTGGAGCTGATGCGGTTAAAATTGGAATGTTACATAATGTTAGTATAATTAAATGCGTTCATCGCCTTATAAAAAAATATAATTTAAAAAATATTATTTTAGATCCAGTTATGGTTACGAAAGGAGGAATAAAATTAATAAACAACAATTCAATTGTTTATTTAAAGAAACTACTTTTACCTTTAGCAAAGCTTGTTACGCCAAATATACCTGAAGCAGAAGTATTAACCGGTTGTTCAATTTTAAATAAAGAAGACATGATCGAGGTCGCAAAAAAAATTCTAAACATGGGACCAAAAAATGTGTTATTAAAAGGAGGACATCTTAAAAGTAAAATGATTTTTGATATTTTGGCCATGAAACAAGGAATTAAGATTTTTGCAAAAAGAAAAATCAAAACAAAAAATACTCATGGTACTGGCTGCACATTATCTTCGGCTTTGGCTACATGTTTATCTCAAAAGAAAAATATATTTAAGTCATGCAAAATTTCTCTACATTACGTAGATAGAGCAATAACTTATGCTCCAGGCTACGGTAAAGGTTTTGGACCTTTAAATCACTTAGTGTTATTTAATTCGAGAAATACCAATGTCTAATGTAGCTGTTGTAGGTGCCCAATGGGGAGACGAAGGCAAAGGAAAAATTGTCGACTGGCTTTCAGAAAAAGCTGACGTTATAGTAAGATTTCAAGGTGGCCATAACGCTGGACATACGCTTGTTATAGACAATATTACATATAAACTAAAACTTTTACCTTCGGGAATAGTTAGAAAAAATAAAATTTCTATTATTGGCAATGGAGTAGTCATTGATCCTTGGGCCCTGTTAGATGAAATTAAGCAAATGAAAAATTTGGGAATCAAAATTAGTAATGAAAACTTATTTATAGCAGAAAATGCCACGTTAATTTTGCCGCTTCATAAAGAGTTGGATGGAATGAGAGAAGACTCAAAAAATACAGATAAAATTGGAACTACCAGGCGAGGAATTGGCCCGGCTTACGAGGATAAAGTGGGAAGAAGAGGAATTCGTTTAATGGACCTAGCTAACAGGAAAAATTTGTCAAAAAAAATTGATATGATGTCATTTCATCATAATTCCATCAGAAAAGCGTTTGGCAAAAAAATACTGAATAAAAAAAAGCTAATTAATGATCTCAGCAAAATTTCATCTAAAATTTTGAAATATTCCAAGCCAATCTGGAAAAAAATAGATGAATTTAAAAAGAAAAATAAAACCATTCTTTTTGAAGGTGCCCAAGGTATTTTATTGGACGTAGATCATGGCACATATCCCTTTGTTACCTCTTCAAATACAGTTGCGGGCGCATCTCTAGCTGGCACTGGATGTGGTCCTGATACTATTAACTATATTCTCGGAATAGTTAAAGCTTACACTACCAGAGTAGGAGAAGGTCCATTTCCAACTGAATTAAAAAATGCAATAGGAAAAAAAATTGGAAAAAGAGGAAAAGAATTTGGAACGGTTACTAATAGAAAAAGAAGATGTGGTTGGTTTGATGCAGTATTGGTTAAACAATCCTGCATTATATCCGGAGTTAATGGAATAGCTTTTACTAAGATAGATGTTTTGGATGAGTTTAAAGACTTATATATTTGTGTTGCTTATAAACTTAATGGCAAAAAAATTGATTATTTTCCAAGTGCGTTACAAGATCAAATTAAAGCAAAACCAATTTATAAACGAATGAATGGTTGGTTAAAAAATACACGAGGTGTAAAGAAGTGGAAAGATCTTCCATTAAATGCTCAAAAATATATTTCATTTATTAAAGAGTTTTGTGGTATCAAAATATCGAGCATTTCCACAAGTCCAAAAAGAGAAGATACTATTCTTTTAAAAAATCCTTTTAAATAAAAAATTAATTTTTTGGCAACAGGTTATTTGATTTTGCAGCATTAAGCATTGCTTTTTGCAACTTTTCAAAAGCTTTTGTTTCGATTTGTCTGATTCTTTCTCTACTAATTTTGTATTTTTCACTTAAGTTTTCTAGAGTGACTCTATCTTCAGATAATCTACGAGCAATTAATATTTCTTGTTCTCTTGGATTTAAAATACCCATACAATCATTCATTAATTTTTTTCTCTCATTAAGTTCTTGATCTTGGGATAATTTTAATTCTTGATCAAGATTATTATCTACAAGCCAATCTTGCCACTCTGCGCCATCTTCATCTTTTATTGGATCATTAAGCGATTTTTCTTTTCCATGTAATCGTCTATTCATTGAAATTACTTCTTCCTTGTTGACGTTTAATCTTTTTGATATTTCGTTTACATGTTCAGGTTTTAAATCGCCTATACTACTGGCAGATAATTTATTTTTTAATTTTTTTAAATTAAAAAAAAGTTTTTTTTGAGCTGTTGTAGTGCCCATTTTTACTAAGCTCCAAGATCTCAATACGTAGTCTTGAATTGACGCTTTTATCCACCACATTGCATAAGTAGCTAATCTAAAACCTCTTTCAGGGTCGAATTTCTTAACAGCTTGCATTAGGCCAATGTTTCCTTCTGAGACTAATTCACTCACAGGTAGTCCATATCCTCTGTATCCCATCGCTATCTTTGCAACTAACCTCAAGTGACTCGTTACTAATTTTTGTGCTGATTTTAAATCTCCTATGTCTCGCCAACTTTTGGCCAGCATATATTCTTCTTCAGAGCTAAGCATAGGAAACTTCTTTATTTGCACTAGATATTTTGAAAGGCTTCCCTCTAGTGCTATAGCAGGCAAATTTGCATCAATAGTTTTAGTGTTCATAACTTCAAAGGATATTTATTATTAAATTAAGGCAAATACAAGACATCTAAATGCTAGCTTTTCTAAGGTTTTTAATAAGTTCATTAAAATCTTTTGGCCTTTGAGCCTCAAAAAAAATTTCCATTCCTGTTTTAGGATGAACAAAGCCCAAACTTTTTGCATGCAGCGCTTGTCTATTAAAATTGTTTATTTTTTTTTCTATACTTAGATCAATTTTTTTAAATTTTTTTTTTGATTTTCCATAAGACCTGTCTCCCAAAATCGGATTTCCCTTAAAATTCATATGTACTCTTATTTGGTGTGTTCTTCCTGTTTCTAGTTGGCATTCTATAAGGCTTATTCTAGGCAAATTTAAGTTTTGAAAAATTTCTAAAGTTTTGTAATTTGTAATGGCTTTCTTTCCTTTGTCTTTTCTTACCGTCATAAGCTGTCTATTTTTTGTACTCCTTGAAATTTTCTCGCTTATCTTTCCATTTCTGGGTCTCAGAGAACCCCAAACTAGGGTTTCATATATTCTTCTGATTGTATGATTACTAAATTGTTTAGACAAATTAATATGAGCATTGTCATTTTTTGCAACAACAATAACTCCACTAGTATCTTTATCAATTCTATGAACTATACCAGGTCTTAATTTTCCACCTATACTTGAAAGTTTATTTTGGTATCGAGACAACAAGGCATTTACAATGGTTTTTTCATAGTTTCCTGCGCCAGGATGTACTACCACCCCGGGAGATTTATTAATTATAATTATATCATTATCTTCATACATAATGTCCAAAGGCATATTACATGGTTTAATTAGAGTTTCTTTTGGTGGTGGAAAATTAACTTCAATTTTATCTTCATTTTTTATTTTTTTTGATACTTCATAAATTACAGTATTATTTAGCTTAATATTTCCGTCACGGATTAAATTTTGCAATCTAGTTCTGCTTATTGTGTTTAGTTGTGATTGCAAAAACTTATCAATGCGACCTCCATGAGAATCTATTGGTACACTTGTATAAAATGTTTTTTTTTTCATTAATTATTTTATTTAATCTGGCATAATCTTTGGTAGAATAAATCTGGGCGGCACTAGCTTCAATGGATAGAGCGCTCGGCTTCGGACCGAGAGGTTAGGGGTTCAAGTCCTCTGTGCCGCACCATTATATTATCCATTCTCTAAATAAGTTTTTATTATTCAAGATATACTTTGGAAAACTTTCATCCAATTCAATTTTCTTATATTCAAATTTTCGATCAAATATATCTTTATTTTCTCTAATTCTCTTTAAAATTTTTTTTTCATCAGTAAATTCGTTCTTATTATATTCTTGGTGAGCAAAAGATTTAATTTTTTTAAGAATGCCTTGTGCGTTTTTTAAATCATTAAAATGCCAACCTCCTTCAATAATTAATTGAGGTTCTTTTGGTTTATAAAATTTCCAAAAAATTTTTTTTTTTGTTTTAATGTTTCTCAACCATTGTGGAGATTTAAGATGTTTTCTTTGACAAATTTTTGTTCCCATCCAGTTTTTCTCGGAAATATTTAGTAAATTTATTTTTAAATGTAAATTTTTTTGCATAAAACATGCATATATATTTTTCAATTGAAACTCTTGAATTTTCTTTGGGTCTGGAATTTCATCAATATCAGAAATCATTATTAAATCCTCGTCACTGCAATTTTTATAACCTCTTGATAGCGCGTTTCTTTGGTATTGATCTCTAATATGATGTTCTGACCAGTTTTTCTTAGAGGATTTATGAGTTGTTGGCAAGTCGTCAACGACAATGTAGTTGATTTTGTTTTTAAATTTTAAAAAATTTTTAAAATCGAAATTTAATTTTTTTTCTCTTCCAGTGTGATCTCTAGTTGCCTCGGCAATAATAAACTCATCAACATAATCGCTTAGAATATTCAAACGTAAATCTAAAACTAGATCTTCATCAAAATACATGCAGCAGTCATATAGCCTCATCAAAAACTATTCTCCAATATTAATCAATGTTCCTTTTTTTCTTGCTTCATAAAAAGCTAAATAAAATACACAAACACCTAATGTAAAATAAACCAAATTTAATTTTAGTGCAGATATAATATTGGAGTAATTTACGACATTATTTAATAAAATAGATCGTACTTCTTCAAATATATAAACTAGAGGTAGAGCCTTAGCTATTGTTTGTAGCCAATCGGGTAAAATTGATAGTGGATAATAGATACATCCTAGTGGAGCAAGCAAAAAAAGTGACGACCAAGCTATGTTTTCAAATGCTGGTCCGTACCTTAGGAGTCCAGATGTAACGAATAGACCTAATGTTATTCCAAAGAGATATAAGCTCAAAAAAAGCAAAATTAGCGATGGACCCAAATTGAATATAGAAACCCCAAAAAAAGGAGTGGCGAGAAGTACGGCTGGAATCACTCCAATCAAAGTTCTTAATAAAGCGGTAACTGTGAGTGCTGTTATAATTTCACTAATTTTTAAAGGCGCAACAAACAAGTTGGTAAAATTTCTGCTCCAGATTTCTTCAAGAAATAACATGTTAAAACTTATGCTTGAACGAAACAGAAAATCATAAAGGATAGCTGCACTTAAAATGATCCCTGCGGTATGATTATAATAATCACTATGCAATGTGAAAAACATTGAAATAAAACCCCAGAGAACTATTTGAATTGTGGGCCAGTAAATTAAATCTAAAATTCTTGGTAAAGAACTTTTAATCAAATATAAATGACGTAAAGATAAAGCATAAATTCTATGAAATTTCATATTATTCTCTAACTATTTTTAAAAATACTTCTTCTAAGTTTTTTCTTCCATGCTTGTTAACTAAATCTCCACATTTTCCTTTATCGATTATTTCACCATTTTTCATCATCAAGACTTCATAGCAAAGTCTTTCCACTTCATTCATGTTATGTGAGGCTAGTAAAATAGTTGCGTCATTATTAGATGCATAGTCCTCAATAAAACCTCTAATATAATCACCAACATCAGGATCAAGACTAGCTGTGGGTTCATCTAAAAAAAGTATTTCAGGATCATTGATTAAAGCTTTAGCTAAAGAAACTCTATTTTTTTGACCGGAAGAAAGTTCGCCAGTTTTTCTTGATTTAAAGTCAACTAAATTTAACTTCTCCATTAAATCATCAATTTTATCTTTTAAATTTTTTACTCCATATAATCTTCCGTAAACTTTAAGGTTTTCCTCAACAGTAAGTTTTTTGGGTAATTCAACATAAGGAGAAATAAAGTTCATTTTTTCCAATAAGTTTGTTCGGTTGTTTTCAATATTTTGATTATTAATTATAACCGTTCCTGAGCTAGGTTTTATTAGGCCCAACATCATACCTATCGTAGTCGATTTACCACATCCATTTGGTCCAAGAAGACCAATGATTGTACCTTTTTTGATTTTAAAACTTATATTTTTAACAGCTGTAATATTGTTAAATTTCTTAGTTAAACTGTTAACTATAATTAACTCTTCGTTCATTTATTTGATGCTTTTTTTAATCTATCATTAATTGCGTTACCAATGCCAACCTTAGGTATTTTGGTGATGGCTATCGATTTAAAATTTCTTTTTTTTATTTTTCTTAAAGTTTTATACAAGTTATTTGCCGCTTCTTGTAAGTTACCATTTTTACTCAAATTAAAATGATTTTTTCCTTCTTTAAATTTTTTTCCAAAACCTATAAATGCTTGATTTTTTTTAGGATGTATTATGTTCATTGTAACTGGTATTCCAGGGAAATAATGAAGTTTTAATTGTCCCGGCCCATTAATATTTTTTTGAGTTTTATTAATTATAATTTTTTTTTTTAATATTTTCTGAATTTTTTCAGCAGTTATACTTCCTGGTCGTAAAATAGTGGGTTTACCAATTAAGTTTATTATTGTCGATTCAAGTCCAATTTGGCATTGACCACCGTCAAGTATGAATTTAATTTTATTTCCAAACTCATCTACAACATCATTTGCGCAAGTTGGGCTAAGTTTAGAAGAAATATTTGCACTTGGTGCCGCAAGAGGAACCTTTAAAATTTCAAGTAAATTTCTTGTCACTTTATGTTTAGGAATTCTTACAGCTATAGTTTTTTTTCTAGCAGTAGCCATTTCGGAAATTTTTGATTTTGCTTTTTTTTTTAATATAAAAGTGATTGGTCCTGGACAAAAGACTTTATAGAGCCTTGTAAAAGTTTTGTTCAAGATTGCGTCATTTTTTAAGTCTTTTAAATTTTTAAAGTGAATTATAAGAGGATTAAACGATGGTCTTTTTTTTAAATTGAAAATTTTTGCAACAGATTTATTAGAGTAAGCGTTTCCTGCTAGGCCATAAACCGTTTCGGTTGGTATTCCAATGACATTATTATTTTCAATGTTTTTTTTTGCTTTTTTTAGGTTAGTTAAATTTGGTTTATATATATTTGAATAGATATTTTTCATAAATTAATTAGTATATGGATATATTATGAAATCAAAAAATATTCCAGCCGATATAAGAGCAAAATCCATAAAAGAAGCACAAAACGAAATTAAAGGGATAATTGCAAAGCTAGAAAATACTGAGACAAAATTAGAGGACTCGATAGAACAATATAATAGAATGATGCAATTAAATTATCATATACAAGAGCAATTTAAGGAAAAAGCTAAAAAAATTAAACATTCCACATTAGATAAAAATGAAAAAATTTCCCCTAAAGATTTTAAATAAAGTTTATGTCAAATTTTTCCCTTAAATTGAATACTATTGCAATAAATACAGACTCTTATCTGAAAAGTGTTTTTTCAAAACAAAAAGAGCGTTCACAATTAATGAAACCCATGAAATATAGTGTTTTTTCTGGTGGCAAAAGGTTTAGGTCGGCAATTGTAGTGAATACTGGAAAAATTTTTGGGATAGATTATAAAAAATTAATTATTATTGGTGCGGCAGTTGAATGTATACACTCATATTCATTAATACACGATGATTTACCTTCAATGGATAACGATGATTTGAGAAGAAGCAAACCATCAACACATAAAAAATTTAATGAATTTACTGCTATCTTAGCTGGAAACTCCTTGCTTACTTTAGCGTTTGAAATTTTGTCTGGCAATGACTTAAAGCTATCACAAAAGATTAAAACTGAGTTAATAAAATCACTATCTAATTGTTCAGGTCATTCTGGTCTAGCTGGTGGCCAATATTCCGATTTGACTTTTGAAAATAAAAAGATTTCAAAAAAAAATATAATTAAAATGCAAAGGAAAAAAACTGGAAAATTATTTGGTTTTTGCTGTGAAAGTATTGCTATTATTAATGAAGAGAATATAAAAAAAAGAAAATTGTTAAGAAATATTGGATTAAAAATTGGTTTATTGTTTCAAATTGTTGATGATTTAATTGATTATAAAGGAGATAGTGCGCTAGTTGGAAAACCGACTAAAAGCGATGAAAAAAAAGGTAAGGCAACATTGATAAATTTATTGGGTTATAGCGAATCTTTAAATTTTGCAAAAAATGTAAAAAAAAAACTAGATCAACAAATTAAAAAATATGGTACTAAAGCTAGCGATTTATTAGAATCTGTTGAATTCATATTAAAAAGAGAATTTTAAATGTCAAAAGTCAGTTTGTTAGATCAAGTTAATTATCCCTCAGATATAAGGAAATTAAAAAAAATAGAACTTAAACAATTGGCAAAAGAGCTTAGAGAGGAATTGATCGATGTTGTTTCAACAACTGGTGGACACTTAGGAGCGGGCTTAGGGGTAATAGAACTAACTATTGCTCTACATTACGTTTTTGATACACCAAAAGATAAATTAGTTTGGGATGTAGGACATCAAGCTTATCCTCATAAAATAATTACCGGTCGAAGAGATAAAATAAGAACTTTAAGAAAAGGCGGAGGTCTTTCGGGTTTTACAAAAAGATCAGAAAGTGAATATGATTCTTTTGGAGCGGCTCATAGTTCGACTTCTATTTCTTCATCATTGGGTATGGCAGTTGCAAAAAGTCTATCGAATAATTCTAACCATGTTATTGCTGTGATTGGAGATGGAGCTATGAGCGCAGGCATGGCTTATGAGGCAATGAATAATGCAGGGGCGATGAAATCAAAGTTAATTGTAATACTGAACGATAACGATATGTCAATTGATCGTCCCGTTGGAGCCATGAGCTCATATTTAGCAAGACTGCTATCTGGAAAAACTTATTTTAGTTTAAGAGAAACTATAAAATCTATCACTTCTGCATTTTCAAAAAGTTTTAAAGATAAAACAGGAAAAGCTGAAGTATTCATAAGAGACATAGTTTCAGGAGGAACACTTTTTAACGAACTTGGTTTTTATTATGTTGGACCTCTTGATGGTCATAATTTAGACAGTTTAATTCCAGTTATAAATAACGTTAAAAATTTACAGTATGACGGGCCCATATTGATTCATGTCGTTACAAAAAAGGGCAAAGGATATAAACCAGCTGAAGATTCTGGAGATAAATATCATGGAGTGAGTAAATTTAACATTGTTACTGGTGAGCAGTCTAAATCGAAATATACTACACTATCTTATACCAAAGTGTTTGCTAACACTTTGGTTAAACATGCTGAAAATGATACGAAAATTATAGGCATTACAGGAGCTATGCCATCAGGAACTGGCATGGATATTTTTGGAAAAAAATTTCCAGACCGAATGTTTGATGTTGGAATTGCAGAGCAACACGCTGTGACATTTGCAGCGGGTTTAACTACAGAGGGCTATAAGCCCTTCGTGGCAATTTATTCTACCTTTCTTCAAAGAGCTTACGATCAAGTTGTACATGATGTCGCTATCCAAAATCTTCCGGTTAGATTTGCAATGGATAGGGCAGGCCTGGTTGGTGCAGACGGACCCACTCATGCCGGTGCTTTTGATATTACCTATCTATCCACTTTACCAAATTTCGTCGTCATGGCTGCCAGCGATGAAGCTGAACTCGTTAGAATGACTAATACTTCAGTGAGTATCAACGATAGACCGTCAGCTTTTAGGTATCCTAGGGGAAATGGCTTAGGGATAGAGCTTCCAGGCATTAATGAAATTTTAGAAGTGGGGAAAGGTAGAATTGTTAAAGAAGGTAATAAAATTGCAATTTTAAACTTTGGAGCAAGATTACAAGAATGCTTAAAAGCCGCTCACAAATTAGACATCAAGGGAATTTCCACAACGGTTGCTGATGCAAGATTTGCAAAACCGCTTGACCAAAAACTAATTATAGATCTATGTATACATCATGAAGTTCTGATAACTATTGAAGAAGGATCTATTGGGGGGTTTGGCTCACACGTTTTTCAAATGCTTTCTGAAAAAGGTATTTTTGATAAAGGTTTGAAAATAAGATCAATGATTTTACCTGATCAATTTATTGATCAGGATACTCCAGAAAATATGTATAAAATTGCAGGTCTTGATGCTCAATCAATAGAACAAAAAGCTTTAGACGCTCTGAAATCAAATATAGTTATTCCTAAAACTAAACAATTTAATTAATTGTTGTTAACCGCAGTGAGCACGATTTAATAGATAATGATCTAACAATACGCAAGCCATCATAGCCTCACCAATTGGCACAGCTCTAATTCCCACACACGGATCATGTCTGCCCTTAACAGAAATTTTTGTATTCTTGCCTTTTTTATTAATAGTTTCTCTACTACTTAAAATTGATGATGTAGGTTTTACTGCGAAAGAAGCAATAATTTCCTGACCTGAAGATATACCGCCTAATATTCCACCAGCATTATTGGATTTGAATTTTGTTCTACCTCCAACGGTTCTAATTTCATCAGAATTTTCTTCACCACTTAACAATGAAGCATTCATTCCAGCTCCTATGTTAACACCTTTGACAGCATTAATACTCATTAACGCACTTGCCAAATCTGAATCTAATTTGGAATAAATTGGAGCACCCAGGCCAGTTGGTATACCAGAAGCTCTTAGTTCAATCACCGCTCCACATGAAGAACCAGATTTTCTTACTGCAAGAAGGTATTTTTCCCAAAGTTTAACTGATTTTTTATCAGGGCAAAAAAATGGATTTTTTCTTATTTCTTTTTCATTCCAATTATTTTTGTTACATCCAAGAAGTCCTAGTTGAACAACACCTCCAACAACTTTAAACTTTTTATTAATTAATTTATTTAAAACAACTTTTGCAATTGCACCTGCTGCAACCCTAGAAGCTGTTTCTCTTGCTGACTGTCTTCCTCCACCACGATAATCTCTTATTCCATATTTC
>Ga0066376_10002330_pt1 | contig 17698 bp, 15 predicted proteins | sample Knorr_S15_td_Bot_FD_77009 | JGI IMG/M metagenome (GOLD analysis project Ga0066376, IMG submission 77009) | Marine microbial communities from Southern Atlantic Ocean transect - Knorr_S15_td_Bottom_ad_5009_LV_A | ecosystem: Environmental > Aquatic > Marine > Oceanic | place: Southern Atlantic... | reverse complement strand
CGATCCCGGCGAGCCGGGCTGCGCTTGAGCGCGCCGGCTGGAGCATCGATGATCTCGATCTGATCGAGGCCAACGAGGCCTTCGCCGCCCAGGCCTGCGCGGTCAACAAGGAACTCGGCTGGGATACGGATAAGGTCAATGTGAACGGCGGCGCTATCGCCCTGGGCCATCCGATCGGCGCCTCGGGCGCCCGGGTGCTGTCCACCCTGCTCTACGAAATGGGCCGCCGCGACGCCAAGAAGGGATTGGCGACGCTCTGCATCGGCGGCGGCATGGGTATCGCCATGTGCGTCGCGCGCGACTGAACGGATATTTGGGGGGTAAGATTATGAGTCGCGTCGCATTGGTTACCGGTGGCACCAGAGGCATAGGCGCCGCCATTTCCATCGCTCTCAAGCAGGCCGGCTATTCGGTCGCCGCCACTTATGCCGGCAACGACGAAGCCGCAGAAGCCTTCAAGAGCGAACAGGGCATTTCTGTCTATAAATGGGATGTGGGCAATTTCGATGAATGCGCGCAAGGCATAGCCCGCGTCACCGGCGACCTCGGCCCGATCGAGGTGCTGGTCAACAACGCCGGCATCACCCGTGACGGCATGCTTCACCGTATGGATGCGGAAAAATGGCGCGCCGTGATCGCCACCAATCTCGATTCCCTGTTCAACACCAGCCGTAACGTCATCGAGCCCATGCGCGAGGCCGGTTTCGGGCGGATCATCAATATCGGCTCGATCAACGGCCAGAAGGGCCAGATGGGGCAGACCAATTATGCCGCCGCCAAGGCCGGCTTGGTGGGTTTCACCAAATCCCTGGCCCTGGAGAATGCGGTCAAGGGGATCACCGTGAATGCCATCGCACCGGGCTATATCGCCACCGAAATGGTGCGCGCCGTGCCCGAGGAGGTGTTGAATGCGAAGATTCTCCCCTATATCCCCGTCGGCAGGCTCGGAGAGCCCGAGGAAGTCGCCCGCTGCGTGGTCTTTCTCGCCGCCGATGAGGCCGGTTTTATCACCGGCTCCACCCTGACCGTTAACGGCGGCCAATATTTGGTGTGACGGCGATCACTTGAATCAGCGCTTTGAGTAGCGATAGATTCAATAATCAATTATTTACGAATTCCAGGCCATGCTTGCGTCAAGGTTATGATGCGCTGCCATAGCAATAGCAGATGAAGGTTCTATATATGTTCCAGATTTTATTGCGATCCGCCAGGATTCAGCTTCTCAAGACCCCGCGCGCTCTGGCGCTTGCGGCGATTGTCGCGGTCGGCTTCTCGAGCCCCCTGATGGCCGCCGAACATGGCGAAGACGACCCCCTGACCCGTGAAGAGCTACTGGCGGCGGCGCTCGCCGGCGATCCAGGGGCGCGAGATGCCCTGGGAGCTTTGTTCAGCGAGGCGAGCGGCGACAGCGAGGCCATCGTCGCCCTGGCGGTCGAACTGATCGGTGCGCTTGAAGGCGATCCGGTGGCGATTGCCGATGCCGCGACCCTGATTGCTGATGTCGCGACGGACGCCCTCTCGACTCAGCCCATCGTCCAGATCTCGGTCGACGCTAAATTCAAATTGCCCCCCGGCGCCCTGGGCTGGGATCTCGGGTCGCCCGATTCACCGGCCTTCCTGGGCTTTTCCAAATTGACCCAGGGCAACAAGGGCATCGTCTCAGGCGCGACCGGCGGCGTTCAACGTCCCGGCGGCGAAGGGCTGCTATCCGATGGTCTGATCAATGTGTCGAGGATTTCTCTCGATGTCGATGTGCCCGACGGCAGCTATCGCCTGATCCTGATGACCGACGACCAGGGCACCCAGAATTTCAGAAGTCCTCTGGGCAAGGCGATTACCGTCAACGGTGTGCGTACGAATATGCCCGTCGGGTCGCCCGACGGTTGGGCCGTCAATGGATCGCTCGGCGGCTCCGGCGATCAGGACGCTTCCCTCGTGGGCACCGGCACCGGGGGCGCAACGATGATCTATGTCGAGGTGGTGAACGGCAAGCTGACAATTGAATTCGAAGCGGCGGACAATTTCGATATCCTGCTCACCGCGCTCGTTCTCGAACCGGCCAATGGACCGAGCGTGCTCTTCACAGCCGAGGACATCTTCACCGACAATGAAGAGTTTCTCTTCGCAGAAGCGGTTATCGCCGACGCCATCGGCGAGGCGTTTGAGACCATCGCCACGGCGGCGGGCGGTGAAGACGAACGCGAGGACATCCTCGACCTCGATGATCCCGAGGCCGAAACCACCGATGCCGTGAGCCCGAGCTAAGCCGAACTCACTCTGACTTTCCGCTAACGCCGGCATCGGCGAAGGTCGCCATGCCGTTATGAGTCTGCACCGCGGCGCGCAGCAAGCCTGCCGCCAGGGCGGCGCCCGTGCCTTCGCCGAGGCGCATGGCGAGATCGAGCAGCGGTGTTTTATTCAAATGATCGGCAAGACGGCGGTGGCCGGGCTCGACCGAAAGATGGGCGAGCTGGCAATGATCGAGTCCGGACTCGTTATCGGCTGCCAACACGGCGGCGGCGGCGCTACAGACGTAGCCGTCAAGCAGCACCGGCGTTCGTTTCAGCCGCGCCGCCAGCACCGCCCCGGCGATGCCCGCGAGTTCTCTCCCGCCGACCCGGCGCAACGCCTCCCAAGGGTCGGCGAGCGCCTCGCCATGGAGCGCCATGGCTTGCTCGACCGCCACCCTTTTACGCTCCATGCCGGCTTCATCGATCCCGGTTCCCGCCCCGATCCAGCTTGCCGGCTCACCACCGAACAGGGAGCAGGCGAGCGCCGCTGCGCTGGTCGTGTTGGCAATCCCCATCTCGCCGAGGCAGAGGATATCCACATCGTCTTCGAGGGCCGCCATGCCCGCCGCGATGGCCCCTACGCAGGCCGCCTCGTCCATGGCCGGGCCCGTGGTGAAATCGACGGTCGGCTCGTCCAGGGCGAGAGGGATGACTTTCAGCCGCGCCCCGACCACCGCGCAGATTTGATTGATCGCCGCTCCGCCGGCCTGGAAATTGGCGACCATCTGTTCGGTGACGGATGGGGGAAACGCCGAGACCCCCTGAGCGACCACACCGTGATTGCCGGCAAAGACGCAGGTCAGCAGATTATCGGCGCGCGGCGGATAGCCTCCCTGCCAGGCCGCGGTCCAGGCGCTCAACGCCTCGAGCCGCCCGAGCGACCCCGCCGGCTTGGTGAGCTGCGCCTCGTGTTCGGCGGCCTCGTCCGCCGCCGCCTGGTCGGGGCCGGGAAGCGCCGCCATGAGGCGGCGCACATCGTCGAGGCTGGTCACGGTCGGCAATTCTGACATCAAGATACCTGGATTTAAGTTGATGAATGCTGTTTATCCTCAGTTCGTCATAGCCGCAAAGCCACAACCGGGGAACTGCTGTTTTGCCAGAGGCTAATACCAACACCGATAATGCTCGGCCCTGGCCGGGCGAACCCAAAGAATGGGTCGACGACCTGCGCCTTGCCGCCGGGTTTCTCACCCGTCTGCCCCTGCCTTCGTCTGCGGACCGGCCCCTGGCCCAGGCGGCGCGGGTGTTTCCGCTTGTCGGCGGCGCCCTCGGTCTGGCGGCGGGCCTGGTCTATGGCCTGGCCGCTGCCTTCGGTCTGCCGCCGCTGCTGGCGGCGGTCGCCACCCTGGCTTGCCTGATCGCCGCCACCGGCGCGCTCCACGAGGACGGGTTGGCCGATAGTGCCGACGGCCTGGGCGGCGGTTCGACAGCCAAAGACAAGCTCGCCATCATGCGCGATCATCATATCGGCGCCTACGGGGTCATCGCCGTCACTCTCGGGTTGTTGGCGCGCACGGCGGCGCTCGCCGAGTTGGCCGAGCCCGGCCGCGTTCTGGCCGCCCTGATCATGGCGGGCGCTGCCTCGCGGGCAGTTCTACCCCTGGTCATGTTGAAACTTTCCCGGGCGCGGAGCGACGGCCTGGCGAGCAGCGCCGGATCGCCGGGACAGCGCGATGTTGCCATTGGCGGCGGCTTAGCGCTTTTCATCGCTGTCGTTGCCATCGATTTTACCGCCGCCCTGGCGGCCCTTATTATTGGCGCCCTGGCCGCCGCCGGAGTCGCTGCTCTGGCGCGCCGCCAGATTGGCGGCTATACCGGTGATATCCTCGGTGCTGTCCAACAGGCCGCCGAGATCGCCATTCTCGCAACTCTGGTAGCCCTCTTATGACTGATTTACCGACGACACGCTGGTGGTGGGTACGCCACGCTCCGGCATTTTGCATTGGCGGAGCCATTTACGGCAGTAGTGATGTCGAATGCGACACCTCTGACGATCTCAGCTTCCGTGGCCTGGCGGCGCGCCTGCCCGAGGACGCCCTGTGGGTCACCAGCCATCTCACGCGCACCCGGGAGACGGCGGCGGCAATTTTCGACGGCGGCGCGGCATCGACCACGCCGCTCATCGAAGAAGGCCTCGGCGAGCAATGTTTCGGGGAGTGGCAAGGCCAGACCCATGACGATCTGGCCCGCGAAAACACCCCGGCCTACCATAAATTCTGGCTCGCCCCGGCGCGCCATGTGCCACCCGGCGGCGAGAGCTTTACCGATGTCATGGTGCGGGTCGATGCCGTTATCAAACGGCTGACCGAAGCCCACGCCGGCCGCGATATCGTCGCCGTCGCCCATGGCGGCTCCATCCGCGCCGCCCTCGCCCTGGCGCTCGGCGTCGATGCCAATGCCGACGCCGGCCTGTGCTTCACTGTCGATAATTTGTCGATCACCCAGATCGATCACGTCCCCGGACCCGGCGCCGGCGGAAACTGGAGAATTGTCTCGGTGAACCAGTCACCGGTGTAGCGGGACAGTAAATCTTCATGATAGGTTTGCACTAGGAATCGAGAAGAGGGAAGCCGGTGACGCGTGTTCGCGAACACGCCATTCCGGCGCTGCCCCCGCAACTGTAAGCGGCGAGGCCCCGGCAACTGCCACTGATGTTATCAGTTCAACATTGGGAAGGCGCCGGAGCCGTAATCGCCCAAGCCAGGAGACCTCCTCGAAACCACTAAGTCTCTAGTTCCTCGGCGGGAGGAGAAAGACATGCCATGGCCGCGTCAACGATAGAAAACTCTAACGTCACCCTTGTCTTAGGCGGCGCCCGCTCGGGCAAGAGCGCCCATGGCGAAGCCCTCGCCGGGGGCCATGGCGGCGCTCTGGTCTATCTCGCCACCGCCGAGGCGCGCGATTCTGAGATGGGCGAGCGCATCGCCGCTCACCGGGCCCGCCGGGGACCAGGCTGGACCACCATCGAAGAACCCCTGGCCCTGGCCGAGACCCTGAGCAGACAGGCCACGGACGACGGCGTGGTATTGGTCGATTGCCTGACCCTGTGGCTGGCCAATCTGATCGAAGCCGGCCTTGACGCCGACCATGAGGGCCGCGCCCTTGCCACCACATTGGCGAGCCTGCCCGGCGCCGCTATTCTGATCTCAAACGAGGTCGGCCTGGGTATCGTCCCCGACAATGCCGCCGCGCGCGCCTTTCGCGATCACGCCGGGCGGCTCAACCAACGGATTGCCGCCGTGGCGGGCTGTGTGTTGTTCATGGCGGCCGGGCTGCCGCTTAACCTGAAAGGATAAAGACCGCGATGGATGAAATTTCGGGCCGGGTGAGGAGCAAAATACCGGCGACGGTGATTACCGGCTTTCTCGGCGCCGGCAAGACCAGCCTGATCCGTCATGTACTGGAGACCGCGAACGGGCGGCGTCTGGCGCTGATCATCAATGAATTCGGCGATGTGGGCATGGACCGCGATATCCTCGCCGCCTGCGGCATCGAGGGCTGCACAGAGGACGATATTGTCGAGCTGGCCAACGGCTGCATCTGCTGCACCGTGGCCGACGACTTCCTGCCCGTCATGGAAGCCCTGCTGGCGCGCCCAGAGCCGCCCGAGCATATCGTTATCGAGACCTCCGGTTTGGCTCTGCCCAAGCCCCTGATTCAAGCCTTCAACTGGCCCGATATCCGCACCCGGGTGACGGTCGACGGGGTGATCACGGTGATCGATGCCGAGGCGGTTGCCGCCGGCCTGTTCGCCTCAGACCCCGAAGCGGTCGCCGCACAGCGCGCCGCCGACCCCATGCTGGATCATGACAGCCCCCTCGAGGAGGTCTTCGAGGACCAGCTTTACTGCGCCGATATGGTGGTGCTGAACAAGACCGACCTGCTCGACGAGGCGAGCCTGGCCCGGGTGCGGAGCGACATCGCCGCCAAGCTCAAGCCCGGGGTCAAGCTGGCGCCCACCAGCCACGCCCGGATCGACGCCGCCATTCTGCTCGGCCTCGATGCGGCGGCGGAAGATGATCTTGATACGCGGCCCTCGCACCATGACGGCCTGGATGGCGAGCATGACCATGACGATTTCGAGAGCTTCACCGTGACCATCGAGGCAGTCGCCGACCCGCTCGCCCTGTACAGCCGAATCGAGGCGGCAATCGCGGCCCACGGCATTCTGCGCATTAAGGGTGTCGTCGAGGTGGCCAATAAGGACATGCGCCACGTCATCCAGGCGGTGGGCGCGCGGGTGCAGGGCTATTACGACCGCGCCTGGCGCGACGGCGAACCCCGCCTGAGCCGCCTGGTGGTGATCGGCGAGATAGGCCTGGATGCGGCCGCCATAGCTCAGAGCCTGAAGGCTTGATCCGTGCATCTCCTGGCCGCCCAGCCCGGCAACTTCATGGATGGCGAGGAGGCTGTTGATCTCGGCCAGACGCCGGGCGATATTGTTTTCTTATCGGCGGCGGATACGGAGCTCGCCTGCCTCGCCACGGCGCAGGGCCAGGCGGAACCCAAGGAAGTTACAAGCGGGCCGAGCCTGCGCCTCGCCAATCTCATGCATCTCGGCCATCCCCTGTCGGTCGACGGCTATGTGGACGGCATCATCCGTCATGCCCGCCTGGTGGTGGTGCGCCTGCTCGGCGGGACGGGCTATTGGCCCTATGGGGTGGAGCAACTGGTTGCCGCCTGCCGCGACGGCGGCATCCCCCTTGCCCTGCTGCCCGGTGACGACCAGCCCGACGCCGAGCTCGACCGGCTGAGTTCCTTACCCCGCGGCGATGCCCATCGCCTGTGGCAATATTGCGTCCATGGCGGCCTGGACAATGCGATCAATTTTCTTGGATTTTCCGCCGGCCTGATCGGCGAAGAGCGCCCTGTCGACCTCTCCTGGCGCGAACCGGCGCCGCTGCTGCGCGCCGGGCTCTATTGGCCGGGCGCGGCGGCACCCGCCCTCGATGACCTGCGCGGCCTGTGGCGGGACGAAGCGCCCGTCATCCCCATCGTCTTCTACCGCGCCCTGGTCCAGGCGGCGAACCTCTCCCCCATCGACGGCCTCATCGCGGCGCTTGAGAATCAGGGCCTCAATCCCCTGCCGATCTATGTGGCCAGCCTGAAGGATCCGGTATCCGCCGCCCTGATCAATGAGCTACTGGCCCTGGCGCCGCCTTCCGTAGTGCTTAACGCGACCGGGTTTGCCGTCGCCACGCCGGGCGGTGACGCGGTGCAGACGCCGTTCCACGACGCCGACTGCCCGGTGTTGCAAATTGTCTTCTCCGGCGGCAATCGGTCCGCCTGGCAGGACGGCGCCCAGGGGCTTGGGCCGCGCGATATTGCCATGAATGTGGCCCTGCCCGAGGTCGATGGCCGCATCCTCGCCCGCGCCCTGTCGTTCAAGGCCGCCGCCCGCTATGACGAAAAAACCCAATGCGACGTCGTCGCCTATGAGCCGGTCCCCGACCGCATCGACTTCACGGCGCAGTTCGCCGCCAACTGGGCGCGCCTGCGCCATACTCCGGCCCCTGAACGCCGGGTCGCCCTGGTGCTCGCCAACTATCCCAACCGGGACGGGCGCATCGGCAACGGCGTCGGCCTCGATACCCCGGCGGGAACCATGGTGCTGCTCCGCGCCATGGCCGAGGCGGGCTACAGGCTGGGCGACTTACCCAAGGACGGCGCCGCGCTGATCGCGCGCATCCAGGCCGGGCCGACCAACCATGACCCCCGCCGCGACGGCGGTGAATTCCTCAGCCTCGTCGACTATGAGATTTACTTCTCGGGCCTACCGGCGGAAGCCCGCAATAAAATATTCGACCGCTGGGGTCCGCCCGAGGCCGATCCTTTCTTCATGGCGGGCACTACTTCTTGCGGCGGCTTCGCCATCTCGGCTTTCCGGCTGGGTAATATTGCCGTCGGGCTGCAGCCGGCGCGGGGCTATAACATCGATCCGGTGGAGTCTTATCACGATCCCGATCTCGCACCGCCGCACGGCTACCTCGCCTTCTATGTCTGGCTACGCGAAGAGTTCGGCGCCCACGCGATCACCCATATGGGCAAGCACGGCAATCTGGAATGGCTGCCCGGCAAGGCCCTGGCCCTGTCGGCGGACTGTTTCCCCGAGGCCGCCCTGGGGCCGATGCCCCATCTCTATCCCTTCATCGTAAACGATCCCGGCGAGGGCACACAGGCCAAGCGCCGCACTGCCGCGGTGATCGTCGATCACCTGACCCCGCCCATGACCCGCGCCGAGAGCTATGGGCCTTTGCGCGACCTGGAGCAGCTGGTCGATGAATATTACGAAGCCGCCGGGGTCGATCCGCGCCGGCTTAAGCTGCTGCGCCGCCAGATCGTCGAGCTTAGCCAGAGCATCGGCCTGGATAAGGACTGCGGCATCGCGGCGGTGGACGGCGAAGACGAGGCCCTGGTCAAGCTCGACCGCTATCTTTGCGAGCTCAAGGAAATGCAAATCCGAGACGGGCTCCATATCTTTGGGCAATCGCCCGAGGACGGCCTGCTCACCGACCTGCTGGTCGCTCTGGCGCGGGTGCCGCGCGGCGCTGAGGAACCCGGCGACGCTTCCCTGCAGCGCGCCCTCGCCGACGATCTCGACCTCGGCTTCGATCCCCTCGATTGCGACATGGCGGCGCCCTGGTCCGGGCCGCGCCCCGAGGTTTTGGCTGACGGCGATCCATGGCGCAGCCATGGCGATACGGTCGAGCGTATCGAGGCTTTGTCCCGCGCCCTGGTTGCCGGCGAGACCCAGGCAGACGCCGCCTGGACCTGCACGGCGGAGGTAATGCATTCCGTCGACAGCCGCATGCGCCCGGCGGTGGCGATGAGCGGCGAGGCGGAAATCGCCGCCATGCTCACCGGCCTCGACGGGCGCTTCGTCAAACCGGGACCGTCCGGCGCGCCGACGCGGGGACGCCTCGACGTGCTGCCCACCGGGCGCAATTTCTATTCCGTCGACAGCCGCGCCCTGCCGACCCCGGCGGCCTGGCTGCTGGGGTGGAAATCGGCGAGCCTGCTGGTCGAGCGCCATAGGCAGTTGCATGGTGAATGGCCGAAAACCATGGCGCTCAGTGCCTGGGGCACCGCCAATATGCGCACCGGCGGCGACGATATCGCCCAGGCCCTTGCCCTGATGGGTGCGCGACCGGTCTGGGATACGGCGTCGCGGCGGGTGACCGGCTTTGAAATCTTGCCCGTCTCCCTGCTGGATAGGCCGCGCGTCGATGTCATGCTCCGGGTGTCGGGCTTTTTCCGCGATGCCTTTCCCGGGCTGATCGATTTGGTGGATGCGGCGGCGCGTGACATCGCGGACCTCGATGAGAGCGCCGCCGACAACCCCCTGGCCGCCCGAGTCGCCGAAGAGAGCGCCGCCCTGATCGCTCAGGGCATGGCCGCCGCCGACGCCCGCCGCCGGGCCGGTTATCGGGTGTTCGGCTCACAACCGGGAGCCTATGGCGCCGGGCTGCAGGCGCTGATCGACGAACGCGGCTGGCAGACCGACGGCGACCTGGCCCGCGCCTATGTGGCCTGGGGCGGCTATGCTTATGGCGCGGGCGCCGAGGGCGTCCCTGAGCACGGCCTGTTCGAGCGCCGCCTGGGGGCCATAGAGGCGGTCGTCCACAACCAGGATAACCGCGAGCACGACCTGCTCGATTCCGACGATTATTACCAGTTCGAAGGCGGGCTGGCAGTCGCCGTCAGCCACGCCTCGGGGACGACGCCGGCGGTCTATCACAACGACCATTCGCGCCCCGAGAGCCCGAAAATCCGCACCCTGGATGAGGAAATTGCCCGGGTGGTGCGGGCCCGGGTGGTTAATCCCAAATGGATCGCCGGGGTCATGCGCCACGGCTACAAGGGCGCCTTTGAGATGGCCGCCACGGTGGATTATATGTTCGCCTTCGCGGCCACGGCGAAGGCAGTCAAAGACCACCATTTCGACGCCGTCTATGACGCCTATATCGGCGATCCGGCGGTGCATGGTTTCCTGGCAGCGGTCAATCCGGCGGCCCTGCGCGACATGGCCCGGCGCCTGCTCGAAGCACAGGAGCGCGGCCTCTGGCGGCCACGCCTGAACACCGCCCATGACCAGCTCAGCGAGCTTTGTGCATGACCAACTCTTTGCCCATAACAGATTGGCGACTCTTCTTCCTGCTCAGCGCCCTCGCCCTGGCAAGCGCCATCCCGCTCATACCGGTGGTGGTGGTCCAGGGCGAGGCCGGACTCATCGCCGAGCCCCTGGGCTGGCGGATCACTGCCGCCGCTGTGCTGATGGGCGCTCTGCTGGTCTATCCGGCGGCGGTCTTCGTGGGCCTGCGCATCGGCGGCAAGCTCGGCCTGGCGGCGCCCCTGGCCGAGGCCTGGCTGGCTGGCCGGCAGCCCGAGGACGCGGCCGGGCGGCTGTCCGCGGGCTTGGCCCTCGGCGCCGGTTTCGGCCTTACCGGTGTAATAATCGCCCTGACCCAGAGTGGATCGACCGGCGAGGCGGAGGCGGCCAGCGCCGACATTATTCCCCTTTGGATCGGCCTGGCCCAGGCGGTGAGCGCCGGGTTCGGCAAGGAAGTCCTGTTCCGCTTCGGCTTGATGAGCCTGCTCGCCTGGTTCGCCTGGCGGGTGCTGCCGGGGCGCGACGGCAGTCCAAGCGCCTTTGGCATGTGGTTCGCCATCGCCGTTGCGGGCCTGGCCTTTGCCTCGGTCCACAGCACCCCCGACAGCCAGACAACCACCTTTGCGGCCCTGCAAGCGGTGCGTCTGCTCGCCGGGGCGGGATTTGGCTGGCTATTCTGGAAGCGCGGTTTGGAGGCGGCGATCTGCGCTCATTTCACCTACGATATGGTGCTGTTCTATGGCATCGTGATGGTCTTATAGGAGAGAGCACCCATGGCGAACCCCAGCGAAAAAGAACTCGACGAACGCCACGCCGAGAAGATGAAAAAACGCCGCGCCGCACGCGACAAGATCCTCGCCACCAAGACCGAGGAGCGCGGCCTGATCATTGTCCATACCGGCAAGGGCAAGGGTAAATCCACCGCCGCCATGGGCCTGGCCATGCGCTGTATCGGCCATGGTCTAAAAGTCGGCATCGTCCAGTTCGTCAAGGGCGTGTGGGAAACCGGCGAGCGCGCCGTGCTCGACGATTACCCCAATCTGGTCACCATCAAGGCCATGGGCGAAGGCTTTACCTGGGACACCCAGGACCGCCAGCGCGACCTGGCGGCGGCGCGAAAAGCCTGGGCTACCGTCAAGGAGATGATGGCGGACCCGAGTTATCACATGGTGATCGCTGATGAGCTGAATATCGTGCTGCGCTACGACTATCTTGCCATCGGCGACATCATCGAGGCCCTGGCCGCCAAGCGCGCCGACCTCCATATGGTCGTCACCGGGCGCAACGCCAAGCCCGAACTCATTGAAATTGCCGATCTGGTCACCGAGATGACACAGATAAAGCACCCCTTCCGCTCCGGCGTGAAGGCCCAGATCGGCATTGAATTTTGAAACAGGAGTGAACCTTGAGACGCAGTATATTCGCACTCATTATCGCAGCACTATTGAGCTGGCAGACTACGGCGCTGGCAGCATCCAGCAGTGAGCAGCAGCTCATCGATCAGGCGCGCATCGCCGTCGACCAGCTTCGCGGCGATCCCAACATGTCGGACTTTGCAGCCTTTCTGATCCGCGCCAAGGCCGTCATCGTGGTCCCCGAGCTGGTCAAGGCGAGCTTCTTCATCGGCGGCGAAGGCGGCTCAGGCGTGCTTCTGGTGCGCGATTCCGAGTCCCGTGAATGGAGCTATCCGGCGTTCTACACCCTGGCCTCGGCGAGCATCGGCCTGCAGTTCGGCGCCCAGGTCTCCAAGGTCATGTTCCTGATCATGACCGACGGTGGCCTCAAGGCCATGATGACCGACAAGCTGACCCTGGGGGCCGATATCAGCATCGCCGCCGGGCCGGTCGGCGCCGGGGTTGAAGCCAGCACCACCTCAAACGCCGACGCCGATATTTATTCCTTCTCCCACAGCAAGGGTCTGTTCGGCGGCGTGTCGTTCGAGGGCGCGGTGCTGGTGCCCAACGACGACGCCAACGAGGCCTATTACAGCAAGGCAATTTCGGCGCGCGGCATCGTCATTCATCGCGAGGTGGAGAACGCCAATGCCGACGGCTTGAGGGCGGCGCTTGTCACCGAATAACCCGCCTAGGCGGCCCGCGCTGATGCTGCAAGGCATCGGCTCCAACGTCGGCAAGTCCTTGCTGGTGGCGGGTCTGGCGCGTGCCTATGCGAACCGGGGCCTGGCGGTGCGGCCGTTCAAGCCGCAGAACATGTCGAACAACGCCGCCGTCACCCACGCCGATGGTGAGATATGTGGCGAGGTCGGCCGCGCCCAGGCCTTGCAGGCGCGCGCCGCCCGGGTGGCGGCAAGCGTCCATATGAACCCGGTTCTGCTCAAGCCCCAGTCGGAAATCGGCGCCCAGGTCATCGTCCAGGGCAAGGTTGTGGGCACGGCGGATGCACGCGCCTATCACGCGTTGAAGCCGAGCCTGATGCCCGCCGTACTCGATAGTTTTGCGGCTCTCGGCACGCACGCCGACCTGATCCTGGTAGAAGGCGCCGGCAGCCCCGCCGAGGTCAATCTGCGCGCCGGCGACATCGCCAATATGGGCTTTGCCGAAGCGACCGCGACGCCGGTTATCCTGGTCGCCGATGTGGAGCGCGGCGGCGCCCTGGCCGCTATCGTCGGCACCTGCGCCCTGCTTAATTCTACTGAGCGCGGGCTTCTCAAGGGCTATGTTATCAACAAATTTCGCGGCGATGCGAGCCTGTTCGACGACGCCCACGGCATCATCGAAGAGCATTGCGGCCTGACAAGCCTCGGCGTCGTGCCCTATCTCACGCAAGCCCGCCGCCTGCCCGCCGAGGACAGCGCCGACCTCGACAGTCATCCCCTTCTGCCGGCAACGGCCGGCGCCATCAAGATCGCCGTGCCGCGGCTGCCGCGCATCGCTAATTTCGACGATCTCGATCCGCTCATCGCCGAGGCCGACGTGGAGCTTCATATGGTCGAGCCCGGACGCGCCCTGCCCGGCGATGCTGATCTCGTATTGATCCCCGGCAGCAAGGCGACCCGCGCCGATCTGGCATTCCTTATAGACCAGGGCTGGGATGTCGATATCGCCGCCCATGTACGGCGCGGCGGCTGGGTCCTCGGCCTCTGTGGCGGCTATCAGATGCTGGGCGAAAGCGTTAGCGACCATGAGGGCATTGAAGGCCCGGCGGGCAGTTCGCCAGGGCTCGGCCTGCTCGCGGTGACAACCAGCCTGGCGCGCACCAAGCATCTCGCCGCCATTACGGCGACCGATGTGCAAAGCGGCGCGGCGGTGCGCGGCTATGAGATGCATATGGGCGAGACCGACGGCCCCGACCGGGCGCGGCCGATGTTTTCGCATGCCGGGCGCGACGGGGGGCATGATGGGGGCGCCTGCTCTGAAAACGGCCGGGTGCAGGGCTGTTACCTGCACGGCCTGTTCGCCGATGACGGCTATCGCGCGGCGTACCTCGGGCGCCTCAAGAGCCGCGCATCAAGCGGCGTCGCCTATGACCGGGCGGTCGATGAGGCGCTCGACAGCATTGCGGCCTCCCTCGAGGACTGTCTCGATCTCGACCGGCTCTTAGAGATTGCCCATGGCCAATAATTCAGATCAGCGCGGCCCCGAGAGCGATCAGGGCAAAATTGATCGCGCAGGCCAGGGCCGCCACATAGAGCGCGCGGTGAATATCGCGGGCCGTGGCGCGGGCTCGGCCCTCGCCCATCCAGGCGTCCTTGACCAGACGCTCGCCATAGCGGCGCGGCCCGGCGAGGGCGAGGCCGAGAGCGCCGGCCATGGCCGCCTCGGGCCATCCGGCGTTGGTCGAGCGGTGCTTTGCGGCGTCGGCCGCGGCGGTCTTCAACGCCGCCCAGGGGTTGGCACCCTGCGCCGCCACGGCGGCCAGGACGATCAGCAGAGCGGTCAGCCGCGCCGGGATATAGTTCGCCAGGGCGTCGAGCCGCGCCGTGGTCGCGCCGAACGCCTTATAGCGCGGCGAGAGATGACCGATCATGCTGTCCGCCGTATTGAGCATTTTATAGGCGAACAGCCCAGGCAGGCCGAGGGCGAGATACCACAAAACAGGTGCGATGACGCCGTCGGACAGGTTCTCGGCGCAGCTCTCGATGGCAGCGCGGGCGACACCAAATTCATCCAGATTTGCCGGATTCCGCCCGACGATATGGGCGACCGCTTCGCAGCCCCCGGCGAGGCCGTCTTCTTCGAGCCTGCGCGCTACGGCGACCACATGGAGATAGAGGCTGCGTTGTGCGAGCAGGGTCATGACGAGGACCAGCTCGACCAGCCAGCCGAAAGCAACGGCGCCCGCCAGACGGCTGATGGTCCAGCCCACCAGGGCGGCGAACCCGACCAGCAATATCGCCACCAGAAAGCCGCGAAAGCGACGATTTCTCTCGCTTCGCTCCCGGCGGTTGAGGCGGCGCTCGAACGAGGCGATGAGGCGGCCCATCAAGGCCACCGGATGGGGAACCAGACGATAAAGCAGCGGCGGATCGCCGATATAGGCGTCGAAGGCAAGCGCGAAGAGCAGCAGAACCAAGGGCCCCGGCCCGGCGCTGAGGGCATTATGATCGATCATGGCGCGAGCATGGGATGGGCAACGCGCCCCGTCAATAATCACCTACCATCAGGAGAGACAAGGCATGGGTAAGACCGCCATCATGATATGCGGCCACGGCAGCCGCGACACCGACGCAATCAGTGAGTTCGAGCGCGTCGTCGCCGGGCTCAAGGAACGATTGTCCGATTATCCGCTGACCCACGGCTTCCTCGAATTCGCCCAGCCGATCATCCGCAACGGGCTCGATCAACTGGTGGCCGACGGGGCGAGCCGCATTCTGGCCCTGCCCGGCATGCTGTTCGCCGCCGCCCATGCCAAGAATGACATCCCCTCGGTGCTCAACCGCTACGCCGCCGAGCATCCCGGCGTGACCATCGATTACGGCCGCGAGCTGGCGGTCGACCTCAAGCTGCTGCGCGTCGCCCGCGACCGTATCGAAGCCGCCGAAGCCGCCGCCGGCGACCATATCGGGCGGGACGAGACCTGTTTGGTGGTGGTCGGGCGCGGCGCCTCGGACCCGGACGCCAACGGCAACGTCAGCAAGGTGGCGCGCATGCTGTGGGAAGGCATGGGCTTCGCCTGGACAGAGGTGTGCTATTCCGGCGTCACCTTCCCGCTCACCGAGACCGCCTTCGACCGCATCACCAGGCTCGGCTTCAAGCGCATCATCGTGTTTCCCTATTTCCTGTTCACCGGGGTGCTGGTCAAGCGCATCTATGCCCATGCAAACGAAGCCGCACAGCGTCATCCCGAGGTCGAATTCGTCCAGGCCGAGTATCTCAACAATCATCCCCTGCTGATTGAGACCTTCGCCGACCGCTTGACGGAGATTCTCGAGGGCCAGAATCTGATGAACTGCCAGCTCTGTAAATACCGCGAGCAGGTCATCGGCTTCGAGGACGCGGTCGGCGAGGCCCAGATGAGTCACCATCATCATGTGGAAGGCGTCGGCGTCGACCACAGCCACGGGCATGACCACGGGCATCACCATCACCACGGCGACAAGGAATGACCCTGCCCGATTACTTGCGCGACTATTTGCGCGATCCCCAGGAAATCTATCGCGCCTCACGGGCCCTGGCCCTGGCCGCGACGGACCTTACGGCGATTCCCGACGATCTCGCCGAAGTCGCCCTGCGCCTCGTTCATGCCGTAGGCGATCCCTCCCTGGTGGCTGAAATCTACGCCTCGGGCGGCGCCGCGCCAGCGGGCAGGGCGGCGCTCAAGGCGGGCGCTGCGGTGCTTTGCGACACAGAAATGGTCGCCCACGGGGTGATCGCCGCGGCATTGCCCACGCAGAACGCGGTGATTTGCAAACTCAATGACGAGGCCGTGCCGGCGCGCGCCGAACGGCTCGCCACGACTCGCTCGGCGGCGGCGGTGGACCTCTGGGGGGACGCCCTGGACGGCGCCCTGGTGGCCATCGGCAATGCGCCGACGGCGCTGTTTCACCTGCTTGAATTGCTCGACGACGGGGCGCCGCACCCGGCTCTGATTATTGCCATGCCGGTAGGTTTCGTCGGCGCCGCCGAATCGAAGCAGGCGCTCATCGAGGGCGATTACGACATCCCCTATATCGCCCTGACCGGACGGCGCGGCGGCAGCGCCCTGGCGGCGGCGGCGGTCAATGCGCTGTGTTCGGATTTCGGTTTATCGGATTCGAGGCGATGCCCCCCTGGCTGTCGATTGTCGGCATCGGCGAAGACGGGCTAGACGGCGTCGCACCGTCTGGGCGGCTGTTGGTCGAACAGGCCGAGATCCTGGTCGGCGGCGCCCGCCATCTCGCTATGATCCCCGGGAACCACCCCGCCGAACGGCTGCAATGGTCGAGCCCGCTCGATAAGACCCTCGGCGAAATCCTCGCCAGTCGGGGCTGCCGGGTCTGTGTGTTGGCGACCGGCGATCCCCTGTGGTACGGCATCGGCGCGACCCTGGCAGACGTCGTCGAGGCCGCTGAAATGACCATCATCCCCGCCCCGTCGGCCTTCAGTCTCGCCTGTGCGCGGCTTGTCTGGCCGCTGGACCAGACCGCTTGCTTCACCCTGCATGGGCGGCCCCTCGATCTGCTTCGCCTGCATCTCTCTCCGGGGGCGCGGTTGGTCATGCTGACCACCGACGGCGACAGCCCGGAGCAAATCGCTAAGCTGCTCAGGGACGCGGGCTGGGGTAAAAGCGCGATCACTCTGCTTGAGCATATGGGTGGCGCTGACGAGCGCCGGACCGACGGCACCGCCGAGGACTGGGACGCGCCCGCCACGTCCGATCTTAATATCGCCGCGCTCAATACCATCGCTATCGTTTGCCGGGCCGGCGCAGACGCCATGGTCCTGTCACGGGTGCCGGGCCTGCCCGACCGGGCCTATGAGAATGACGGCCAGCTTACCAAGCGCGAGACCCGGGCCGTGACCCTGGCAGCGCTCATGCCGCTTCCCGGCCAGCGCCTGTGGGATGTGGGCGCGGGCTGCGGCTCCATCGCCATTGAATGGCTGCGCGCCGCGAAAGGCGGCACCGCCATCGCTATCGAGCGCGATGCTGCGCGCTGCGCCATGATTGCGCGCAACGCCGCCGCCCTGGGCACGCCGGGATTGGCTATTATCAACACAGCGGCCCCCGACGCTCTCTCCGGACTCGCCGCCCCCGATGCGGTGTTCATTGGCGGCGGGCTGACGACGCCCGGCCTCGGCGCGCGCTGCTGGGCGGACCTGGCGCCGGGCGGCCGCCTGGTCGCCAATGCGGTGACGCT
>Ga0066376_10002328_pt1 | contig 17702 bp, 18 predicted proteins | sample Knorr_S15_td_Bot_FD_77009 | JGI IMG/M metagenome (GOLD analysis project Ga0066376, IMG submission 77009) | Marine microbial communities from Southern Atlantic Ocean transect - Knorr_S15_td_Bottom_ad_5009_LV_A | ecosystem: Environmental > Aquatic > Marine > Oceanic | place: Southern Atlantic... | reverse complement strand
TATATGGCTTATACGCCATTTGCGCCAAAGGCCTATGGCGACTATCAGGCCGCTATTAAAGCCGCCCAAAAGCAAGATTATGCCGCTGCCTACCGCGAGTTTAAAATCGATGCCGACAGGAAACACGCCCCGTCCCAATTTAGCATCGGTGTTTTGTATCATCATGGTCGAGGTCGGGCCGTCGACCTCACAAAAGCAGTTGAATGGTATGAAAAAGCAGCCAATCAAGGCCATGCTGGGGCTCAAAATAACCTCGGTATTCTGTACCGTGACGGCAATGGAGCCCCGCAGAATTATGCCAAAGCTGCATTTTGGTTCAAGAGGGCTTCCGACAACCACGTTCTTGCAATGAACAACCTTGCGACGCTGCACCGCTATGGACTGGGAGTCAAAAAAAGCAATAAAGAAGCAGCGCGCCTATTCCGCAAAGCCGGAGAAGAACAAGGCCACGCAAAATCTCTCTACGATCTTGGCCGATTGTATGAAAAAGGCCGCGGCGTAAAAAAGGATATGAAGGAAGCGTTTAAACTCTATCGCCGGGCAGCGATGAAAAGATATGGTCGCGCGCAATACACGCTTGGACTTTTATATCACCAAGGAAAAGGCACCAAAAAAGATTATGCAAAGGCGATGCGGTGGTACGACTTCGCCATGGATCGAAAATACCCCGCCGCCTATTACGGAGCAGCCATTATTCATCAACTTGGTCTCGGCACTAAAGTTAATCTCAAAGAAGCCGTCCGCCTCTACACTGAAAGTTCGAACCGAGGACATCGCATAGCGCCGTTTATGTTGGGGCAATTGTATGAAACCGGCACCGGCGTACCAAAAAATATAACCGAAGCTATAAGATGGTACCAACTCTCAGCTAAGCGGAAATACGCCAGGGCCGGTACACGCGCGCGCAAATTATTAGCAAAAAACTATAAACCAAACGGCTGACCGGTTAGCGGACAAATAACCATTATCCAATCAATCCGATTGACCAACCCCGCCGACCCTCCTATTCAAATAGCCAAAAGATATCAGGCCTTTGGGAAACCGAAGGGTGGGACATGATCGACAAACGTGTAGATGACATTTCAGCAGCCTTATCGGGCATCGCCGACGGAGCTACCATTTTAAACAGTGGTTTTGGCAATGCCGGTTCGCCAATTGATCTGTTGGAAGCCTTAATCGAGTCCGATCTCAAATATCTTACTATTGTTTGCAATAACGCCGGCGAAGGTGATTACGGTCTGGCGGCCCTGATCAAAACGGGGAAAATCAGCCGGATTATTTGCTCTTATCCGATCAGCGCGGGTTCGGTGGTTTTTCAAGATATGTACAATACTGGAAAAATTGAACTTGAGGTGGTCCCTCAAGGGACGCTCAGCGAACGCATCCGCGCCGCCGGCGCTGGCATCGGTGGTTTTTACACGCCGACTTCTGCTGGCACTAAATTAGGTGAAGGCAAGGAAACCCGCAAGATAAATGGAGTTCAACAGGTTCTCGAACTCCCGCTGAAGGGTGATGTTGCGTTGATCCGAGCCAAGCAGGCAGATCGATGGGGCAATATTGTTTATGAAAAATCAGCACGCAATTTTGGTCCGGCAATGGCAATGGCTGCAACAATGACCATTGTTCAAGTCGATGAAATTGTAGAACTTGGCGAGCTGGACCCGGAACTTATTGTCACGCCGGGTATTTTTGTCGACCGAGTATTCGTGCATAATAATTAACCAGTGTAGGATAATGACATGACGACAACGCTTGAAAAAATCGGCCTCAGCCGCAACCAGGTTGCCTGGCGCATCGCCCAGGAAATTGAAGAAGGAAGTTATGTCAATTTGGGCATTGGCAGTCCTGAACTGGTCTCCAATTTTATCCCCGTTGGCCGCGAGATTATTTTTCATAGTGAAAATGGCATACTCGGCATGGGCTCTGCACCCGAACCCGGCCAAGAAGACGGCAACCTTATTAACGCAGGCAAAAAGCCGGTAACGCTTTTACCCGGCGGTAGCTATTTCAATCACACGGATTCTTTTGCAATGATTCGCGGAGGTCATATCGATATTTGCGTTCTGGGTGCCTATCAAGTGGCACCAAATGGTGACCTTGCAAATTGGGCAACCCTTGATACGACAAAACCACCCGGCGTTGGCGGTGCCATGGATCTGGCGGTCGGTGCCAAACGGATTTTTGTCATGATGGATCACTGCACAAAAACCGGCGAGCCAAAATTGATGCGCGAATGCACCTACCCCCTTACCGGGACAGATGTGGTGCGCACGGTATTCACAGATCTCGCCGTCATCGACATTGTGGAAAACGAATTTGTTGTGCGCGAAATTGTCAAAGGCATTTCCACCGACGAATTACAGGAAAAAACCGATGCGCCACTTAAATTAGCGGAGAATTGTGGTGTTTTGGAACCACCTGAAGTTTAAAGCTTCATCTCACGAGTTTGCGTTCCTTTGATCCAGGCTTCAATATTTTCAATCATCTGGCCAAAATTTAGTCGATAATTGTCTTCGACCACATAGCCGAGATGCGGCGTCAGCACCGTATTTTCCAGGCGGCGTAACGCGTGATCCAGCGGTAATGGCTCAACATCATAAACATCCAGACCCGCACCCGCGATGGCGTTTTCTTCGAGCGCTTTGATAAGCGCCGCTTCATCCACCAACGGACCGCGAGATGTATTGATAAGAAACGACGTCGACTTCATATGAGCTAAATCCTCAGCGCCAACTATGCCGCGAGAGCGATCGCTCAACGGCATATGAAGCGTAATAAAATCTGCCTCAGAAAACAGTGCCTCCTTCGAGACTGATGTAACGCCATCTTCCGCCGCGCGCTCTTGAGTTAAATTGGGGCTCCAAGCGATCACGTTCATCCCAAAAGCCAGCCCTATTTTGGCCACCGGGACGCCCAATCGGCCCAATCCAAGGATGCCAAGTGTGCGGCCTTCAAGACCAATACCGACCGTTGTTTGCCAATAGCCCCCATCGCGCAACAGACGATCCTCTTTTGGAATTTGACGGGCCAAGCTGAGGATCAGACCCCAAGTCAATTCAGGTGTTGCATAGCTAATCATCTGCGTGCCGCATACGGGAAGACCTTTTTCCTGCGCAGCTGCTAAATCGATAGAGAAGTTCCGCATCCCGCTGGTCAGCAAAAGTTTGAGGTTGGGCAGTTTATCCAACTGGGATTTTAAAAAAGGCGTGCGCTCACGGTTCATCAGAACAATGTCAAAATCCATGAGGCGTTCGGCGATCTCCTCTTCATCTTCAAGATGATCGGTGAAAAAGACGAATTCAACTTGATCCTTAAGCTGATCCCAATCGGCCAAACCAGAAGCTGCATTTTGATAGTCGTCTAAAATAGCTGCTCGAAGCACAGAAATCCCCTTCCCTGAATTAACTCCAGAAAGGTTTAGACGATATGTTCAGGGCCGTCCAAAGTTTCTGAAAGAAATTTGGACCATTGGGTTTTTATTTTCGGTTCCTGGACGCCATCAATAAAAATGTCATCAACATTTTCGTTAAAAAAGCACAACAGGTTTTTTAGCTTCGGCGCTTCAGCCAAAGGATCCGGGTAACTCCAGACCATGTCGTCATAGACTTGTCCGCCCGCAGTCACCGACCAATAGACCGCCTGACCTTTGTATGGACAGCGGGTCGAGGTTTCCGACCGCGTTAAAATCTCCATCCGGATGTCATCCATGGGTAAATAGTGACGGGTAGGTTTTCCGGTCTCAAATACAAAGGTTGCATTGGTACTTTCTGCAACAGTTTCGCCGCCCAAAACAACTTCAACTTTGCGGCTGCTCTTGATCGCATCAACACGTTTATAGGGATCGCGCGGGTGGACAAATATTTCCTCATCTTCTTCCATCCAGCGATCCATTTTGTTCCAATAGAAGGCGAGATAATCTTTGATTCCAGATGCTTCTTCAAAAGGTGTCTCGTAACTCCAAACCGCATCTTCGGTCACCGATCCTCCGGCATTTATCGACCAATAGGAGGCGTCACCTTTAAACGGACAATAGGTGCTTTGCTCGGTGCGCGACAGCAATTCCATCTGCACGTCATCATGTGGGAAATAATAGACTGGCACGTGATTGCTTTCACGCAACATCACAGTGTTGACGCTATCGGCAATCGTCTCGCCGCCAAGCGTCACACGAACGCGGCGCGGGCTTTTTTCTATATGCACCATATAGCCGGGATGCTTATCAAAGCCCGGAGATTTTGGGAGAGGTGATGACATGGCAGAATTTTCTTTCTCTAAAGCTAATTTGTTCCCCAACATTAAAGATCGCTCAGCCGCATCCGCCAAGCTCTCTTTGAAGCAGCTTAGATCAAAACTCCGTGTGTGAAATGATGGTTAGGTAATGCCAAATTTTTCTAGAGCATCAGCAATGTCATCGCCAAAGCTATCTCCTTTTTTCAGCAAACAGGCATTCGGCGGAAGCTTCTTTAAAGTAGCATGATTTTTATTGAAGCTGGTCAGAACAGCAAAAGGAATAGCCTCTGTGGATTCCATTGCCGCCAAGGCGCAGCCAAGTTCCACGCCACTGATGTCATCCAACATGGCCGAGGCGATGACCATATCCGGCTTAATGCGAACCGCAAGTTCCAAAGCCTCAAATGAGCGCTGGCTCGTCGTTACGCGATAACCGCAGCTTGCCAACTCTCGGGTAAAAATACGCGCCGAAGATCGCTGCGGGTCAACCAGTAGAATTTCAATATCCAGATGTTGCAAATCATCCAGATCGGCAGGGCGACGTACAGGTAAAGACCGGACAAATTCCGCCTGATCGGTGTTTTTTTCAATATCGCCATCAAGGATGCCGCGCAATACGTCGACAAAAGCTTCAATGTCGTCTTTCTGGCGAACATGAGGCTCATCCAAATCCGTTATATATTCGATGAAGCGGCGAACTCCGAGATCGATCAGAGGCTGATTGGCCCAGTGGCTCAATTTCTGAAGTTTAATGCTTTCGCTTAGCAGGGTTGACGCAGCTTCCGCTGTCGAGGAAGCCTCAGAACGCAATTTGCTGACCTCAATCTCCAGGGTGGCTACTGTATCTTTCGCCTCTTCAATATATTCTGCATCGATTTGTTCCGTAACGGCATCATTAATATCCATGACAATATATTCCCTGGTGATTTATCGTTTTACTAGATTCCTACGTGGGTACTCAGGGAGAAAATTTCGAGCTTTTTCGGCTAAAAGTCTAAATTTTTTAGCCGTTTCGGTAATAATATTGTGCCAGTTTTTCAGGCGATATTCGGAGGTAATAGAGAGCATGAATTTTCAGCCATCCCCAAATAATTGCCGAGGATCGGCGTCCCTCAAACTTGCGCGAAGATGTGATGAGCGCGGGTTCGATTATGCAGCAGGTTGGTCCAGCTTTTTCCATTCGCCGGTTAAAATTGAAATCTTCCATCAAGGCCATTGCTTTGATGCCGCCAATTTTGTCGTAGATGCCGCGGCGCACAAACACACCTGAATCGCCGTAATACACACCGCGCTTTCTGATCCAGGCATAAAATTTTGTCAGCCACCGACTAAAACCTGTGTCGCCGTCAAAAATGAGCCTGAAATTACCACCAACACAGTTCGCTTGATCGCCAATATGCTTTTCAATGGCTGCAAGGCCGCTGGACGGAAACTGACTGTCGGCATGGAGAAAAAGCAAAATATCCCCGCGCGCAAATTCGGCTCCTGCTTTAAGTTGTTGGCCGCGCCCTTTGGCCGACATCACAAACTCAGCACTATATTTATGCGCAATGTTCTGAGTGCCATCGGTGCTGCCACCATCGACAACAAGGAGTTGATGATCTGATTTTTGGCGCGCCAAACTGTCTAACAAAGACGCCAAATATTCAGCTTCATTGAGGGTTGGGATAATAACTGAAATCATCGGAGTGTCGCTTCAATAGAGGCCGCTTCGACATCGGTGACCAATCCCAGTTTAATCAATTGATTTTTCTGGCGCTGCCAATTGTCATCGAACCAGTTTGAGCTAATACGCATCACTAAGGCGATGCCTAAATTGTAACGACCATCAGATGCTTTGGCGAAATTTCGCCATACGCGAGCTACATGAGCAAAGATCGCCAATCGTTCTTCGTGCGAAATTTTGGGCAGATTTTCTCGAACAAACTTATAGCCAAAAGCAACATGGCGTGCCTCATCCGCCATGACTTTGGCGTTGATGCGCCGAAACAAAGGACACGGGAACCGCCGGGCAAGACGTTCCAACAGCAGCAATGCACCGCCTTCAAAAACGATGTGAAAAGAAATGATCAGGCCGATCGGCGAGCCAAGCTTAGAACCTTGCCAGGCAAGACTTCCTTCAAGTGCATCATTTAACCCAGGCTCAAATGGTGCGATATCGCCTAAACACTGAATGTATCTCGTAAATACGGCTTCATGTTTTTCCTCATCTGCCAATTGGTAGGCTAAAAACTGCCTTGCCATCGGATCATCAATTTCATCCAGCAGACGGTTACAAACACGCTGAGTGGCGCGCTCTCCATGATAGAACTGACTGATCGCCTTGATATAGGTGCGACGGCGAAACCATATCGGAGTGCGAATCGGGAGCTGCCAATCAATATCGTGTTCGATAGACCATTGATCGGCCGCCTCTTTGGCGAGTAGAGAATCCAACGCCCATCCCTCAATTCATTATTTCATGAATTCAGGCTTACGATATTTTGGATTTTTGAACAATTGGAAGGAGGCAATTGACGCATCAAAAAAGCGTGACTGATTTGTTATATCTCGAAGTTAATTTTGCCGAAGTTAGTTCTCATAGTCTTCATCGGGAAAGTCATCTTCATTGAAATCATCGGTTTCAACAACCGGCACCCGAAAGTCTTCATTGAACCATTTCGACAGATCGAGTTGAGAACACCGCGTCGAGCAAAACGGACGAAATTTTGGCACAGTCGGCTCACCGCAGTTTGGGCATTTTTTTTGCCCTTTATTTTTGGGCGGCGTACCTGTTGCCATCTCGAAGCCTCAATTTTTAGTCGTATTGATATCGAATTCTGCACCCGCGAGTGCCGTTCGTTTCTCTAATACGACAACTGGCCCGGTTCGATCAAGCAAGCTCTGCCACGTAGCCTGCATTTCACCCGTTAAAGCGACGTGGAGACGCGCGCCGCATTGAACGGTCAGCACTTTACCGGGATTTCGATCGAGCTCTCTCAAAACGGCACGGATCATATCAATCGCAACACTTTGGATTGATCGCGCAGGCTGATTTTTCGAGATAAATCGCGCCGCCAAACTTTCTCCATTGCGCTGCCGCGTCATTTCCATCAGCCCGAGACGAGAGAAGCCAAAAATATTGGACTTCGTCGTGTCCTCCGCCAGCGCAGCTGAAAGAACGTATTGAATTTTATCTCGAGAATCGCGGCGCTTCAGCGGTAAAAAATCCACTACGATTTGACCGGATAAATTTCGAAGATGTATTTGCCGGGCGGCTTCTATTGCCGCCTCTTCATTGACAGCCATCGCCAAAGCTTCCGGATCACGATCACGAATATGCGCGCCGCTATCGACATCGATTGCCACCAAAGCCGCGGTTTCCTCGATGATCAAGTACCCCCCTGACGGCAAGGCGGCTTGAAGTTGAAAGAGATCTTCTATTTGCTCTTCCAAGTCATGCGTTTCAAACAGTGCAGCCTGATCCTCGGCCAGTTCAAACAGCGTGGCCAATTCCGGCATAGTGTCAGCGCAAAATTTTAAAAGCTTGTCTAAAATCGCTCGATCATCGACAACGATTTTCTGCCAATCGGAGTCTCCTCGATCCTTCAAATACTTTGAAACAGCGTCGGCTTCTTCATATACGCAGGCGGGTGGCTTCATTGTTTTTTGACTCGCCTCAATATCCAAATAGGTGCCGGTCAAGAATTCTGCTTCGCGTTGCAAATCTTCGGCGGAGACCATTTGAGCTCGGGTTCGGACGATCAGCCCCAAAGAAGAATGGGCGTATTGTTGAAGCGCCGCCTCTAGCCGCTCTCGCTCCACCTGATTAGAAATGCTTTTGGAAACAGAAATGCCGGGCCGGTCCGGCGTCACAACGACATTGCGGCCGGTTAGGTTCAACCGCGTCGTCAGCTTTGCGCCCTTGCCCTCCGAGGCTTCGCGCGTAACCTGAATGACGACGGAATCGCCTTCCTTAAAAAGCTCCCCAATGGGTTTGGGTTTTTCGCGATCCCGATCAAATATTTGTCCGTCAACAGCCGCCAAAAATCCTGACGCCGGCAGACCGATATCAATGAAGGCAGCGTTCATGCCGAAAATTACTTTTTCGATCCGTCCGAGATAAATATTTCCCAGAATTGAATTCTCATGAGCGCGCGCAAAAACCAGATCAACCAGTTTACCATCTTCGGTGACGGCCAATCGCGTCTCGCCGGGAATTGCGTTGATGAAGACTTCTCTGCTCATTTATTTATGACCGAGATTGAATCCGAGACCATTGAGTAATTGCGTGGTTTCAAACAAAGGCAAGCCAACCACATTGCTGTAAGAGCCATTGAGCGCTTGCACAAATCTGGCAGCCAAACCCTGAATTGCGTAGGCACCCGCCTTGTCCTGCCATTCCTCCGACGCCAAATAGAAGTCGAGTTCTTCTTTAGACAATCGTTTGAAGGTCACAGAGGTTTCAACAATGCGGTTTCTCATTGAACCATCTGGCGCAATGATTGAAATACCGCCGATCACGCGGTGACGCCGCCCGGAAAGTAATTTCAGGAACGCGCGTGCTTCTTCAGGTGTTCCGGCTTTTGGCATGATGCGCCGACCACAGGCAACCACGGTATCGGCAGCCAAAACGAACGCCCCCGAGTGATCTTTTGCAATTGCAGCCGCTTTGGCACTCGCCAGTCTGGCAACCAGCGCACGCGGCTTCTCGTTCTTTAGGGAGGTTTCATCGATTTCAGCCGGGAGGATTTGGTCCGGCTCAATGCCAATTTGGCGTAGCAAATCCACCCGCCGGGGCGAGGCTGAAGCTAAAATAAAATCCGGAGATGCGTTATCCGGCATCGGTGAGTCCCTTTGCCAGTTTTGGAATCAAAAAACAGAGCGCTATTTGAAGCGGAATGTAATTCGCCCTTTGGACAAATCATAGGGAGTCATTTCGACATTAACCCGATCACCGGCTAAGACCCGAATACGGTGTTTCCGCATTTTACCCGCTGTATGCGCAAGTATTTCGTGGTCGTTGTCCAGGGTCACCCGGAACATCGCGTTGGGCAGCAACTCAGTTACTGTACCCTCAAACTCCAATAATTCTTCTTTAGCCATCATTCACCTTTTTTTGCGACTTGGCGCAATGAAATAGGGGCTAGAGCCCCATGAGGTCAAGTCCTTTTCACTAATATATCGAAAAAGGTGCATACATTCTAAGGATTTAATCAGATATCGGCGGAAATTTTGCTTCAATTTTCTGGTATATATCATCGCGAATTTGACGGAATCCTTCTAATCTGGCCTCGCGTCGACCTCGTATCGCATCGGGATCGAAGGTCGGCCAATATTCAACCTCGCAAGACATCCATCTGGTCAATTCGACGGCGGAATGCTGGGCTTCCGGCGATAATGAAACAATCAAATCGAAGGACGTATCGTCCATAGAATCAAATGTTTTTGAATTGTGATTACTCATATCTATATCGATTTCAGCCATGACTTCGACCATAAAGCCGTTTTGCTCACCGGCCCTTACGCCGGCTGAATCGACATAAATTTTGTCCCCGTGGAGACTTTTTAAAATTCCTTCTGCCATTGCCGACCGTATTGAATTCATTGTACAGGCGAAGAGGATAGCGGAAGGAAGTTCACTCATCATCCATTTACCTGATATGCAGCACACAAATGAGCGTAAACAGACGCCGCGCGGTATCAAAATCCACCTCGACATATTGTTTGAGGCGTTCGCTCAAAATCTCGGAGCCTTCATTGTGAACGCTGCGGCGACCCATATCAATCGCCTCGATTTTAGACGGGCTGGCTGCTTTGATCGCCTCATAATAGCTTTCGCATATAAAGAAGTAGTCTTTGATGACGGAGCGGAAATTCGACAACGGAATATTAAAATCAAATATCTCCATATCCCCTTCATCACACACGTCGACACGCAGACGATTTTCTTCGAGACTCAAATGCAGAATGAAGGGGCCAAGTTCCTCATTAACAGGCGCGAAATAGTTTTCTTCAAGCAGGTCAAAGATCGCGACAGCCCGGTCATGCTCGATCTCGGGGCTGCGGCGACCGACAGATTTCTCATCTAGGAATACACTTACAATGCGGCGACGTTCGTCCATGGCATTTACTCACCATCCGCCAAACGCAAAGCGACGGACAATGCGTGCGCATCCAGGCCTTCGGCTTCGGCAAGCGTCACCGCAGCCGGGCCAATGGCACCGATCGATTGCTCACTGACGCCCAAAAGCGTTGTGCGCTTCATAAAGTCGAGCACGCCGAGGCCAGAGGAAAAGCGCGCAGAACGTCCGGTTGGCAGGACATGGTTCGGCCCGCCAATATAATCTCCCAAGGCTTCCGGTGTGTGGCGACCGAGGAATATGGCGCCCGCGTGTGATACATTTTCAGCAAATGCCTCCGGCGCCTCAATCGCAAGCTCAAGATGCTCTGGCGCGATGCGATCTATCAAACCTGTCGCGTGCTCCATGTTCTCCACTGTGATGACGGCACCAAAATCTTCCCAGCTTTTGCCGGCGATCTCGCTGCGCGGCAATTTTTGGAGGTGGACATCAACAGCCTGAACAACCGCATCGGCAAAATCTGTATCATCCGTGATTAAAATCGCTTGCGCCGCCGTATCATGCTCGGCTTGGGACAACAGATCGGCTGCGATCCAGCTCGGGTCATTTAGATTATCGGCAACGACCAGAATTTCAGAAGGACCAGCAATCATATCAATGCCGACAACGCCAAACACTTGCCGCTTGGCAGTGGCAACATAAGCGTTGCCCGGCCCGACAATTTTATCGACCGGCTGGATGCTATCGGTGCCAAAAGCCAGCGCGGCGATCGCTTGCGCGCCGCCAATTCGGTAAATTTCACCAATATCGGCAATACTTGCCGCCGCCAATACCAGTGGATTGATCTCACCATCCGGGGTTGGCACGACCATCACCAAACGCTTTATGCCGGCGACTTTAGCCGGGATCGCATTCATCAACACCGATGATGGGTAGGAAGCGAGCCCGCCCGGCACATACATACCGACCGCCTCGACCGGCCCCCATTTGAGGCCAAGCTTCACGCCGTCCTGATCTTCGTAGTTTAAGTCTTCCGGTAATTGTTTTTCGTGGAAAGCACGGATGCGTTTTGCCGCCAATTGAAGCGCGTCCAATTGATCCTGGCCGCAGTTGGTCAGCGCCGCAGCAACTTCTTCAGGGGTAATGCGCATGGTTTCGGCTGTAATCTCAAACCGGTCAAAACGACTGGTATAATCGATCAACGCCTGATCGCCACGCGCACGAATATCGGTGACGATGTCAGAGACAACAGCCTCGACATCGACCTGAGCTTCGCGTTTGATATTTAGAAAATTATTAAAATCTGTTGCGAAGTTGGCGTCTGTGGATTTAAGCCGCGACGGCATCGACGGCCTCACGGAACTTCTCAATCCAATGGGTCATTTCTTCGGAGCGGGTTTTAAGCGCTGTGCGATTGACCGCAAGACGCGAGGTAATTTTGGCTATTTCCTCAACTTCCACCAGCCCATTGGCTTTTAAGGTCGAACCGGTCGACACCAAATCTACAATGCGCGAACAGAGACCCATCGACGGCGCAATTTCCAACGCACCATTGAGCTTTATGCATTCAGCTTGCACACCGCGCGCCGCAAAGTGACGGCGGGTGATTTCCGGATATTTTGTTGCGACCCGAATGTGACTCCAGCGCTGGGGATTATCTTCAGGTGCCATGTCGGCGGGCTCCGCCACCATGATGCGGCAGTGACCAATATCGAGATCGATCGGCGCGTATATCTCGGTGCTATCAAACTCCATCAGCACATCTTGGCCAGAGACGCCAAAATGCGCTGCGCCAAATGCTATGAAGGTGGCGACATCAAAGCTTCGAACCCTGACAATATCGAGGTTTGGATGGTTCGTCGCAAAGCGTAATTTGCGCGATGAGCCATCATCAAACGCTGCTTCAGGTTCAATGCCGGCGCGTTTCACCAAGGGCATCACTTCTTCAAGAATGCGGCCCTTTGGCAACGCGAGTACGAGTTTGTCGTTCGATAACATAATGAAAACTCTAGTTAATCTCCATTTGAGTGGGCTGTCATAGAGGGTTTTGGCGGCGATTGCTACTGTTTTGTTGGGTAATGCGGGGGGCATCTTCTGTGCAAAGAATTAAGGGGGCATGTACTCGTTACGTGTCCCCTCTAATTCGTGACGATAAAAAACCACAAAGGACACGAAGCGCAGAAAGCTGGATACGCGGATCAAGTCCGCGCATGACGAGGGAGGGTGAATATAATGCGTAGAACTCTCCGTCATACCCGGGCTTGACCCGGGTATCCATCGACAAAGAAACGCTGGATTCCGGCCTTCGCCGGAATGACGGTTATTTTCTGCGCAAAATCCTGAGAAATCTATCGTTTAAAAAAATAAACTTTTTATTTGTTCTCGACTTGTTCTCATGATATAGAATAATAATCCAACTAATTGGAAATTTTATTCAACCCTAGATTAAACCATGGAGAACTAAGAAATGCCCGTTTTTGGAAACAATTCTACAATCATTCCCGTTAATATTAAAACGTCAAGCTACACGATTGACCGGCAAGATGGTGGAGAGGAAATAAAATTTGAGATCACTGCCAACGCAACAGCAACATTACCTGTAATATTAGACAATCAAATTGGAGATGGGTTTAACATCTTCATCCGCAACAGCACGACCGGCACCGACACCGTCACAATTGAAGCCAGTGGCTCAGATACGATTGACGGCGTTACTACTTTGGATAAAGACGAGGTCATTTGGCTGCGAGGTTTCGGAACCGAATGGCAATCAATGGATCAATATGCCGATGGTGCAGTTACCTCTGTCGCTACCGGTGCTGGATTAACCGGTGGTCCGATCACTTCTACCGGCACCATCTCTATCGATGACGCTGGTGTCACGACGGCGAAAATTGCCAACGACGCCGTCGATGGCTCCAAAATCGCAATGGGTTCGGATGCGCAAGGCGACATTCTCTATCACAATGGTACGGATTACGTGCGTTTGGCTGCTGGAACGTCGGGACAATTTCTCAAATCCAACGGCAGTGGTGCCAATCCACAATGGGTAGATGCAGCAAGTGGGGGCGGCTGGGAATTTGTCTCTGCTTCTACAGCATCTTCGAGCGCGACGGTGGCTTTTACAGGTTTCGTGTCCGGGTATGATTACAAGGTTGTTTTTGCCAGTGTTTTGCCAGCAACGGACGGGGTCGCTTTCCAGGCACAATTAGGCATTTCGGGACCAACATATAGAACATCCGGTTATAAAGGCCTGGCAGGTGGCACCACTTCAGCGGCAGGTACTGTTTCGTCTGACAACTGGTCAAATAATATCCATATGTCAGGCACAACTTGCGGCAGTGCAACGGACGAATATCTTCAAGGTGAAATAACGATCCTCGACCCAACCGCTGCGACAGATACCAATGTTTTTGGGACATTGAATTTTGCTCAAACCTCCGGCAATAGAATAGTGGGGACATTTGGCGGAATTCACACTACCGCAGAGGCGATGGATGCTATTAAGTTCTATTTTTACTCCGGAAATATTAGCTCTGGTGAATTCACACTATATCGCATGGCAAACTCGTAAGCCTTTAAGCCGTTTCGAATTGATCGAAGCTTAATCCTCTAACCGCTCAATATCTGCGCCGCAGGCGGCGAGTTTGTCTTCGACCCGTTCATAGCCACGATCCAAGTGGTAGACCCGGTTGACGATGGTCTCGCCGTCGGCGGCCAGCGCCGCTAAGACAAGCGAAACCGAGGCGCGTAAATCGGTTGCCATCAGCTCGGCACCTGAGAGTTTTTCAACGCCTCTGACTATTGCTGAGGCACCATGGACATTGATATCCGCGCCCATCCGGCACAATTCCGGCACATGCATGAAGCGATTTTCGAAGATCGTTTCGGTGATCATCGAAGCCCCTTCCGAGACCGCCAATAAGGCCATCAATTGTGCCTGCATGTCGGTCGGAAAACCGGGATAGGGCTCGGTCATCACATCAACGCCTTTGATCCGCCCATTGGTGCGGGTCACGCGGATGCCGTCCTCAGTCTCAGAGACTTCAGCACCGGCTTTGATCAGCACATCGGCGACAGCGTTAATAAGATCGAGCCGGGTGTTTTTGAGCGTGATATCACCACCGGTGATCGCCGCCGCCACTGCATAGGTCGCGGTTTCAATCCGGTCCGGAATTACTTGATGATCGCCGCCGTGGAGACTTGGTTTTCCAACAACTGTCAGCGTATCGGTGTCGATGCCGTCAATTTCCGCGCCCATGGTCTGAAGACAATGCGCGAGATCGGCGATCTCGGGCTCTCGCGCCGCATTGGCAATGGTCGTCGTACCATCTGCCAAGCTCGCGGCCATCAGCACATTTTCAGTGGCTCCGACCGAGACAGATGGGAACAACACCTGGGCGCCTTTGAGGCCATTTGGTGCGATGGCGTGGATATAGCCTTCTTCCAATTGGATCTCAGCGCCCAAGGCTTCAAAACCTTTGAGATGGAGATCAACCGGCCGCGTGCCGATCGCGCAGCCTCCAGGGAGCGATACCTTCGCCTCGCCCCAGCGCGCCAATAGCGGGCCCAACACTAAGACCGACGCCCGCATCCGCCGCACCAACTCATACGGCGCGGTTTTGTCCTCCGGCTCGTGGCCGGTAAGGCCCAGCACCCGGCCAACATGCCCATCATTCGGCGCATCGCCGTTCATACTGATCTCAACACCGAGTTCCGAGAGTAAATGCACCATTGTCGTGATGTCGGCGAGATGCGGTAAATTCGAGAGGCACAATTCCTCAGACGTCAGCAAAGACGCCGCCATTAACGGCAGCGCCGCGTTTTTTGCGCCGCCGATCTGAATTGTACCGATGAGCGACTTACCGCCGCGAATGCGAATTCTATCCATAGAAGCTGTTCTTAAATCAACTGGAGCAAGGGATCAAACTTTACGCATCAGATTGCGGCGTTTTTAGGGTCTTATTCCGAGATGGCTTTCTGCGCTTTAAATTGTCGCGCAAAGCATCAGCGAGCCGCTTTTCACGCTCCGCTGCTTTTTCGGCCTTAATCTCAGTTACGTTAAGTGCTTTTTTCTGTTTCGACATAACCAGCTTGTCGCCGATTAATACCCATTCAGTCAAGCTCTGCAGAGCGATCGTTCAAAAACGGGCTTGCCCCCGAGAGCCGCCTATGGCATTTTGCGCGCCTTCACGACCCCACCTTAAAAATGCCGCTATAGCTCAGGGGTAGAGCGCGTCATTGGTAATGACGAGGCCGATAGTTCGATTCTATCTAGCGGCACCATTTTTCGAAAATTAAATGACGCTTCTAGGCGGTTTTTGCTTTACCCGTGATTCTAATATTTTAAGCAAATTTTTATTGATGCAGCCAGACAGAAAAACATCACTTCCCAAAACTTGATCATAATAATTTTATATTAATTTAATGGATTGCGTGTCTGTTAGCATCGCCTAAAATTGTCAAACAATATACTAATCCTCAAACTGGACACTAAACTTGAAACTGATTGCGGTCATACCGGCTTACAAGCCAGATCCCAAACTGATCCAAATTGCTCAGTCGCTTTTAGAACGCGATTTTACCGCAGTAATCATCATTAACGATGGTAGCGGTTTAGAGCATAGCGATATATTTGAGACTCTTTCTAAAATGTCTAATGTCGTGATATTGAACCACGCTATCAATCTCGGTAAGGGCGCAGCGTTAAAAAATGGTTTCAGCTATATTTGCGATAAATGGGGCGATGAAGTCGGCATCGTTACAGTGGACGCAGATGGGCAACATTTGGTTAGTGACGTAGAAAAAATTGCCGCAGAATTGCGAAAGAATGCAGGTGATTTGATTTTGGGTGCTCGAAGCTTTAGCCGTGAAGTGCCTTTCAGAAGTCGGCTTGGAAACATCCTCACCCGGTTTCTTTTAAAAAGCATTCATGGACTAAAACTGGCTGACACCCAAACCGGTTTAAGAGGAATGTCGGCCAAACGTGCCAAGGATTTTTTCACCATCAGAGCCAATCGCTATGATTTTGAATTGGACATGTTACTGGTGTCAAAAAAGTCAGGTGTAACCATTACCGAAGTGCCAATCGAAGCGATTTATCTTGATGACAACAAGTCTTCACATTTCAATCCGGTATTTGATTCTGCGAAAATTTATTTTTCGTTGTTTCGTTTTTTAGGGACGAGTTTAGTGGCGGCATTATTGGACAATATCATATTTATAATATTGTTCTCTTTGGGAAATACCATATTGACGAGCCAGGCAGGAAGCCGGGCGATCGTGATGGTCGTCAACTATGTGATGGTAAAAAAAATGGTTTTCCATTCAAGCGAACAGAACAAGATAGCAATACCCAAATATGTTTTGGCGGTCGTCCTTCTCGGTGCCATTTCTTATGGGCTAATAATTGTCGCTTCGGATGTTTTCTCGATCCCCGTTATTTTAGCCAAAATTGCAGTTGAAACCATTGTATTCGTTTCTAGTTTTCTAGTTCAGCGTTCTTTTATATTCAAAGAAGATTCGAATTAAACCATGATACCCGAAGGAACAATTAATCTATTTGCATGTGAATTGTGTGGAAAAAAGGAATTTGAATTTCTTTTCAAAGGGAATATTGGCGAGGAAATTGGAAGTAGATTTTCTCAATATGCCTACTACGATGATATTTTTAGATGTAAAAATTGCAGATTGGTAGCACAGCGACAGCGGTATGGAACTGATGAAATAAAAGAATTTTTGCAGGAAGAAGAATATTTAGACGAGGCAATTGGAAATTTAAATTTAGTAGAGAAACAGATTCAATTTGATGTCATTGTTAAAATTATCAAAAAATACTGTGATCTTACGGACAAACACCTTCTAGACGTCGGTGCGAATACCGGAGTTTTCTTGTCTGTAATAAAAGACGAAGTGAAAACTGCTCAAGGGATAGAAGCATCACACGAAGCTGCAAAAATAGCGCAAAATATGTTTGGTTTAAAAGTTCAGCCCGGGTTAATTGCAGAAGTAAGCCTTCCCAAGGAACATTTTGATATTGTGACTATGTTCGATGTTATTGAGCATTTAACGACTCCAAAGGAAGACCTAAAGTTTTTGTATGACAGCCTAAATCGATCTGGAAAATTATTTATCACAACTCATGACATAGAAACCTGGTTTGCCAAAATTTCAGGCGGTCAGTACCCTATGCTCATGTATCAACATTTTTTCCACTTTTCACCCAACACGTTATCTAGAATGCTTGAAGAAGTTGGATTCAAGGTGGTTGGATTTGAACGTTTTTTCAAGTCATGGAGTTGCGAGTACATATACCAATTAATTGAAAAAAAATGGCCAGGAACAAAATTTGCAAAATTTTTGCGATTCATTTTATTTCCGTTGCACCAATTTGAGAACATTCGAAAATTT
>Ga0066376_10002327_pt1 | contig 17705 bp, 20 predicted proteins | sample Knorr_S15_td_Bot_FD_77009 | JGI IMG/M metagenome (GOLD analysis project Ga0066376, IMG submission 77009) | Marine microbial communities from Southern Atlantic Ocean transect - Knorr_S15_td_Bottom_ad_5009_LV_A | ecosystem: Environmental > Aquatic > Marine > Oceanic | place: Southern Atlantic... | reverse complement strand
AGCATGATCGAAGGTGTTTTACGCCATTGCACAGACATAGAGATTGATAAGCAATATGTTGATAGTCACGGCCAGAGCGAGGTGGCATTTGCCTTTTGTGAGCTTTTGGGTTTTTCACTAATGCCTCGTCTAAAAGCCATCGCCCAGCAAAAGCTCTATCTGCCGGACAATGATATGCGCTCTGAACTTCAAAATCTCACGCCTGTTTTGAAGAAACACCCGATCAACTGGGAGCTGATTGCGCAGCAATACGACCAGATGGTAAAATTCGCGACGGCTTTGCAAAAAGGAACGGCGAGCGCAGAATCTATCCTGAACCGCTTTACTCGCAATAACCGCCAGCATCCGACCTATCAGGCTTTGGCAGAATTAGGCCGCGCAGTAAAAACCATATTCTTATGCGAGTATTTGGATTCAGAGGAAATCCGGCGTGAAATCCATGAAGCCCTCAATGTGGTTGAAAACTGTAACAGCACCGTAGACTTTATTTTCTTTGCGCGGGGCAACGAGATTTCATCGAACCAGCTTGAAGCACAAGAGCTTTCAATCCTGTCCTTGCACCTTCTGCAAGTGTGCTTAGTTTACGTGAACACAATCATGATCCAGCAAGTATTGGCAAAGCCGCAAATGATGAACAAAATGCGTGAAGAAGATTTTCGTGCTCTGACGCCGCTTATTTATGGACATATTACTCCCTATGGCTCATTCGATCTGGATATGGATCAGAGATTGTTTCCGAAAAATGATAATTTGCTCATGGCAGCTTAAAAACAGGAAAAATAGGGTCTATCCGTAAATTGCTGATTTTAATCGTTGGATTCCGGCAGTTTTAAACCTGCGTGACATAGAGCAAAATAGGGTGTACCCTAATTTGCTATGAGCATCGCCGTTTACATCCGGGTTTCGACCCACTCACAAAAATCAGATAGTCAAAAGGCTGAAATATCCCGTTGGCTGAAAGCGCATGGCCATAATTTGAGTGAGGTCATGTGGTACGAAGATCACGAAACCGGCACCACCATGAACCGCAGGGAATTCAATTTACTGACGGAAGCCGTGTTTGCTGGAACGGTCAAAACGATTGTGGTCTGGAAGCTGGATCGACTAGCCCGATCCATGAAAGAAGGGATCAATGTCCTGTCTTCCTTATGTGAATCCGGTGTGCGCGTTGTTTCTGTCACACAGCAAATTGATCTTTCCGGCACAGTTGGCCAGATGGTGGCCGGTGTTCTCTTCGGTATTGCCCAGATCGAGCATCAACATATCAAAGAGCGACAAGCGGCCGGAATTGCTTTGGCCAAAGAAAAAGGCATTTACACTGGACGGAAGAAAGGCACGACCAAAGCCAAGCCCGAGCGTGCTAAAATCTTGAAAGAGCAAGGGCTCACTCATGCAGAAATCGCACAAGCTCTTAACGTCACCATCCGAACGGTCGGCAATTATTTAAAAAAATAACTTCCAACTCTTTAAAACGAAAAGATATGCCTGATAGCCGCGCTCACGTTCGCCGCCTGTATCGGCATTCCCTTCGTCCTGATCGCGATAGGCCAATTGATAATACAGGTTTTCAATGCCACCTGCATTTTCCCCTTCGAGAGAAAAAGCATAAGAGGAAAAGTCTTCCGTATTCGAAACACCGCCACGTATGCTTACTTTAAGCCTCCTTCCTATGACTTCCACATGAATTTATTCTAACTCAGAACCAGTGAATTTCTTTAAAAGTGAAGGGTCATGGCAATAATTCCGAAGCGTTCTTTTGTATTCTTAAGCTCCATGATCTTAAGCCCCTTTTTTCTTAAGCGGCCATTGCTTCGATGGTTTGCTTGGCGGCATTGATTTTCTCCTCGCCATCCTGTCCCATAATACCATCCGCGGCAATCACTTCCACATTCTGTATACCAAGGAAGCCTAAGAAGAATTTCACCCATGGTGACATGAAGTCAAAATCGCTGCCCATTGGCGTTCCACCGGACACAGCCACCAAATACGCTTTCTTACCGCTCAGCAATCCTTCAGGACCATTCTCACCGTATTTAAATGTTGTACCCGCGCGCGCAACCAAATCAGCCCAAGCCTTAAACGTCGCCGGAACACCGAAATTATAAACTGGAACACCAAGCACAATCGTATCGGCGGATTGCAACTCCTCAATCAACGTATCGGCAATCGCCGCTAACTCTTGTTGCTCAGCTGTGCGTTCCTCTTTTGCTTTGCCATTGGCTTCGAAACGCTCCGCACTGACATAAGGAATATCATTTTTGCTTAAATCACGCTCAACCACTTCCGCGCTTTGCTCAGCAGCTAATTTTTCTGCAAGCTTTGTGCTTAAAGTGCGTGAAACAGACTCATCGCCACGAATACTGGCTGTAATATGTAGAATAGTTGACATCGTTTTAAATCCTTTCTCTATGGTTTTATTGCTGTTTGATGGCTTCGAAGTTGATATCGAGCTTAACCTCATCACCGATGCCCGGCAAACCGTAACCCATTCCAAAATCTGAACGCTTCAAGCTGCCCGTAGCTGTGAAGCCAACGGTTTCCGCTTGGGTAAATGGGTTTTTGCCAGCCTGATTAAACGTTACATCAAGAGACACAGGTTTGGTCACGCCGAGCAATGTTAAATCGCCCGTCACGACACCTGTTTTTTCGCCCGTCACCTCAATATTATGACTTTTAAACGTCACCACTGGAAATTCTGAAACGTTAAAGAAATCCGCAGATTGTAAATGCGCATTGAATTTCTCATCATCACCATCAATATGCGCTGCTTTCAAAACGATATCAACGCTACTCGCACCCGGGTGATCAGGATGAAACATCAATGTACCTTCAGGCTTTAAAGCCTCCAAAACCATATCGGAAAACCCGAGATGCGAGACCCGCAACAATATATTGGTATGGGCGGCATCGAAAATATAGGTATCCAGATGCTTGGTTTCAGCATGTGCCGGGGTGGCAAATCCCAGAGTAAAAGCCAACGCAGATGTTAAAAGTAATGTTTTCATTGTTCTATGTCCTTTCTTTTGAAACTATAAAAAAGAGCCTTCGTGAAAAGGCTCTTCATAAAAAAACTACGGTAAATCGAAAAGTAAAACTTCAGCGTCAGTGATAGCCTTGACCTCAATTGAATCTTCGTCTTCAATCGCAAAACCATCTCCGGCAGCAGCCTTCTCACCATTCAACTCGGCAATACCTTGTGCAACTTGCAGCCAATATTTGCGCCCCTTTTGCATTTGAAATTCGCCGCTTTCGCCTTCTGCAAACTTTCCCGCAAGCATGCGCGCATCTTGCTTGATGATCAGCGAGCCGTTTTCACCATCCGGCGAAACCACAACACGGAAGTTGCTTTGAAGTTCATCATCGCTAAACGACTTTTCCTGATAATCAGGCGCCTGATTTTCGACATTCGGCATGATCCAAATTTGCAGAAAATGAACCTCCTGCTCATCGGAACCATTAAACTCGCTATGCCGGACCCCTGACCCTGCACTCATGATCTGCACATCGCCCGGTTTAATAGAAGAACCGTTACCCATGCTATCTTTATGCGCAAGCTCACCTTTCAGAACGTAGGAGATAATCTCCATGTTGCTGTGTCCATGCTCACCAAAGCCCGCTCCGGGAACAACACGGTCTTCGTTTATAACCCGAAGAGGTCCAAACCCCATGTGATCTGGGTCCTGATAGTGACCAAAAGAGAAGCTGTGCATACTCTTAAGCCATCCAGCGTCTGTTGGCCCACGCTCATCTCTGTATCTCTTTGTAATCATGTCCATATCCTTTCGTTATAGGCTTAAAGTAAGCATACGTGTCATATCAGCTCATTTGTTTTGAGCATTATTGTTTTTCAATATGTTACAGAGTGTGCGCCTTACAAAACGATCCCTGTTTTTCAAAATTATAACCCACACTAACCAATTGAAAACAAATGGTAATTATTTTTGTGGCCTCATATGACACGTACACTCACATTACCCCTGCTTCTGCCGGAAATTTTTCGTCACCAATCCAGTCACGAAAACCGGATTGTTGCCTTTGAAATCCACCCTTTTCATCTTTAGCCTGAACAGGGTCCCATTCTTTTGTCCATTTACCATTTACTAACATTTTTAGTTCCTTCCATATTATAATTAAGTGGTTAAAGTGAGTTCGATATTCCATGGATCACGCACAGCCTTACCTGTGAGTGTGTTTTTGACTTCTAATTCTTGATCTTCAATGGTTTGTTGCACTCTAAGCAGAGCAGCATTGTCATTAAATTTCAGTGTGTAGCCTTTCAAGCCAGCCATGCGCTCTTCACGTCCTTGTGCCCCGGGAGACACCCAGACATTGGCCGCGAGATGGTGATGATAATCACCGCTAGCGAAAAACGTACCGCCGGGGAAACGCTCCATCACATCCAGCCCCATCACATCGCGGTAGAAATTCTCGGCCTTGGGGAGGTCGCCAACTTGCAGATGAATATGACCGATAGCAGTATCACTAGGCAGCCCGTACCAAGATTCATGAGGTGCGATATTCAGAAGCGCATCCGTATTAAGTCCAACCGTATCCATCACGACGCCCTCTTCATCAAACTGCCATTCTTGGTGTGGACGATCCGCATAAACCTCTATTCCGTTGCCCTCAGGGTCTTGTAGATAAATAGCTTCGCTGACCAGATGGTCTGCCACACCAATGAGCGGTATTTGATCTTCAGCAACGTGCCTGAGAAAGTGTCCAAGATCTTTTCTGGTCGGTAAAAGAAAAGCCGTGTGAAATAACCCTGCTGCGCGGCGTGGAGAAGGATGCGCACCCGGATCATATTCCAGTGTTAACAGCGGCTTTCTGCCAGCACCCAAAACATGACCGCGCTGTCCACCTTCAATTTTCTCCAGACCGATTGCGTGCTGGTAATATGAGGAGACAAGATCCAGATCACGCACGATCAAATTGAAGCGCTCGACAAATACAGGTTTTGTATGGGGGTATAATATCTTCTTATCTGACATGATTACCTCCGACTAAACGCCTGCAGGCATTTCCTTGTAATCCGTTCCGCCTGCATAAGCTGGACTGAACACACTGAATGTTAATGCTGCAATCGCAGCCGTTGCTAAAAGTTTGTTTTTCATGGTCTTTCTCCTTATTTTTGAATGATGGTTTGAGGGGGGTTAACGTGAAATCCAGGCTGGTGCGATCTGAGTACCAAGACCCAATACATAGCCAAACTGGATATTCATTGCGGCCATTGGCTCAAGATAGCGTGCATTTTTGAGAATGCCTGAATTTATGGCTTCAAAGCCTGTGGCTTCAACGAGCTTCATCACGGCAGATTGTGCGCATTCTTTATCGCTAGCGACATAAACAGGTACGTTTTGTGATCCAAAATCTGGCCCTTCGTGTAAAATTTGTGCAAAGACGGTATTAAAAGCCTTCACAACATGCGCGCCTGGAAATGCACTCTGAATTTCTTCCGCAGCTGACGTATCGTGACCAACGGTTAAGTTCATAAAGTCTTCAGTAAGCGGATTGGTTACATCAACAATAATTTTGTCTGTCAAATCAACATTCGCACTTTTCAAAAGCTCAATAGCGCCATCAAAAGGCACAGCAAGAAAAATCACTTTAGACTTATCAATCGCCTCCGCAGTTGTAACGCCTGTGATGGGTCTTGTTGTTTCTGTATTCATTTCTTTAGCTTTCGCTTGCGCTGTAGCCTGATCACGAGATCCGAGATAGATCACATGATCTGTTTTAGAGAATGTTTTGGCGAGGCCGCTTCCGACATTCCCAGTTCCTAATATTGAGATGTTCATTTTACTTTCCTTTCTTTGGCTAACTTATATTTTAAGGATATAACAACTTTATGCGCACAATAAATGTTTTACTTTGCACTTTTGATGTGCATTTTTGCACAATATGGTGTAAGCTAAGGTTATGAATGAAAATTGGGATGATTACAGAGTCTTTATTGCCTTGGCTGAAGCAGGGTCTCTTCTGCAAGCTGGAAAAAATCTCGGAATACAGCACTCCACAGTCTTACGCCGCATTAACGCCTTGGAAGAGCGACTATCTGTAAGATTGTTTGAACGACTAAAAACTGGCTACGTCTTGACCGTATCTGGTGAAAAAATGCTAGAAACTGTTCAACACCTCAAAGATGAAATCTATCATGCAGAACGGGTTGTGCTGGGAGAAGACGTTAAACTCAGTGGTACGATCAAAATTTCAACAACAGATACGATTGGTTACTTCTGGCTACCTAAGAAGGTTACAGCATTCAAAGAGCAATATCCGGACATTACTCTGGATATAGATATCACCACGCGCCATACAAACTTGACAAAAAGAGAAGCGGATATCGCCATACCTGCTATTAATCGCCAGCCCGATTATATGATCGGGCGTGAATTAGAGCCATTAACTTTTAAACTCTATGCGCATTTAGGATATGAAGCGTCCGACATTCAGCCAGAAGATTATAGACAGCATGAATTCTTGCTACCAAATGATCAGCTGGCTGGCTTGCCAACAAATATTTTTATAAGAAAACACATAGACGATCAGCAAATTGTAACAACAGCAGATAAGCTCACAGGGCTTTATCATTTTTGTAGAAATGGCCTTGGTATTGCTGCCCTACCTACCTATGTCGGTGATCCAGATCCAAACCTAAAATGTGTAGGCGAGCTGCCGAGTAGCATTCAAACCAACAAGATATGGATTTTGACGCATCCGGATCTTAAAAACACCGCCCGGATCAAAGCGTTTATGGAATTTATGAGAAAGAATGTACAAAAAAACGAACCCGACAATAAATTCTTACTTACAAAAATTGTTTAAATGGTCGCAGAATCCAGACTTTTATGGCTTAAAGTAAGCATACGTGTCATATCAGCTCATTTGTTTTGAGCATTATTGTTTTTCAATATGTTACAGAGTGTGCGCCTTACAAAACGATCCCTGTTTTTCAAAATTATAACCCACCTAACCAATTGAAAACAAATGGTAATTATTTTTGTGGCCTCATATGACAGCTACGCTCACTTTACCCCAAAAACGGTCACCGTCACGCAGACGTGTAAACTGATCGGCAATAATGGTGAAAAACGTCTCTCCGACCAATCCTCCAGCATGTGGCGCTTCAATTAAACCACCCACCCATAAATCGAGATGGTCGATGGTGCCATACAGAGCCTCAAGCTTACTTACAAGCTCCATATCCGACGTTAGGTCTGCAAAGTTTTCTAGAGCATCAAGACCATAAGATTCACGAACGGAGTTAAAATCCGGCAAACCGTGATCGCGTCCGCGCTGTATATTCAGAGATGCAAGATCGAAGCCACTGAAGAAGATTCAGATGAAACATATCTCGGCTTAACTCAAAGTGACTTTGATAACGACCCGTTTAGAAGATATGCGTCCACGCAAGTTGATAATATGGATGCAAATCACAGACAATATCACATTCGCCATTTTGTCGATTTCGGAAGTTTTGATGCAACAACAACCTTGTACCACAATCAATTTTCAAGAAATTGGTATAAACTTGATGACATCACCATTGGTGGCGCGCGCGAAAGTTTAAGTTCCGCGCTCAATAATCCAGTCTATCTTGCAGCTTTAAAAGGCGATTTGGACCTTGATGGAAGCGCCGCTAACAACCTTACAGTGCGCGCCAATAATCGCGACTATTATGCCACAGGCATTCAAACTGATATGGCCAGTCAATTCATGATCGCTGAGACGGATCATGAATTGGAATATGGTATCCGCTACCATTATGATAAAGAAGATCGTTTTCAAAATGAAGATCGCTATGCGATTATAGACGGTGTTATGAGCAGAACCGATGAAGGCGCATCCGGCTCTAACGCCAATAGACATGCGACCGCCAAAGCAACTGCTCTTTACGTACAAGATGAAATAAGCACAGGAAATTGGACAATTGTTCCTGGTGTTCGTTATGAATATATTGATTTGAAACGCGAAGATTTCAATAGCGGTGAAATTCGAGAAAATACCGTAGACGCAATTATTCCCGGTTTAGGCTTAGGGTATGATTTCACCGATCAAGTCCGAGTATTCGGCGGTGTTCATAAAGGCTTTGCCCCTCCCTCTCCGAGCAGCACAAATGATGATAATGAAGAAAGCATCAATTACGAACTTGGTAGCCGTTATCAAGGAAATGTCTTCAGCGCAGAGCTTGTCGGGTTTTTCAATGATTATTCAAATCTTTTAGGGGAATGTACACTTTCTTCTGGTTGTGATGGTGGAGCTACTGGACAACAATTCAATGCAGGAGAAGTAGATGCATATGGTGTCGAATTTTCTTTAGCTTATGATGCAGCGCCTGTATTCAATGTACGTAATGATATTAGCTTGCCTATTAATTTTAATTATACTTACACACAAGCAGAATTTCAAAATAGCTTTGTAAGTGCATTTGACGAATGGGGCAATGTTAGCGCCGGAGATGAATTACCATATATTCCTGAACATCAATTTTATGTTTCTGCAGGTGTCGTTGCCCCGAAATGGGAAGTGCATGTAGCCGGAAAATATGTTGATGAGATGCGTACACAAGCTGGTAGCGGCTCTATCCCAAGTGGTCAGGGCACAGACAAGCACTTCGTCGTAGATGTAGCAGGAGAATATGAAATATTTGAAAATACACGATTCTTCGGAACAGTAGACAATCTCTTTGATAAAGAATATGTTGCCGCTCGAAGACCCGCCGGTGCAAGACCAGGCAAACCGCTGACTGCATTGGCTGGGTTAAAGTTTGAATTTTAAAGCAAGTCTTTTTTAAAAAGTTAAGTTTTTAAAGCGAAGAATTTGTCTTGTCTTTGTTCTGAATAATTTTCAAAACCATTTATACTTAAGCCTTATATAAATCGATGTTCTCTTCAATAATTAGGCTTAAGATTAATGGGCATCGTCACACTTTTCATCTTCGAACTCTAGCGTTGAATGCTCAATATGATATTCGTCGTGCAGGTGAGTTTTTATTGCTGCTTTAACGCTTTCCATGCGACCAACTTCAGAGAGAACGACATGCGCCTCTAAAGCATTTCTGTTTTCATCAATCTGCCAAATATGAACATGGTGTACATTATTTACGCCATCTATGGTTTCCATAGATTGAACAACATCGTTGAGGTCTATGCCTTCAGGTGTTCCTTCCATCAGAAGATGAATGACTTTCGGGATCTCAACAATGCCGTGATAAAGGACATATCCAGCAATTAGCAAGGTCATTGCAGCGTCCGTCCAAATCCAGCCATACAGCAAAATCAGTGTTCCGGCTATAATCACGCCCACGGATGCAAGCGCATCTGTTAAATTGTGAAGAAATGCCGCCCTGATATTCATGCTGTTTTTGGACTGGCTGTATGTTAGTAGAGCCGTAAAAACATCAACGACCAGTGCTATTCCGGCGACTATAACAATCGTCCATCCAGCAATAGGCTCTGGCGTGATGAAACGCATAATCGCTTCATAACAAAGGTAAAGCCCAATAATAATCAAAGTTGTTAAATTGATTAATGCTGCAACAGTTTCAGCACGTTTATATCCAAAAGTTTTAAATTTATCTGGTGGTTTACGGCCAATACGAATTGCGACCAAGGCAATTAATAGAGAGGCCGCATCGCTAAAGTTATGCAAAGCGTCAGCAATCAGAGATAAACTACCAGAGATTATGCCTCCAATAATTTGAGCTAGAGTGAGGAGAATATTTGCTCCTACTGCCCACCATAAGCGTCTCTCACCTATCTCAGATGGATTGCCGTGTGAATGTCCGTGTCCCATTTTGTTCTTACTCTTTTAATTAATGTTCCATAAAAATCATTGGCGATATGCTAATAAGCGTAATGCATTAAAGACAACCACTAACGTACTGCCTTCATGTAGCATTATAGCAGGACCAATATTCAAACCTAGAATCGTGGCCGGTACCAAGAAGGCAACCATACCCAAACTCATCCATAAATTTTGCTGTATAATGCGGCGCGTTGATCGGCTTAGTCCGATAGCTAATGGTAAATGATCAAGATTATCAGCCATAAGGGCTATATCTGCAGTTTCTAAAGCGACATCGCTTCCAGCAGCTCCCATCGCAATCCCAACCGTAGCAGATGCCATCGCAGGCGCATCGTTGACACCATCCCCTACCATTGCAACGCCCCCATCACTTTGCAATCTTTTAATTTCGTTAACTTTATCCTCGGGCATGAGTTCGCCTCTGGCTTCATCAAGCCCCACTTCTTTAGCCACTGCGTCTGCGACATGCTGATTATCGCCGGAAATCATAATCATTTGCTTAATACCAAGCTCTCTCAACTTCGATATTGTTCGCTTTGCTGCTTCGCGCGGAGTATCCATCAATCCGATAACGCCTAAATATCGATTCCCACGCCGAATAATCATCGTGGTACGACCATTTTCTTCAAGACGCGCAGCTATATTGCGTATTTCATCGGGAAGCGGAGTGCCCTCGACTTCTTCAAATAAATCATCTTTACCGATATGAACCAGTTCACCCTCAACAACCGCTTGAATTCCTCGTCCGGTGATACTTTTCAAATCTGTTGCGATTAGATCATCTTTCAAACTCGAAGAAGTGCAATCGGCGATTGCCAACAATCGTTCTTTGCCATCCCGGACGACTGCTTTGGCTAATGGATGCTTGCTTAAATCTTCCACCGCAATTGTGGTTCTAAGCAACTCCTGTTCATCAATGCCTTCTCCTGTGCGTATATCGACTACTTTTGGTTCGCCTTCGGTTAGTGTTCCTGTTTTATCAAAAGCAACGGCATCAAGCATACCTAGGCTTTCTAATGGGCCGCCCCCTTTAATTAATATGCCCCCTTTTGCTGCGCGTGCAACACCGCTAAGAACCGCACTAGGTGTTGCTATTGCCAAAGCGCAAGGGCTAGCGGCCACGAGCACCGCCATCGCACGATAAAAAGATTCACTGAAATTTTCGTCCAATACAAGCGGCGCAAACAACAAAATAACAACCAAAATAATAACTGAAGGTACAAAGTATTTTTCAAATTTTTTTGTAAATTTTTGAGTTGGTGATACGCGTGTTTCGGCTTCACTAACCATCGTTACCACACGAGAGAGTGTATTTTCTGAGGCAATTTTCGTAACCTGTATTTCCAATGCTCCCGCTTGATTGATTGTTCCTGCATATACGCGATGGTTTTGAGACAATGATTCTGGATCTTCAGCAGCACGTTTTACATCATTGACTGGTTGCTTATCTACAGGAACACTCTCGCCGGTAATTGGAGCCTGATTAACACTTGACTCTCCCAAGATGACAAAGCCATCGGCAGGAACACGTTCATCGGGTTTAACAACCACAATGTCACCAATAATAAGCTCTTCAACTGGTATTTCTGTTTCATTTCCATTTCGTCGAACACGAGCTGTTCTCGGGGCTAATTCGGACAGTTCTTCAATCGCACGCTTCGCACGTCCCATTGCATAACCTTCCAAGGCATGACCTATGCTAAACAAGAATAATAAAAGCGCACCTTCAGCCCAAGCACCTAATGTTGCCGCGCCAGCAGCGGCCACAAGCATTAAAAAGTCAATCTCAAACTTACCCGCTCTGATTTTATCAATCGCTTCTGTAACAGTATAATAGCCACCACAAACATATGCAGTGATATAGAACAGCAAAGATATCTCGTCAGAAAATTCTGTAAAAGTTTCCAGCAGCCATCCACTTGAAAGAAATACACCACTCAAAATAGCAAAGATCAATTCACTACGAGCACCGAAAAGTCCACCATGGACATGGTCATTGCCATTTTTGATCTCGCTTTTCTTGTCTTTGTGTGAATGTCCGTGTCCCATTAACTTCTACTCTCTTTTAATTCTTTGCGGGCTTGTAAAATGATTTTGACCGAGGAATGCATAAATAACCCTGCAATAATAAATGCAACGACAATATCGGGCCATACCGTGCCGCTTGCAAAAACACCTAAACCTGCCAAAATTACAGCTATATTACCTATTGCATCATTTCGGCTACACAACCAAACCGATTTTATATTGGAGTCGCCTTCACGATATTTTAAAAGCAAAAAGACACTAATCATATTGGCAATGAATGCGAGAACACCGATACCGCTCATTGTCATCGGCTCAGGCTCTCCGATTACAATTGTGCGATAAAGCGTAAAACACAAAACAAATAAAGCCATTGCTCCAAGGCTTAAACCTTTTAACAAAGCCGCTTTTGCTCTTAATTCCAGCGATTTTCCTAAAACCAAGAGTGTGATTCCATAGGTTGCAGTGTCTCCCAGAAAATCAAGGGCATCGGCTTTTAGCGCTGTAGAGTCAGCTAAAAATCCTGCAATAATTTCAACACAAAACATCACGCCATTAATTGCAACAATAATCCAAAGGATGCGTTTATACGTTTGTGTCATACCATCAAAATTTTGATTGCCACATGAGTCGCCACAATTATCAGCCATAATTTTTGTTCCCTTTATTATTTGAATGTTCGGGACTTTTAAGTTCATAATATATTAGCAATGATACCCCTATAAAAATAACACTGTCTGTTAAATTAAAGGCTGGCCAGTGATATCCGGCAAAATGGAAGTCCAAGATATCTATCACATAACCATAGTACAGCCGTTCAAATGTATTGCCTAAAGCGCCGCCGATAATCAGTCCCAGAGCGCAGGCTACCCATAGTGATTTCGTCCGCAAAAGCCAGATGAAAAAGAATCCTGTAATGATAAAGGCCGAAATTGAGAGCAGCCATTTGCCATACGCCAGATCCTGTAGCATCCCAAAACTGATACCATCATTGCCCGTCCAGACCAGATTAAAAAACGGCGTGATTTTTACGAACCCCTCGGAGTTTTGTATGTAGAACGAAACAGCATGTTCGGTCATGCGGTCTATAAGAATGACTGAAACAGCCAATAATATCGCCAAAATCTGAAACCGGAATTTTAAGAAAAAGTTTTTCATGCGTTCTCTTTGTTTTTAGGGGAACTGAGCGCCTCAATAATACGGCATGTTGAGGTTTTGTTATTTGGACAGGCATTAATCATTGTACTCAGTTCCGTTTCCAAAGCCGTAAGGCTCGCTTTACTCTTTTTAATATTTTCCAGATGCCGCTTTGCAATAGCACTGGCCTTTTCGCAGGAGGCATCTGGATTTTCGCTTAACTCAAAAAGCTCACGAATATCTTCAATGGAAAAACCAAGTTCACGTCCACGCCGTATAAAAATCAAGCGATCAATATGATGTTCATTATAAAGCCTGTGATTGCCGTTCGTTCGTTTAGGGGGCGGCAATAATCCAATCTCTTCATAGTGCCTAATCGTCTGAAGTTTACAGCCGCTCTTTCGGGATAATGCGCCAATCGCTAGTTTTTGTGCCTGCATAATATTCTCCTTAAAAAAAATCTACAATAGTTGTAGATTTTATACGAAAAGCACGATAAAAAGACAAGGCACAAACAAAAGGAGATTCACTATGAAACGAAAATTTATAATGCCTTTGGCTGTAGCTGGAGCGCTGTTGAGCTTTCCAGTTGCTGGTGTAATGGCACAAGCGCAGGACGCACCGCAAACACAGACCCAACAGCAAGCGCCCTGGCAAGACATGACAGGTAAGGATAATAACATGATGGGCAGCATGGATAATATGCACATGGGATGCACTGGCATGAAAAATTGCCCCTGTCCCATGATGCGTGGTCAAGGGCCGATGGCTCCGGTTGATAAATTGACGGAAAATCATGTTCGCACCATGCTTGAAAATGATCTTTCGTGGCAGGGAAACAGCCGCCTCAAAGTCGGGGATGTGAAAACAGGCGAAGACGGCAATATTATCGGCGATATTCTGACACAGGACGGAACACTCGTTGATCGTTGGAGCGTTGACCCTGATAACGGTTCCATGCAGCGCGTCCAGTAAAAAAAGTACTGTTCCGATATAAACTGCTGTGCACCAAGCACAGCAGTTTTGCATTTCTTTTTAATCATTGGCTTGAGAATTCGCAAATTCATTGACAACACAACTATCGAGCACCTTCATAGAAAGCTGATGGGCTTCTTGATTTAAAGGTTCTAACTTTATTCCGAGCCTATCAGTCGCTTTGCGGACAATTTCACCTTTACATGGAATTTCTACAATTGAGTCCTGTAGCTTAAACTTTAAAATCAGTTCTAATTCCTGATTTTGTGAAAACATGCGAGGATCAGCGACAATTTGAACACCACCCATTGACCAATCAACAATAGGATAAATTGTAGAGTCAATAATGCAGACAGAGCACGGCAACACAAAACGATTATGGGCTCTTGGTACATGTTCTTGCTCTCCTATTTCAGAGGGGCGCCTATGATGATGGTTTTGTCTCATTTTTTACCCTTTTTCACTTTCTTTATCTTGACGCGCTTGCCTTTTTTCAAAAATTTCGACACGTACTTCTTTTTTACATTCCAGACGTTTTTTAACTGATCTATAGCGGGATTTTAGGCAGCGCTGTTGCTCGATACTGCTAAAGCGAGGCATTTCTTTTATTTGCTCCGGCGTATAATCCCTTACGTCAGCTTGTGCACTTCCAACTCCAATGGTTAGCGCGGCTGCGGTTATTAACATTGATGTTTTCATAGTTTTTTCTCCTTCTACAAAGTTAATTGAGGTTGAGTTTTATTTTTGCGGCGTATACTAAAGCGGCTAGGAAACCATTTGTACAGTGCTGGCAACACCAGCAATGTCAGAATGGTGGAGGATATAATCCCTCCAATCACAACGGTCGCCAGCGGTCTTTGTACTTCCGCGCCTGCGCCTGTATTAAGTGCCATAGGCACAAAACCGAGTGAGGCCACCAGTGCCGTCATTAGCACCGGACGAAGGCGCGTCAGCGCCCCTTCGATGATAGCCTCTTGTAATGGCTTGCCCTGTTTTTCCAGATCGCGGATAAAGGACAGCATCACCACACCGTTTAATACAGCCACACCTGAAAGCGCAATAAAACCAACACCTGCGGATATCGAAAGCGGGATATCCCGCAACCACAGCGCTGCTATACCACCTGTGAGAGCCAAGGGAACGCCAGAGAAGATTAGTAAAGCCGCTCGGCCAGAGTTAAAGGCCATGAAAAGCAAACCAAAAATCAGGAGCAGTGAGATTGGTACAACAATCGAAAGCCGCTGTTTAGCAGAGATCAATTGTTCAAATGTGCCTCCATATTCTGTCCAGTATCCAGAAGGCAATTGAACATTGGCTGAAACTTGTTCACGGATATCTCCAACAAAGCTTCCCAAATCACGTCCTCTTACATTAGAGGTTACAACAATCCGGCGTTTTCCGTTCTCGCGGCTAACCTGATTCGGGCCATAAATAATCGAGATATCGGCCACTTCGCCTAAAGGCACATAATCAGGTGTTTCATCGACACCTTCTTGTTCACCATTGGGGAGTGGGATGGGCAGACGATCTAATGCGTCAATATCGGTGCGTAACGATTCCGGCAAACGCACCACCAGATCAAAGCGTCTATCACCTTCAAAGACCGTTCCGGCCTCGCGCCCACCCATCGCGGTTTGTACAATTTCCTGTACATCAGCGATATTCAGGCCGTAAAGGTCCATGCGTTTTCGATCAGGCACGATGCTTAAAACAGGCAATCCCGTCACTTGTTCAACTTTTGCACCCGCCGCACCTTCTATGTTCTGGACAACTTCCAACACATCATTTGCAGATTTAACAAGCTGATCAAGATCATCGCCGTAGATCTTTACAGCCACATCGCTACGCACCCCTGAAATTAGTTCGTTAAAACGAAGCTGAATGGGTTGTGAAAACTCATAGTTACTGCCTGGGATAGCTTCCAAAGCCACCTCCATTTCTTCAACCAGTTTTTCTTTAGGTTTGGATGGGTCAGGCCATTTTTCACGCTTTTTTAGCAAAACATAAGTATCGGCAATATTGGGCGGCATCGCATCGGTAGCAACTTCCGCTGTGCCGATCCGTGCAATCACCGTATCAACTTCAGGAAAATCTCTCACCAGCATTTTTTCCATGAAGGATTGCATACGAACGGATTCTGTCAGAGACGTACCGGGTGCGCGTAAAGCTTGCACCGCGATATCACCTTCATCCAGATTAGGCACAAACTCCGACCCCATTTTAGTCACTGAAAACATGCTTATAACGACAAGCATGACAGCCACCAGAACGATTGGCAACGGATTGGCAACACTCCATCGCAGCATTGGTTCGTACACGGTTTTTGCGCCGCGAATAACGATATTTTCCTTTTCATGCACCTTCCCTGTGATGAAGGTGGCAACGGCGGCTGGTACAAAGGTAATGGACAGCACCATTGCCGAGAGCAAAGCCACAACAACGGTAAAGGCCATAGGATGAAACATTTTACCCTCTACACCTGTCAGTGAGAAGATCGGCAAATACACTACTGTGATAATTAAAATGCCGAAGATACTGGGTTTAATGACTTCGGCGGTAGCTTTCGAGGCTAGATCAAAACGCTCTTCTTTGGTCAACAAGCGCCCTAATTTATGCTGCTCCATACCGAAACGCCGCAGACAGTTCTCAATGATGATGACCGCGCCATCGACAATCAGTCCAAAATCTAACGCGCCAAGGCTCATCAAATTTCCTGAGACTTTGTTTTCGACCATGCCCGTAATCGTCATAAGCATGGCAATCGGTATCACGAGGGCTGTAATCAAAGCCGCACGGAAATTCCCCAACAGTAAAAACAAAATCACGATAACAAGCAACGCACCTTCGGCCAGGTTTTTCTCCACTGTTTTAATGGTTTTTTCAACCAGTGTGGTTCGGTCATAAATCGGTTTGACAATCACACCTTCAGGCAGACTGGCGGCAACTTCTTTGAGCTTTTCACCTACACGATACGATACGTCGCGGCTGTTTTCACCCATGAGCATCATAGCCGTGCCAAGAACAATTTCTTCGCCGTTTTCAGTGGCGGCGCCTGTTCTTAAAGGAGCACCCAACTTAACATTTGCCACATCTTTAACACGGATGGTCAACTCATCGCGCTTGGTCACAATAATATTGCGGATATCCCCCAGACCTTCAACTTGCCCAGGGATGCGCACCAGGTATTGTTCACCATTACGCTCAATATATCCGGCTCCGGCATTGTCATTATTGGCTTCCAAAGCTTTGATCACATCATGAATGCTAAGGTCATAGGACAGAAGCTGGTCAGGATATGGCTGAACATGGAATTGTTGTTCATAACCGCCAATCGTGTTGACCTCTACGACACCTTTTAGATTGCGCAGCTGCGGCACAATAATCCAGTTCTGTACTGTTAAAAGATCCATCGGCGTATAGGCCGTTCCATCTTCTTTGAGCGCGCCGTCTTCGGCTTCAACCGTATAGAAAAAGATTTCTCCAAGCCCTGTACTGATTGGCCCCATAATTGGCTCCAGCCCCTCGGGGATTTCGCTTTTAATTTGCTGCAAGCGTTCGGCAATTTGCTGCCGCGCAAAGAAGATATCGGTACCGTCTTCAAACACCACGGTGACTTGTGAAAGGCCGTAACGTGATAAGGAGCGCGTGTAATCCAATTTCGGGATGCCCGCCAGTACGGTTTCGACGGGGAATGTAATACGTTGCTCAACCTCTAGAGGGGAATATCCGTCTGCGGCGGTGTTGATCTGCACCTGCACATT
>Ga0066376_10002326_pt1 | contig 17705 bp, 11 predicted proteins | sample Knorr_S15_td_Bot_FD_77009 | JGI IMG/M metagenome (GOLD analysis project Ga0066376, IMG submission 77009) | Marine microbial communities from Southern Atlantic Ocean transect - Knorr_S15_td_Bottom_ad_5009_LV_A | ecosystem: Environmental > Aquatic > Marine > Oceanic | place: Southern Atlantic... | reverse complement strand
TACACCAAAGGCGGTTGCCTTATTGCATGAGTTGGCCCATGAAATCAATCGGGTAAAAGATCAAGATTTGGTGAGGGCGCAGGAGCTTGCCTCTACATTAAAAGCCCTCGCCGGTATTTTGGGCTTGCTGGAGGAATCACCAGAGGCATTTCTAAAGCGCGGTGTTGGCAGTCAAGAATCTGCTCTGACAGATGAAGAAATACAATCATTGGTAGCACAGCGCGAACAGGCGAGAAAGGACAAGGATTTTACGGAATCTGATCGTATTCGTGATTTGTTAGCAGGCGAAGGTATCACCCTGGAAGACGCTACAGAAGGAACAATCTGGCAGCGATCTTGAGTTGTGGGTGCTTGTAAAACATGGCGATCATCCAATTGACGCAAACTATAGCGACGCGTATCATCGCCCCTCCTGTCAATTGGCAGGATAATTGAGTATCACGTCGGGGCATAGCGCAGCCTGGTAGCGCATCTGCTTTGGGAGCAGAGGGTCGGGAGTTCGAATCTCTCTGCCCCGACCAATTCTCAAAATAATAAGGTCTTCACAAGAAGAGGCCTGATTATTTTGAGAATTGGTGGGAAGAAGTTGGAACTCCCCAAGGAGTTCACAAAATCGTCGGGAATAATTTTGAACGCGTAAAGCGCGGTCCGCAGGGCGAAGGGCAGGATGCCCAGAGTAAATCTCTCTGCCTAGACCAATCTATTAGTGTAGTCTAGCGCGACTTTAAATATGCGCCTGTAGCTCATTTGGATAGAGCATCGGCCTTCTAAGCCGAGGGTAGCAGGTTCGAGTCCTGCCAGGCGCGCCAAGTAGAATACTCTATGGTGACTGTAGCTCAGTTGGTAGAGCCCTGGGTTGTGATCCCGGTGGTCGTGGGTTCGAGTCCCATCAGTCACCCCATTATTTTCCAGTCAAAAACTGGGCCGTTAGCTCAGCTGGTAGAGCAGGGGACTCTTAATCCCAAGGTCCGGGGTTCGATCCCCCGACGGCCCACCATTCAAGACAATAACGGCTTATTTTGTGGTAACCATACAAGACATCATTTAAATTTAGCCCTGATATACATACTTTAAACCACACTTTGCTCTGGTAAACTGGATATTCTTGTATAATGCCATATGAATCAATACGTTATCTGGTGGTTACAAAGCATAATTCTGGCTTTATAATGGCCGCGCTTCATCCTCCGTCAGTAATTGAAGAAGATGTTGTTTTGATAGCCCTATGCGAGAGTGGCGGAATTGGTAGACGCGCTGGTTTTAGGTACCAGTGCCGTAAGGCGTGAGAGTTCGAGTCTCTCCTTTCGCACCATTTATTTCATATAATTACATCAACCAGATTTAAGTTATCCCGGTAGATTTAAATTAACCTGGTAATTTGAAGCTGAGAAGTTTAGAGGAACACAAATGCAAGTATCAGTTGAATCTACCGGACCTTTAGAAAAACGATTAAAAGTAGAAGTGCCGGAAGAAAAAATTGCCACCGAAGTGCAGAACAGATTGCAATCGATGACAAAGACAACTCGAATCAAGGGTTTTCGTCAAGGCAAAGTGCCCTTGAAGGTCATACAAAAACAATATGGGTCAAAGGTTCGCAAGGAAGTGATTAGTGAAGTCATGCAAAACAGTTTGTATGAAGCAATCACACAGGAAAAGCTGCAGCCTGCTACCAGGCCTGAGCTAGAAGATTTCGATACCGAACAGACAGAAGGGCTTGTGTTTACTGCAAAGATAGAGATCTTGCCTGAAATTACTATCTCTCCTGTAGAAGAATTAACTATAGAAAAGCCTGTGTGTAAGGTGTCCGATGATGATGTCGATAAAATGATTGAAACCGTACGCAAACAACATCGTAAACCTGAAGCTGTAGAACGAGAAGCCACTGAGAATGACTCCGTGGTGATTGATTTTATTGGCCGCATTGATGGCGATGAATTTGAAGGTGGCACGGCAAAAGACTTCAGCCTTGAGTTAGGCGCGAACAGATTTATTGAAGGTTTCGAAGATGGTTTGATTGGCGCCAAGGCCGGGGATAAAAGAATTCTAAAACTTAAATTCCCGGAAGAATATGCAAACCAGGCACTGGCAGGCAAAGAAACTAAATTCGAGGTGGATGTGAAAGTTGTCAATGAACTTGTCTTGCCTGAGCTGGACAGTGAATTATTCGCAACTTTGGGCATAACGGAAGGGGGCCTGGAGGAATTCAGGACAGAAGTACGTAAAAATATGCAGCGTGAGTCCGAGCAGGCAACCCTGAGCAAGGTTAAGGAGTCTGTCATGGCAAAACTTTATGAGGCGAATAAGATAGATTTGCCCGCGACTTTGGTTGCCAATGAGGTGACACAGCTACAGACACAATATAAATCAACACTATTACAGCAGGGTTTTAATGCGGAGGATATCCCGATGGGTAATGCTTCCATGATCAAAGAGCAAGCTGAAAAGAGAGTGACCTTACAATTATTGGTTGCAGATATTATTAAAACCAATGGAATCAAGGTAGATCCTGCAAAAGTTCGTGCCATGATTGAAAAGGCAGCTGTCGGTTATGAAGACACTTCTGAAGTGATTAACTGGTATTACTCAGACAAAAACCGACTGGCTGAGGTTGAAGCTTTGACCCTTGAGGAGGAAGTAATTAACTGGATCCTGGGGAAAGCCCAGGTAAATGAAACAGAATTGGCGTTTGACGCATTAATTAATAAAGGGCAGACTGGGGCAACTTAAGCTTTTTCATATAGGATAAAGACATAATTATTATGAAAAACAATGAGATACAATCTCTCAATCTTGTCCCTATGGTGGTCGAGCAGACCCCAAGAGGCGAGCGATCATATGATATTTATTCCCGACTTCTGAAAGAAAGAGTGGTCTTTCTGGTAGGGCCTGTTGAAGATACTGTCGCGAATTTAATTATTGCCCAGCTTTTGTATCTGGAATCAGAAAATCCTGACAAGGATATTCATCTTTATATCAATTCCCCCGGTGGCTCTGTTTCTGCTGGTTTGGCTATCTATGACACCATGCAGTTTATAAAACCTGATGTCAGCACCATGTGTGTAGGACAGGCTGCCAGTATGGGCTCATTGTTACTGGCAGGTGGTGCCAAGAGTAAGCGTTATTGTTTGCCACATACGCGGGTGATGATACACCAGCCACTGGGTGGTTTTCAGGGTCAGGCAACAGATATTGATATCCATGCGCGTGAAATTCTGAAGGCGAGAGAACAGCTAAATATGATTTTTGCCAAGCATACAGGTCAGACATTGCAAACCATCTGTGATGACACCGAACGCGATAATTTCAAAAGTGCTGAAGAAGCCAGAGATTATGGCCTGATTGATGAGGTATTATCCAAGAGAGAAATACAGCCTAAAGGATAGTCTGCATAAAAACTTGTGTAGAATGTCCCCAGAAGACTAATGTTTCTGGAGTTATGGTATTTTTAGAATTCCACAGTAAAGATTGTAATTGACTGAGATCGAGGTGTTTTTATGAGTGACGACAAACAGGGTAATAACAACGATAGCGATCGTCTCCTGTATTGCTCATTTTGTGGAAAAAGTCAGCATGAGGTGCGTAAGCTCATTGCCGGGCCGTCGGTTTTTATCTGTGATGAATGTGTCGAGCTTTGTAATGACATTATCCGCGAAGAAATTCAGGAAAAACCGGTTGCTGGTGGCGGCAGTTCATTACCGACCCCCCACGATATCAAAGCCATTCTTGATGAGTATGTGATTGGTCAGGAACTAGCCAAGAAAATCCTTTCGGTTGCGGTATACAACCACTACAAGAGGCTGGAACAGGACTCCATCAGGACATCTGACGTCGAGCTGGCCAAGAGTAATGTCCTTTTAATAGGGCCAACCGGGAGTGGTAAAACCTTGCTAGCTGAGACGCTGGCTCGATTGCTCAATGTTCCTTTTACTATTGCTGATGCCACGACACTGACCGAAGCGGGTTATGTGGGTGAAGACGTTGAGAATATCATCCAGAAGTTATTGCAGAAATGTGATTATGATGTTGAAAAAGCCCAGAGCGGCATCGTCTATATTGATGAAATAGACAAGATATCGCGCAAATCTGACAATCCATCGATTACACGTGATGTGTCCGGTGAAGGCGTTCAACAGGCATTATTAAAACTTATCGAAGGCACCATCGCTTCAGTTCCGCCTCAAGGTGGACGCAAACATCCACAACAGGAATTTTTGCAGGTAAATACAACGAATATCCTGTTTATCTGTGGCGGCGCATTTGCCGGACTGGAAAAAATCATTCGTGAACGTTCCGAGAAGGGCGGTATTGGTTTTTCTGCAGAGGTTAAGAGTAAGGATGACAAGAAAAGTGTCAGTAAATTATTACAGGCCGTTGAGCCAGAAGATTTAATTAAGTACGGTTTAATTCCAGAGTTCGTCGGCCGACTGCCTGTCGCCGCGACACTGGATGAATTGAGTGAAGATCAACTTGTTGAAATCCTGGTGGAACCAAAGCATGCGATCACCAAGCAATATGCAAGAATGTTTGAAATGGAAGGCTGTGAGATTGAGTTCTGTGAAGATGCTTTGCGTGCCGTCGCCAGAAAAACTATGGATAGAAAAACCGGGGCACGTGGCCTACGTTCAATCATGGAAAGTGTTCTGCTTGATACCATGTATGACTTACCCTCAATGGAAGCCATTTCGAAAGTGGTTATTGATGAAGCGGTGATTAATGGTGAATCCAAACCGTTGATGATTTATGACGGCCCAGAGATGGACGAGTTAGCCTCCGCTGCTGCGGAATAATTTATTCAGATTATCTATTTTGGGACAGGGGTGTAAGCTCAGGTATCGTGCCATCAGCCCTTGAAACCCATACATGTGCCCATATATAGTTCCTACTTGATACAAATTAAATGAATCAGGAATTCAGCAGGGAAAAACAAGGTAAATGAGTACAGAAGAAAATAATAGTTACCCAGCCTTACCATTAAGGGACGTTGTGGTTTATCCGTATATGGTGATTCCTTTGTTCGTTGGCAGAGATAAATCTATCAAGGCATTGGATGAGGCGATGCAAGGTAACAAGAAAATACTACTTGTTGCACAGAAAAGTGCGGCTGATGATGATCCTTCAATTGATGACATCTATTCTGTAGGTACGATTGCCAATATTCTGCAACTATTAAAACTTCCTGATGGCACGATAAAAGTATTGGTCGAGGGATATGATCGAGCCAGTATTGATAAGTTTGTTGAGACAGACAGTGGTTTTTCTGTCACTGCTTCAAGACTTGAATCAACCAGCGGGGATGAGCAGGAACTTGAGGTCTTAAGTAAAACCGTTGTGCATCAGTTCGAGCATTACGTCAAACTCAACAATAAAATTCCCCCAGAGGTCATAACCTCACTTTCAGGCATTGATGATGTGAGTCGATTGGCTGACACCATGGCTGCACATATGTCGATAAAAATGGAAGAAAAACAGAAAATTCTGGAGTTGGTCAGTATTGAAGAAAGACTGGAATCTATCCTCGGGCTGATGGAATCCGAAATCGATCTGATGCATGTCGAAAAACGTATTCGTGGACGCGTTAAGTCGCAGATGGAAAAAAGCCAACGCGAGTATTATCTAAATGAGCAAATGAAGGCGATTCAGAAAGAATTGGGAGAATTGGAAGACGCTGCTCCCAATGAGATCGAAGATCTTGCTAATAAAATTGAAACCCTGGGGATGCCCAAAGAGGCGAAAGAGAAAGCCATTGCTGAACTGAATAAGTTGAAGATGATGTCTCCTATGTCCGCTGAGGCAACCGTAGTCAGGAATTATATTGACTGGTTAGTGAGTGTTCCCTGGAAGAGCCGCAGCAGGATCAGTCGTGATCTAGCCAAAGCGAAACAAATTCTGGATGAAGACCACTATGGTCTGGATAAGGTCAAGGAGAGGATCCTTGAATATCTGGCAGTACAAAATCGAGTGCGTAAGATGAAGGGCCCAATTTTGTGTCTGGTGGGCCCGCCAGGCGTGGGTAAAACTTCACTCGGGAAATCGATTGCCCGCGCAACAAACAGAAAATTCTGTCGTATGTCATTGGGAGGTGTGCGTGACGAGGCTGAAATTCGTGGTCACAGAAGAACTTATATCGGTTCTATGCCTGGGAGAATTATTCAGAGCATGGCCAAGGTTAAAAAGAAGAATCCGCTCTTTTTGTTTGACGAAATAGATAAAATGGCGATGGATTTTCGCGGTGATCCAGCTTCTGCATTGCTGGAGGTACTTGATCCCGAACAGAATCATACATTTGCAGATCATTATCTCGAGGTCGATTATGACCTTTCTGAAGTCATGTTTGTCACCACGGCGAATAGTCTATTGAATATCTCAAGTCCATTACTTGACCGCATGGAGATCATTCGCCTTTCTGGTTACACAGAGGACGAAAAAGTAAACATTGCGATCAAGTATTTAATACCCAAACAGCTGAAAAAAAATGGCCTGAAAGACGAAGAAATCAAGATAGAAGAAGACACCATTCGTGATATCGTCCGTCACTATACTAGAGAGGCTGGGGTGCGTAATCTTGACAGGGAAATCGCCAATATTTGCCGTAAGGTTGTCAAGAAAATATTAGATGAACCTTCTACCGAAAGTATTGATGTTATCCCCGAAAGCCTTGAAAAATTAATTGGCGTTAAACGCTTTCGGTTTGGACGAGCTGAGGAAGAAGACAGGATTGGGCAGGTCACGGGATTAGCATGGACAGAGGTGGGTGGAGAGTTGCTGACCATAGAGACGGCCATTGTCCCGGGTAAGGGTAAGGCCACGAAAACCGGTCACTTAGGCGAAGTGATGCAGGAATCAATAGAAGCGGCAATGACAGTGGCCAGGAGTCGCAGTGAATCGTTGGGTATCGAACCGGATTTCTATAAGGAACACGATTTCCATTTTCATGTTCCTGAAGGTGCGACACCGAAGGACGGGCCAAGTGCAGGTGGCGCGATGTGTGTGTCTTTGGTCTCTGCTTTGACGGGTATCCCGGTTAAAGCAAATGTTGCCATGACGGGTGAGATAACTTTACGTGGCGAGATTTTGCCTATTGGGGGCCTCAAAGAGAAATTATTGGCAGCGTTACGTGGTGGAATTGAAGTTGTTCTTATCCCAAAAGAGAATGAAAGGGAGCTCGTAGAGATTTCAGACAACATAAAACAAGATCTGGATATTCGGCCAGTACGATGGATAGATGAAGTGTTCGAACTTGCGTTAACAAGTATGCCTAAGATGCTCTCTGAAAATGGTAAATCTACTGGGCTTGTTAAAACTGATGAAGTAACTTCTGAGTCAGGAGAAGATATAATCAGGCCTCACTGATAAAAAAAAGTAAATAAAATTGCTATTTTCAGGCCGATTCGCTTGACTGATATTTAACCGCTTGGTATAAAATCTTCGCTGGAAAAGAATCTTACCCAATTTATTGGAACACCTGATTTCACTGGCCCGCCGCAAGACTGGTAAGGGCTTTTTAATTTCTTAAGGGGAATATAAAATGAACAAAGCTGAATTAATTGAATCTATCGCTGACTCCGCTGATTTGTCAAAAGCATCTGCAGGACGTGCACTTGATGCTGCTATTGAAGGCATCACAAAATCATTACAAAAAGGCGATACCATTACCTTGGTTGGTTTCGGAACATTTTCAGTACGTTACCGTAAAGCAAGAATGGGACGTAACCCAAGGACTGGCGAAGAGATTCAAATCAAGGCTTCCAAAGTACCAGGATTCAAGCCTGGCAAAGCGCTGAAGGATGCCATAAACAACTAGCGCACAGCCCACCCAAGAAGGGTGCATACTTGGGTGCTTAGCTCAGTTGGTAGAGCGTCGCCTTTACACGGCGAATGTCGGGAGTTCGAGCCTCTCAGCACCCACCAATAACAACTGGAGTGGTAGTTCAGTTGGTTAGAATACCGGCCTGTCACGCCGGTGGTCGCGGGTTCGAGTCCCGTCCACTCCGCCAATAGTTTGCGGGCGTTCCCGTTGCAGGGTACGCCCGTTTTTGGTTTTGAACATACACAAATTAATGAGTTGTAATGTATAGGTAATACTGACATGTTGATGCAGAAAATTCGAAATTGGGCTACCGGTTGGATTGCGGGGGCCATCATGGGCCTGGTGATTATCACCTTCGCTGTATGGGGGATTAGTTTTGCTGATCAGGGAGCAGAACCGGTGGTTGCGTCAGTCAATGGTGAAGATATTAATCTGAGACAATTTCAACAAGCCTACAATAACTTTCGTGAGCAGATGCAAAAATACACCGGCAAATCGCTTGCGTCAGGTGAAGAAGAATTATTAAAAAAACAGACCCTGGATAAATTAATCCAGGATGAAGTTATTAATCTGGCGGCGACTGAAAATGGTTTGTATATCAGCGATTCAATGATTAGAAAAACAGTCAGAGATATTGATGTATTCAGTGGTGAGAATGGGTTCGATCGTGCCAATTATGAAAGAGGAGTGATGCAACTGGGCATGACGCCCGCAATTTTCGAACACCAGTTACGTTTGGAACTGATGGCAAATCAATTACAGGGTGCAGTAACAAATAGCGCATTTGTATCTGAAAAAGAAGCAGTCTGGTTAACCAGGATTAGCAAGCAAACACGCGATTTGTCCTATGTAATATTACCTGCAGATGATCTGGTGGATTCGATTGAGATTAATAATGATGCAATCGAGGAATATTACGGCAAGACCAGTGAAGGATTATCAGAACCGGAGCAGGTTAAGATTGCCTATCTTGAATTATCTGTAGAAAAGTTGGCCGAAGAGATTGTGGCCGGTGAGGAAGATTTACGTACTTATTATGATGATAATAAGGACAAATATGATGTAAAGGAACAACGAAAGGTAAATGTTATCGACATCAAACTTTCGCCTGAAGCCGAAGATGAAGAGATTGAGCTTGCCAACAACAGGGCAGAAAAAGTGAGGGCATTAATTGCCTCAGGTATTTCATTTACAGATGTTGCCGAAAAACATGACGATGGTCTGAAACCAGATATGCTGGTGAGTGAGCATGGTTATCTTGCCAGGGGTGTTTTGCCTCAAGAAATTGATGAACTTGTGTTTACCATGGAGCAAGGTGAGCTTAGTAAAGTTGAAAGGACAGACAGAGGATTGCATATTTTCAGAGTTGAGGGCATCAAAGGCGGCATCAATAATACCTTTGAGAATTCTCGTGAGCTTGTAGAGAAAGATTACAAAAATTCAGAGGCAGAATATAAATATTTTGATCTGGCTGATAAATTGGTCAACCTGGCTTATGAGCATGCAGATTCGCTGGAAGTCGCTGCTGAGGAAATTGATATTGAGATCCAGGAAAGTGATTTTTTCAATCGGAATGGTGCAACTGAGTTGTTAGATGACGCAAAAATACTTGCTGCGAGTTTTAATCAAGAAGCTATTAAATCTGGTCAAAATAGTGAGGCGATTGAATTAGATAATAATCATCTTGTTATTTTGCGGGTATTGGAATATTTACCCGCCGAGAAAAAATCGCTCGATACAGTGCAGCAACAAATTACACAAATACTTAAATCTGAGCATGCGAGTAAATTGCAACAGGAAAAAGGTCAGAAGATCCTTGAGCAGCTCAGGCAGGGTTCAGATCTTTCTCAGGTGGCAGAGACACTTGGATTTGAGTGGCAACATGCAGAGGCTGTAAATCGTGATGTTGTCTCAGTGAATAGAAAGATATTACGCACGGCGTTCAAACTAGGTAAACCAGCAGAGAATGGCTTCACATTTGCAGGAACAGAAATTGGCAAAGAAGATTATGCTGTGGTTGCTGTTTCGAAAATCGAATATCCAGTTACACTACTGGATGAAGATATTGATAAAACCAAGGAAATGTTACTTCAATTGAAGGTCAGTGATGAATGGTCTTCGCTGGTTGACGCATTAATGGATAAGGCCAGTATCAGAATTAATTCAAGCAACCTTTGACAATATGACTCGGTAATGTTGTATCGAGTGATTTTGAATCAGCAAGACAAGAGTATTCCAGCAGTCTTTAGTCAGGGATGACCCTTTCAATGACCGCTGTGCCGACACTGTCGCCCCAGACGTTGACAGTAGTCCGGAACCTGTCTAGAAACCAGTCTACTGCCAATAACATGCCTATTCCCTCCAAAGGCAGGTTCACCGCAGTCAAAACGATGACCATGGTAACAAGACCCGCCTGAGGGATGCCGGCAGCGCCAATGGCGGCCAGTGTCGCCGTGATAAAAATAATCATCTGTTCCGTTATCCCCATGTGTATGCCATAGGCCTGCGCAATGAACATCACGGCCACGGCCTCATAGAGCGCAGTACCATCCATGTTTATTGTTGCGCCCAGTGGCAAGACAAACTTGACTGCACGCTTGTCTACACCACCTTCAATTGCACACTCCATTGTAATTGGCAGAGTTGCGGATGAGCTGGCTGTGCCAAATGCGGTCAACAGTGCCCGCATCATGCTTTTTAGATAAGCGATTCCCTTTTGGCTGAATAGATGAAGAATAGTAATTAGCAGCAGGAAGTGTATAAATAAACCGAGCAGTACCGCGATACAATACCAGCCGACGGCACTAATTTCATTCCAGAATGCTTCGCCGCCGCCTGCTGCCCCCAAGCGGGCGGAAATCAGGGAAAAGATGCCTATAGGCGCCAGGTACATGAGCCAGATCACCAGTTTCATCATGACTTCGTTGAGACCATCAAAGAAGCTGATTACTACTTTTCCTTTTTCACCGACGGTGGTAAGTGCAGCTGCAAAGAACAGACAAAAGACAATAATGGGCAATAAGTCGAGTTCTGCTCCCGATGCAATGAGACTGGGAGTTACTAGCGAGAGTATGATATTTGTGAAGCTGGCTGTTTCAAGTGTTGTGACTTCATCCGGAATTGTACTACTCAGCTCTGTTATGCCACTGCCGGGCTGAATAAGATTGACAATGACCAGGCCTATTAAAACTGCCAGTGCAGTGGTAGAAGCATAATAAAAAATGGTCAGGCCGCCGACCCTGCCTAACTTGCGGACATCTCCCATTGAGGTCACGCCAGAAATAATTGCAGCGACGATTAACGGGACAATAGTCATCTTCAGGGCATCGAGGAACAGTGTGCCCAGCCACTCAATGGACAACATCGCGTCACCAAAATACCAGCCTGAGAATATACCTCCCAGGGCACCGGCGAGTATTGCCCAAAGCAGGGTATTATGGCCTTGTAGAGACATTTTTTGGCTGTTAGCTCATGCCTATAGAGTTATATCCGCAATCGACATAGGTGATCTCACCGGTGATTGCCGAGGCCAGATCTGAGCATAGGAATGCTGCCACATTTCCGACTTCATCAATGGTGACATTCCGGCGTAGTGGTGAAGCTTCTTCAACATGATGCAGAAAATCTCTTAACCCACTAATGCCCGATGCAGCCAATGTTCTAATTGGGCCTGCTGAGACAGCGTTGACGCGTATATTCTCAGGACCAAGGCTAGAGGCCATATAACGGACATTGGCTTCGAGACTGGCTTTGGCAACCCCCATTACATTGTAGTTAGGCATGGAGCGTACGGCACCGATATAAGTCAAAGTCAGCATGGCGCCATTTCTTTCTGCCATCATCGGTCTGGCAGCCTTGCCCAGGGCAGCGAAGCTATATGAACTGATATCATGGGCCATCAGGAAACCTTCACGGGTAACACTGTCCATATAGCCACCTTCAAGTTGTTCTCTTGGTGCGAACGCTGCTGAATGTATCAGGATATCAAGGCTGTCCCAGTGTTTTGCCAGGTCTTCATAAACCTTATTGATTTCTTCATCACTGGCAACATCACAGGGCATGGTGATTTCTGAACCCAGCTCTGCCGCAAATTTTTCAACGCGACCCTTGAATTTGTCGTTTTGATAAGTGAATGCCAATTCTGCACCTTCACGATGCATCGCTTTTGCGATTCCCCAGGCGATTGAACGGTTGCTGGCAACACCAACAATTAAAGCGCGTTTACCTTTTAAAAAACTCATAGTTGAAATCCCATGTTTAAAATTCTTTAGACTATCTAACGGAACCTGATTCTTCGCAGGCCCTCAAAGTTTACAGGAATTGGGCTGGCCTGAAAAACACACCCTGAATAATACTATATTGAATCCATTATAGTATGATCATGCTTACATAAGACAAGGATTCAAAATCAGGATATGAACTTTTAAACATGCAAGATAGAAATACCGTCATATTTTACATTTCAAAATGAAAATAGATTAAATGCACACAATTCATCGAATATTTCTGTTGCTTGCATATGGTTTAATTTCAGCCTGTTCGGATTCATCTTTGAATAACCCATATCCAGCTGCCGAAAACGACAGGAATATTTACTACGATACATTTTCGGAAAGGCCCAAGCATCTGGATCCTGCACGTTCATATAGCTCGAATGAATATGTATTCCTTGGGCAAATATACGAATCACCCCTGCAGTATCACTTTCTGAAGCGGCCATACCAATTAATACCTTTGACGGCAACTGAAATGCCTGTGCCTGTTTATCAGGACAGCCAGGGAAATGTCATCCATGAAGATGCACCATCAGAAACAATATCGAAGGTGATTTACAGCATAACGATTAAGCCGGGGGTACTGTATCAACCGCATCCAGCACTGGCCACAGACAAAACGGGTGCTTACATTTATCACCATCTTGAAGAAAGTGACCTGAAAGGTATCCATACGCTTTCTGATTTCAACGAAACAGGCACAAGAGTATTAAGCGCTGCAGATTATGTTTACCAGATTAAACGTATGGCACACCCAAAGATACATTCACCTATTGCTGGTCTGATGAGTCAGTATATTCTGGGTCTGTCCAAACTCAGCGAGCAACTCGAAGAAGAATCTAAAACATCGAAAAAAGAAGCCTCATCTTATATTGACCTACGAGAATATGATCTTGAGGGTGCCAGAGTTATTGATGAAACAAGCTTTGAAATTATTCTGCAAGAGAAATACCCTCAATTTCTATATTGGCTTTCCATGTCATTTTTCGCACCCATGCCATGGGAGGCGGATCTATTTTATTCACAGGCCGGGATGTCTGATCGGAATATCACCCTCAACTGGTATCCGATTGGAACGGGCCCTTTCATGCTCACTGAGAATAATCCAAATCGTCGGATGGTGCTCGACAGGAATCCAAATTTTCGTGGTGAAGCCTTTCCAGAAGCAGGCGAAGAAAATGACGCGGCACTTGGGTTATTAGAAGATGCCGGTAAAATCATGCCTTTCATCGACAAGGCAATCTTCAGTCTGGAAAAGGAATCTATTCCTACATGGAACAAATTTTTACAGGGTTATTACGACACTTCGGGCATTGGCTCTGATAGTTTTGACCAGGCAGTACAGTTTAATACTCAGGGTGAAGCAGCCTTAACGCAAGAGATGCAAGACAAAGATATTCAGCTGATGACAGAAGTGATGACTTCGACATTCTATACCGGGTTTAATATGCGTGATGAAATTGTTGGCGGAGAAAGCGGACGTGCCCAGATGTTAAGGCAAGCCATTGCCATCGCTGTGGATTTTGAGGAATTTATCAGTATCTTTGCCAATGGTCGTGGTATCTCGGCACAGGGGCCAGTGCCTCCGGGTATATTCGGGCACAAAGCAGGTGAAGCCGGCATCAATCCTTATGTTTATGACTGGGTCAATGACAAGGCCAGGCGTAAATCAATTGATGTTGCGAAACAGCTTATGATCAAGGCTGGCTATCCCGGGGGCAGGGACGTGGAAACCGGACAGGGTTTGGTGCTTTATCTGGACACGCCTGCTGCGGGCCCAGGCAGCAAGGCTAATTTCGACTGGTTACGTAAACAATTTAACAAACTGGGCATTACGCTGGTGATTCGGGCGACGGATTACAATCGTTTTCAGGACAAAATGTTAAAAGGGACTGCACAGATATATCAATGGGGATGGAATGCAGATTATCCGGATCCGGAGAATTTTATGTTCTTGCTCTACGGCCCCAATGCCAAGTTTGGAATCAATGGCGAGAATGCATCCAATTACAGTAACGAGGAGTTTGATCAACTGTTTGATCAAATGAAAAATATGAGTAATGGTGAAGCACGGCAGTTGATTATTGATGGGATGCTTGAAATTGCGCGTAGAGATTCACCCTGGTTGTGGGGATATCACCCCGTTGCATTTTCCTTACATCACGACTGGTATAAAAATGCCAAGCCAAACTTAATGGCGAATAATAAATTAAAATATAAGCGTATTGATCCAGTTAAACGCCAGACGCAACGTGAGTCTTGGAACCAGCCTGTCTGGTGGCCTGTACTTTTAGGCATAATTATTTTGTGCTTAAGTATCATCCCGGCGATTCGTTATCATAGACGAAGAGAAAGGTCGGCGGCTTTATGACGGCTTATATTATTCGTCGATTTTTTTACGCTATTCCCATTTTAATCGGCGTGAATGTGATTACTTTTCTTTTGTTTTTTGTCGTCAACACGCCAGATGATATGGCGCGTATGCATCTTGGTCAGAAGCGTGTGACGGAACAGGCGATAGAAAAGTGGAAGCACGAACGCGGTTACGATAAACCCGTGCTCTGGAATTCGCAAGCAGAGGGGAGTGATAAAATCACCAACACCATCTTTTTCCAGAAATCAGTGCGTTTATTTGTATTTAATTTTGGTCGTTCCGACAGCGGTCGGGACATTAGCTACGATATTAGTCAGCGTATGTGGCCCAGCCTTTCGATTACACTACCAGGTCTTTTCCTTGGTCTTTTAACCTACATCACCTTCGGTCTTACACTATCTTTTTTTCGCGCAACCTACCTCGATATATGGGGTGTCGTGATCTGTGTGATGATGATGTCCATCTCAGGATTGTTTTACATCATTGGTGGACAATTTATTATCGGCAAACTTTTTCATTTGGTTCCTATTTCCGGATATGACACCGGGCTTGACTCGATAAAGTTTATTGTTTTACCTGTGCTGGTTGGTTTGGTCGGTGGTATCGGTTCCAGTACACGTTGGTATCGCACCATATTCCTTGAAGAAATGAATAAGGACTATGTCCGGACTGCGAGGGCGAAAGGTTTATCAGAAAGCGTTGTGCTTTATCGTCATGTGTTAAGGAATGGAATGATTCCGATTCTTACCGGTGTGGTTGTTATATTGCCGTTGCTATTTATGGGTTCATTGATTACAGAATCATTCTTTTCTATTCCAGGTCTGGGTAGCTACACCATCGATGCCATCAGTAGCCAGGATTTCGCAATCGTCAGATCCATGGTTTTTCTAGGCTCAGTGCTCTATATCATTGGCTTATTGCTGACGGATATTTCGTACACTCTGGTTGATCCGCGCGTCAGGTTGCAATAAGCGATGCCAGTATTATTCATTACAGATGCTCTTATACTTTTACTGCTGATGATGGTATTCAGCTTTGTCTGGTATGCAAGAGGGCAGGAACATCTCCGGGCGCCATGGAGAACGGTGGCAAGGAATCCAATGGCCATGGCATCCGCAGTAATCTTGTTTTTCTACCTCCTGATTGGCTTAAGCGATTCAATTCATTTTCATCCAGAACTTGAAAACGTCAATCATCAAGAGACAATTTATTCAACAAAAGTATTAAGTGTGCTCGATGTTGCAATCACTCATCTACGGGTACGGGATGAAAAAACCTATTCTGCGCCGTTTGCAACACATGCCTATTCGAAAGAAACCATTGAACTAGCAGATGGATCAACAAAACGTGAATATCCCCGCCTGGATTATGGCGGTGCATATCTGCTGGATCCTGAGCATGAGAGAATGATCGATATTGCATTGAAATCACTGGCAGGATTATTTTATGGTTTGATTATATGGTGTTTTGTTTCAGTGGTTATTATTTTCACGGTTAAATGTCGTAAAAACAGCTCATTTAAGGATATTTTTCATAGCATGCTCAAGCAGAATGACGTCCCCTGGAAGGTTATTCATCTCACCCTGGGTGCTGTACTTGTTGTCTTAACTGTCTCACTGACGCTTTCAAATTATTATCATATTCTTGGCACGGACAAGATTGGGCAGGATGTTTTTTACCAGGCACTCAAGAGTGTCAGAACCGGCCTGGTCATTGGCACATTGACGACACTGGTGATGTTACCCTTTGCCATATTAATGGGTTTAATGGCGGGCTATTTTCGTGGTTGGGTAGATGATGTGATTCAATATCTCTATACCACGCTCAGTTCTATTCCCGGGGTTTTATTGATTGCAGCAGCGATCTTGATGTTGCAGGTCTATATGGCAAATCATGCGGATGATTTTGTCAGCCTGGAACAACGTGCGGATATGCGCCTGTTATTTCTCTGTATCATTTTGGGAATTACCAGTTGGACAGGACTTTGCCGAATGCTAAGAGGCGAGACCATGAAGCTGAGAGAGGTCGATTATGTACAGGCCGCACAGGCCTTTGGTGTGGGTGATTTCACCATCATACTGCGGCATTTATTACCGAATGTGATGCATATTGTAATGATTTCAATCGTGCTGGATTTCAGTGGCCTGGTACTGGCTGAGGCCGTGCTTTCTTATATCAACATCGGTGTCGACCCCAGCATGCATAGTTGGGGCAATATGATCAATAGTGCGCGCCTGGAAATGGCGAGGGAACCTATTGTCTGGTGGTCATTAGCAGCTGCCTTCGTTTTTATGTTTGTTTTGGTATTGTCTGCCAATCTGTTTTCTGATGCGGTGCGTGATGCCTTCGATCCAAGGATACGGGGGGCGTAGAAATATCTGCCTGTACTGGGGTTGAATTATTTTGATTAAACGCTAGACATAGAGCCAAAACCTGGTCTAAGCTCGCCAGTAATAAAAAACGAGCGCTCGCTCTTAAAATAGATTAGGATAGCCACATATCGATGGAATACAGGTGTTAAAAATTCTAGTCTCAATAGCGCTAAGGGTGAATTCTTCTGGATTCAGGATGATCGATAATTTTCAGAGTTGGGGCAGGGGTGGAGAGTGAATCATGGCAACTAAAAAATCGGGTCGGGCAGTTTATATTGTTGATGGCAGTCGGTCGCCATTTTTAAAAGCGCGCGGTATTCCCGGTCCTTTCACGGCTTCGGATCTGGCAGTTAATTCAGGACGTCAATTACTCGCCAGGCAATCCTTTGCACCGCAGGAGTTCGATGAAGTTATTCTTGGCTGCATCATGCCGGGCGCCGATGAGGCAAATATTGCTCGCGTTGTATCACTTAGACTGGGTTGTGGCAAGCTTGTGCCTGCATGGACGGTACAAAGAAACTGTGCTTCAGGCATGCAGTCAATTGATAGTGCCGCACAAAACATTGCCATGGGTCGATCAGATCTGGTTCTGGCAGGCGGTACCGAGGCAATGAGTTATGCCCCCCTGTTATTTAGTAAAGCCATGGCAACCTGGTTTGGAAAATTTTCATCAGCAAGAGATGTCGCCAGTAAATTAAAAATATTAGCCAGATTTCGTCCTGCCTTGTTAACTCCAGTAATCGCGTTACTTAAGGGATTGTCTGATCCGGTCGTCGGCTTATCCATGGGTCAAACCGCAGAAATCATTGCGCACCGTTTTTCAGTAACACGAGAGGCAATGGATGCCTTTGCCGTGCAAAGTCATCAACGTTTATCTG
>Ga0066376_10002324_pt1 | contig 17707 bp, 15 predicted proteins | sample Knorr_S15_td_Bot_FD_77009 | JGI IMG/M metagenome (GOLD analysis project Ga0066376, IMG submission 77009) | Marine microbial communities from Southern Atlantic Ocean transect - Knorr_S15_td_Bottom_ad_5009_LV_A | ecosystem: Environmental > Aquatic > Marine > Oceanic | place: Southern Atlantic... | reverse complement strand
GATTGGTGCGTATGGAAACCGTGAAACAGAGGTAGTTGGAATACCTTGGTGTTATTTCACCAGTCGGGTCTAAACCGTCGCATTCTGGTGATGTTATTTCACCAGTTAAAACTACTCTACCGTCACGGATTTTGCAAGATTACGCGGCTGGTCGACGTTGGTGCCTTTGGCAACAGCTGTATGATAAGCAAGCAATTGCACAGGGATCGCATGAAGAATCGGGGCAACAAACGGGTCAACTTCCGGTAAGGCGATCGTATGTGCGGCCAAGGAACCCAGTTTTTTCTCGCCCGACGTATCGGTTAAAAAATACACCCGGCCACCGCGGGCGATGACTTCTTGCATGTTGGAGGCGGTTTTATCGAGCAACTCATCCGAGGGCGCAATGACAATCACCGGCACGCCATCGTCGATCAGCGCGATGGGACCGTGTTTCATCTCACCAGCGGCATAGCCTTCGGCGTGGATGTAAGAAATTTCTTTGAGTTTCAAAGCACCCTCCATCGCAATGGCGTAGCTAGTGCCGCGTCCCAAAAACAAAACATCCCTCGCTTTGGCAATTTCCTGGGCGAGTTCCTTGATGTGTTCATCATGATTGAGGACTTCGGCGGCGCGCGCCGGCACTTCAGTTAAGGCTTTGGCCAAGGCAGCTTCGCGCTCATGGCTGATGCTGCCTTTGGCCCGGGCCAGAACAATCGCGAGGCACGCGAGAGTTGTCAACGCTGTGGTGAAAGCTTTGGTTGAGGCAACACCAATCTCGGGTCCGGCAAGAGTTTGCAGGACAGCGTCGGATTCCCGGGCGATTGTGCTTTCAGGCACATTGACGATGGAGAGAATTTTCTGGCCTTGCTCTCGGCAATAACGAAGCGCCGCCAAGGTGTCTGCGGTCTCGCCCGATTGCGACACAAAGATCGCCAATCCGCCTTCCGGCATCACCATGCCGCGATAGCGAAACTCCGAAGCGATATCGACCTCTACTGGCACGCGGGCGATTTGCTCGAACCAATATTTCGCCGTGAGCGCAGCATAGAAAGCCGTGCCGCAGGCCGAGATTGTAATTTTCGGCAAATCAGCGAGATCAAATGGCAATTCCGGCAATGTGATCGTCTGATCCGCCGGGTTTAAAAAGCTGTGGAGCGTATCGCCGATGACCTGAGGCTGCTCATATATTTCTTTGAGCATGAAGTGGTCATGGCCACCCTTTCCGGTCAGCGCCCCGGACAGTTCGGTTTCCTGGATCGGGCGTTCGACGATATTGCCGTTAGAATCTCGCACAACGACACCGCCGCTATTAATCACTGCCCAGTCACCATCTTCAAGATAGGTGATGCGCTGGGTCATAGGTGCCAAAGCCAAGGCGTCTGAACCTAAGAACATCTCGCCGTCGCCATAACCGATTGCCAGCGGCGAGCCCTGCCGGGCAGCGATCATCAGGTCATGTTCACCGGCAAAAATAATCCCAAGCGCAAAAGCGCCTTCAAGCCGAGCCAATGCCTTCGCCGTTGCGTCTTCTGGCGATTGGCCGGTTTCCAGATAATGAGTGATCAGATGTGCAACCACTTCAGTATCCGTATCGGAGGCGAGTTGATGACCTGCGGCTTCTAATTCATCCCGCAAAATTTGAAAGTTTTCGATAATACCATTATGGACGACAGCGACTTTTCCGGTCGCATGCGGATGGGCATTAATTTCATTTGGCACACCGTGGGTCGCCCACCGGGTGTGACCAATCCCGATGCTGCCGAGCAAGGGTTGATCCGTGAGACGCGCCTCAAGATTGATCAGTTTGCCTTCAGCGCGGCGGCGGTCGATGCCGCCATTTTCGAGAGTTGCGATGCCAGCAGAATCATAGCCGCGATATTCAAGCCGTTTAAGGCATTCGAGCAAATGCGGCACGACGTCGCTTTTGCCAATAATCCCAACAATTCCGCACATTTACTTTTTGCCCTTTTTGGCGCGCAGCTTGGCGGCATAACCATCAACGGTTTTCTGCTCAGACCGGGTGAGAGCCAACGCATCGGCATCTACATTTTCAGTGATCACACTGCCAGCACCGGTGATCGCGCCAGCGCCGACTTTCACCGGTGCCACAAGGGCGGTGTTGGAACCGATAAAAGCGCCCGCGCCAATTTCGGTCATGGATTTAACATAACCATCATAATTGCAGGTGATGGTGCCAGCGCCGATGTTGGCCCTCTCACCAACCTTGGAATCACCAATGTAAGATAAATGATTGGCTTTAGCCCCGGCTGCCATGGTCGCATTTTTAATTTCTACGAAGTTGCCGATATGCACGTCTTTACCGATATCCGCACCAGGGCGGAGACGGGCAAAGGGTCCGATGATTGCATTGTCTTCAACAAACGCGCCTTCGATGTGACAAAAGGCGCGAATTTCAACACCATTACAAATCTCCACACCCGGTCCAAAAAATACATTTGGGCCGATCGTTACGTCTTGGCCGATTTGAGTGTCATAAGAAAAATAAACACTGCTGGGATCGGTCAGGGTTGCGCCATTTTCCATCGCCGCTTCGCGTAGCCGATCTTGCAAAATGGTTTCCGCCACCGCGAGTTCAGCTCTAGAATTTATGCCGATTGTTTCTTCTTCGTCGCATTCAACAAAAGTGCAACCACGCCCGGCTTCGCCAGCATGCCCCACGATATCCGTTAAATAAAATTCGCCCTTTGCATTGTCGTTCGATAACTTGGCCGTCAATTCAAAAAGAACCTTGCTTTCAATCGCCATAAAGCCTGAATTGCAAAGATCGTTGGCAAGCTCGTCTTCGCTGGCATCCTTGGCTTCAACAATGGCTTCCAGACCTCCAGAAGCATTCAGAACCAATCGTCCATATTCGCCCGGATCAAACGGCCTGAACCCAAGCACAACAACCGCGGGATCATCTCCGCCGGAACGTGCGTTCAGCATTTTTTCCATCGTATCTGACGTTATTAACGGGCTGTCGCCATAGAGCACCAAAATATCGCCGTCAAATCCTGACAAAGCGCTTTCTGCTTGTTGCACCGCATGCCCGGTGCCGAGCCGTTCTTGCTGAACGACGATCTCAACATCAAAGCCAGCTGCACTTACAGCATCGCTGACCGGCTCCATATCCGGACCGACGACCAATATCGTTTTTTCTGGATTAATCGCCGACAAGCTATCCAACAATTGCAGTATCATGGCGCGCCCGGCAATGGGGTGCAGCACTTTCGGCAAATTGGATTTCATTCGTGTGCCTAAACCGGCGGCAAGCACAATCGCGGCTGTTTTCGAATTACTCATATATCTCTGATAGTTAGGGTGTGAGGCACAATAATAAGCCTTATTACCCGCTTATTGCCACATCGCGACTCTTAGGCCAAGTCAAAGATTGTTACGGTTCTTTGCAAGTAATAACTCGGGTGGATTACAGGTGCTTAACTCTCGGAGGCGACTTTACCAGCCAGCCAGCGCGCCGACCTCAACAGACGCGCGTCATCGCCAAATGAGCTCACGACTTGCACGCCTACCGGCATGTCATTTTCGCCTTCCATCAGCGGCAGAGATACCGCCGGGACACCCAAATAGGTCCATATCGTACAAAAAATTGGATCACCCGTTGCCTCTAATCCCACCGGCGCTTCACCGATTGCAGCCGGCGTTATGATGGCATCATATTCAGAGCAAATACCTTGTATCCAGCTGTGCAACACCGCTCGATTATCGATGGCCGTGTTGTAGTCGAACGCGGAGACGGTTTGGCCTTCTTCGATCAAACCGATGAGGATTTCGCTGATTTTACTTTTGCCATGCTGGTAATAGGGCCCTAAGTTTTTGGCCAGATCGGCTGTCATAACTTTTCGTAAATCAGCGACGACATTGTCAAATTCTTTCGGCAGAGTAACCTCGTCACACCTATCACCCAAAAATTCAGCGAGTTCTTCAAATGCATCTTGAGTTGCGGGGTCGGCCTGGTCCCAAACAGGTGTTTTGATGAAGGCGAATTTTGGCTCTATCGGCGGCTCTTGAGCGGTCAATTCACTTAAATTTGGTGCAGGTTTTGGCTGCGTGTCGGGGTCTTTCGGATCATAGCCAATCATACATTCTGCAATCAGGGCGGCATCTTCCAGTGAGCGCGCAAAAACGCCGACATGATCGAGGTTGCGAGAAAGCGCCAAGGCGCCAGCCCTTGAAATAAGACCATGCGTGGGCTTGTAGCCGACCACGCCGCAAAAAGAAGCTGGGCGAATGACGGATCCATTGGTTTGCGAGCCAATCGCCAAAGGAACCATGCCGCAGGCAACGGCAGCAGCAGAACCGCTGGAGGAGCCACCGGGGGTGCGGTTAACATCGTGGGGGTTAGTGGTCTTCCCCGGCGAATACACGGCCAATTCAGTTGTTACGGTCTTGCCCATGATAATGCAACCGGCGGCCATTAGACGGCTAACGGCGGCGCAATCCTCATCAGGTTTCCGCCCGGCATCTAGGATTGTTCCATTTTCAGTAGGATAGTCGTCGGTGTCGAAGATATCTTTGATCCCTACAGGAATGCCATGAAGCGGGCCACAGGGCGCGCCACTGGCCCGGTAGGCATCTGAATGCTCCGCCTGCTTGCGAGCAAAATCATAGTCTAGATGCGCCCAGGCACCGATTTCTTCCTCTTTGTCATCGATCCGGGCAATACAGGCCTCGACCAGTTCCAGCGACGAAATCTCGCCGTCCTTAATCATCTGCACCAGTTGGGTTGCCCCCAAATCCGCCAAATCCATCACTTCAGCCTCTATGTAAGAAAATTGAATTTGCCTCAGTTAGAGGACTTTTTCCGAAAGCACGAATCCCATAAATCATAGAGAACCAACGTCAGGACAGCGATGCAGATCACCCAAAACGGCAAGCCGCCCCAAAATCCGGCCGCCCCGGCGGAAATACTGGCCGCCAGTCCGAGCACGAAAATAGTGATCAGTGCTGTTCCGATCACGCCAAAAATTTTTTCAAAGGTATCTTGAGACATTAAATTGTTACTCCTTTATACCCAATTCGTGCGGTCTTCATGTGATATCCAATCATATCATTTAACCTTAGGAATAGACCTAGGAATATATTCGCCAAAAAAGTAATCCGGCAGCCATAACGCAATTTCTGGGAACTGATACATCAAGAACATGACAAAAATAACGATACCAAGATAGGGCATAATGCCTTTGAAAATATCAACCAGTTCGATCAAATTTCCCAACACGCCTTTTAAATAGTAGGCCGACATGGCCATCGGCGGCGTTAAGAACGAGGTTTGTAAATTGAGCGCCACCAACATCGCGAAGAAATAGGGGTTAACACCAAAGGCCGGCAACATCGGCAGAAAAATTGGGACAAATATAATTAATATTTCCGACCATTCCAACGGCCAACCAAGTAAGAAAATGATCAACTGCACCAGAATTAAAAACTGCCAAGGCGCTAAGTCGAATCCGAGAACAAAATGTTCAATAATTTCATGGCCGCCGAGATATGAGAACACCGACGCAAAGGTCCATGATCCGACAAACAACCAGCACACCATCGCCGTCGCTTTCGCCGTCAAATAGACAGATTCCTTCAGCATTATCCAACTGAGGGATCTGTAGGCCCAAGACAGTACCAGCCCGCCGAAGGCACCCATAGCGGCGGCTTCCGCCGGTGTTGCGAGGCCGCCAAGAATTGAGCCCAAAACCAACATGATCAAGAGGGTTAACGGCACAAACGACGTCAGAAGCTGCCAGTAGACAACGCGCGGAGGCGGGACATCTTCAGCGCGCGGCTTTGGCGCAAGCGATGGCGTAATCATGACTCGAACGATGACATAAACAATGTACAATCCGGCCAGGATAAACCCAGGAAGAATGGCGGCGGCGTATAGACGCAGCGGCGAAAGTTCCGCAATCGCCGCATAGACAATCAACATGATCGAGGGCGGAATTAAGATGCCAAGGGTGCCGCCGGCGCAGATAACGCCAGAGGCGAAGCTCTTGTCATAATTGGCCTTGGCCATTGCCGGATACGCCAGAAGGCCCATCAGGGTGACAACCGCGCCAACGATTCCGCTGGCAGTAGAAAATACCGCGCAGGTGATCAAAGCCGCAACTGCCATGGATCCCGGTAAATTACGAGCCGCCATTTGCAGCGAGTAGAACAGCCGGTTGACGATGTTGGCGCGCTCAACTACATACCCCATGAACAGAAAAAGCGGGATCGCGACCAGGGTGTCGTTCTCCATCACCGAATAGGTGTTCTGGTTCAGAAGATAAAATATTTTGTTGTCGGCCACATCGATGATGGATTCGATGCTGCCGGCTTCGAAATAGGCGTAGTAGCCAAAACCGACACCCATGGCGAGCAAGGTAAAGGCAACCGGGAACCCCAGCAGTACTATCACGATGAAAAGCGACAACATTAATATCGCGACTTCGGGGTTCGTCATCCTAAAAGTGCTCCGTATAACTTGGTATTTTTAAATGAATGAGAGTTATTTGGCTTCAAGTTCAACCGCCTGGCCTTTCAAAAGATCTTCGGTCTCCCGAGCATCTTTCAGTCGCGGCAGCCATTTATTCGTTTTTATCGCTATCGAGCATCGCATGCATTCGGCAATGCCTTGGAGGATAAACAACCCACCGGCTATCGGGATGAGAGTTTTGAAGTAATAAATCTGAATGCGCGCCGGACTGTTCCAGCTGACTTCCTTATAACGCCATGAATCCATGGCGATTTCCCAACCAAACCAGACCAGAGCAAGCATGGCGGGGAAAAAGAAAAGAAAATACAAAACCATGTCTACCTTGGCCTGTGTTCGAACCGACCACAACCGGTAGACAACGTCAGCGCGCACATGGGTATCCTGGGCGAGGGCGTAAGGTCCGGCCATCAAGAACAGTGCTCCGTACATTTGAACGCTCATATCGAAAGCCCATAAGGTGGGCGCGTTAAGCGCATAACGCACAAAAACTTCATAGGCGATCGAAAGGGTCAATAATAGGATGCACCAGCCAAAGGCGCGCCCAACCCAGATGCTGAGCTCCTCGACGGCATGAATAATGGATGTCACGGCTAAATCTCCAGCCATTTGTTCGTGGTAAGTCTTAGAGGGACAGACTTTCGACTGCCCCTCTATAACCGATCATTTTTGCAAACTAAATTCGCAAAAAAGCGTTTTGATCAACCAAAGTGATGTTTGTAAGCCAAACCGTAATCGGGCTGGTTTAGAAGCAAGTAGTTCATCACTTTCTTGGCATAAGTCTTCTGCGACTTAACCACTTTAGCGAAGAACGGATCTTTCTTCGAAATCCGGTCAACCACAATATCCCATGCCTTCAACTGACCAATCATGACGGAGTCTGGCGTGCGGTAGACATTAACGCCATGCTTATCTTTAAGCTTGATCAAATCATCTGCATAACGAAGGGTGTTGTTCCAATAGAAGTTTGAATTTTCGGCTTCAGATGCATATTCCAAAATAGCCTTAACTTCTCCAGGAAGACGATCGAAACTCTTCTTATTGAAGGTAACTTCGAAGCACTCCTGAGATTGGTGGAAGCTGGCGAGATGGTAATGCTTGGAAACGTCCTGCATACCAAAGTCACTATCAGAAGTTGGGTTATTAAACTCAGCTGCATCAATCAAACCAGATTTCATCGCAGGCTGAATTTCGCCGCCTGGCAATTGCACAACAGACATACCCATTTCAGTCAACACGTCAGCAGCCAGACCAACAGTCCGGTATTTAAGACCTTTCATCTGAGAAACGCCTTTGATTTCTTCTTTAAACCAGCCAAGAGGCTGAGCCGGCATTGGGCTGTTAAAGAAGCTGATCAGGTTAAGACCAAGAGAGCCCATCAGCTCATTGAAGAGCTCTTTACCGCCGCCATAATGGATCCACCCAAGCATTTCCTGCGCAGACCAGCCAAAGCATGGGCCAGTTCCGAACAACGACGCTGCGGGTGACTTGGAATACCAATATGCTGGCACATAGTGAGCGCCATCTAAAACGCCGCGGTGAACGGCATCTTGCATTTGGCTGGTTTTAACGACGGAGTTAACCGACAACAGGTCAATTCTAAACCCTTTGCCGGTCATTTTATTTACGCGATCAACATAGCTTTTGGCGTTTTCGAGGAAAATACCACCGCCCCAAGCCGCTTGAACTTTAAATACCTTCGTTGCCGCAGTTGCGACATTCGGCATTGCGATGGTTGCAGCTGCTGCACCCGCAGCAACGGCGCCGCCTTTTAGGAACTTACGGCGACCAACATCTGATTTCTTTTTTGCCATTAGACTTCTCTCCCTATTAACAATTTAGTTGTTTTGGTCCTGTTAATTTATTTCATCGGAACCTGTATGACGCCCTTTATTCTACAAACTCTTTCGAGTGGTTTGCACTTAGAGTGAAAGACTCTCTTGACGGACTCCAAATCGCACAATCACCTGCCTAATCAAATTATGACGACAAGCAATTCCTGCTTGTTCATATCTTTCGATATTGAAGCTTTGAGCGCAAGAGGTAATGTCTGTTTTTGAAATAAAATATTTGGTATACCTGAAAGTGTGTGTTGGGTTTGAGGCATCCAATTAGGAAAGCCGACTATGAAAAAATAGTTTTACTGCATTATCTGGTCACATTGGGTCAAGAAAAAATCATAATAAATCAAGCCAGTAAGTGATATCTTCCGGTAATCTGCTCTTAAGCGACGCGATCATTTGGTTCTTTTCCGGCAAAGTAGGCATCTAAATTATCCAGCGCCCGAAAACCCATGGCGTCACGGGTCTCGAAGGTCGCACTTCCTATGTGCGGCAGCATAAACACATTGTCGAGCGAGGCGAGCGCCGGGTTACCGCCGGGCTCACTCAAATAGACATCAAGCCCCGCAGCCGAAATTTTACCCGATTTGAGCGCATTAATGAGCGCCTCCTCATCAACCAGAGCTCCGCGCGAGGTATTTACAAAAACCGCGCCATCCGGGAGAAGTGCAATTTTTTCTTGGTTGAAAAATCCTGTTGTTTCTGGCGTTGCCGGACAATGCAGAGATAAAAACTGCGACACAGAAAGAAGCGAGTCTAAATCTTCATGGAATATTGCACCATCTTCTAATTCTGAGGAAAGTCGCGTTCGATTGTGATAGTGAACTTCCATATCAAATCCGCGCGCACGTTTTGACATAATTTGCCCGACGCGCCCCATGCCGACAATGCCGAGTTTCTTTCCTGTCACCTGCGTTCCAACCATAAACGACGGGCTCCAATGCTCCCACTTGCCGGACCTCACAAGTTGATCGCCTTCGCTGGCGCGCCGGGCTGCACCCAACATCAAAAGCATGGAAATTTCGGCAGTTGCGTCGGATAACACTTCTGGCGTATTGGTGACCACAATCCCTTTTTCCTTCAGGGCCGCCAAATCACAATGGTCTAAACCAACCGAATGATTGGCGATAATTTTTAGGCGTTCTGGAAGCATGGCAACCATGTCAGCGGAAAAAAGTTCGGAATGACAGGGAAGCACAGCATCTACATCTTGGCATTTCTGCAGCAATTCGTCCGGCGTATACAATTTATCCTCCGGATTCAATCTGACATCATACGTTTCGGCTGCGCGTATTTCTGTGTTTTTCGAAAGCTTGCGCGTAATTAGCAATATCGGCTGCGTGCTCAATGATTGTCTCCCAAGTATTAGATTTTAAAGCGCTGAAAAGAACGCCGCGACAATTGCTTAAAATTTACCGACAGAATTTAAGGAGCACAATGAGATTGTTTTTTGCGCCTACGCCTCAGCCCGCTCGATCTGGATGGGCGGACATGGCACATCGCCGTAGGAGCAAAAAACGCAGCAATCGCCTTCAAGCGGTTTGAAGATTTTGCCGCAGCCTTCACATTCATAGAAATACTGACATGCGTCGTCCGGCATTGTCTCTTTTTTGGTGTGACCGCATTCCGGGCAGACGAGAGTAGAGTCTGAGATAATATTCATTTTGATTCTTTGCTTTATGACAATTCGAAATGTTAGTGTCATCAAAACACGTTACTTAAGCAAATATAAAACAAAAAATTGTGCGGGGGAATTAATGGTTCAAGCTCAAGGCATCAAAGAAGTCGCTTACGTCGATTGTAAAGGCGGCGGACAAATCGAAGTGGTCAATGGCACAGCTTATGTGGGACATACGGCAGGGCCAGAGGCGACCACGATCATTGATGTCAAAGATCCCAAAAACCCCAAAATTGTTCACCAGCTTATGTGCGCTCATGAAAACGTCCACGCCCATAAGGTCCGCGTTGCCAATGATTTAATGATTACCAATTACGAATCTATCGACTATATGGGGGAGCCGGGACCGGGCTTCAGAGGCGGGCTCAACATTTATGATGTTTCCAACCCGCATGAACCCAAACATATTCATTTTTGGGAAACCGCCGGCGAAGGCGTGCACCGCTACACTTTTGATGGCCGCTACGCCTATATCTCGCCAACAGTTGAGGGCTATATCGGTCATATTTGCATGATCATGGATTTAGCTGATCCAACCAATCCACAGGAAGTCGGACGCTGGCATTGGCCGGGTCAGTGGGAAGCCGGCGGCGAGGTGCCAGATATCCCGCGTGAGCATCTCAGATGCCACCACGGAATTCGCCAAGGCGATTTTCTGTATGTCAGTTATTGGCATGCCGGTTGGGCGATCCTGGATATCTCAGACATGACAAACCCGGTTTGTGTTTCGCGCCAGGAATGGAAGCCGCCTTATGCGCATCCGGCCCATACCGCTCTGCCGATCCCCTTTAAACTCAAGGGTATGGATGTGATGCTGCTGGCTGATGAAGACGTTGCCAAAAAAGAACATGCCGGACCGGCTTTTATTTGGCTCTACGACATTGGCGATAAAGCTAATCCGCGCGCTTTCGCCAGTTTCCAGCTAGACCATTTGGACAGCGGTATCCCGGCGCCGAACATGACCGGTTGCCACCAGCCAGTGGAGGTCGTGCGCTCGACGGAAATTCCCGTAGCCTGGTTCGAGCAAGGGCTCCGCATCATGGACATCGCCAACCCGCACGCGCCGAAAGAAGTTGCCCATTATGTACCGGATGCGCCAAAGGGTGCAGAACGTCCGCTATCGAACGACGTCTTTCAGGACGATGATGGTCTGATCTATCTCATTGACCGAGATTGGGGCCTTCATATTTTGGAGCGCAGTTAAAAGGAAACGCAGAAACAGAAACTCTATTTCGGCCAAGATTTGCAAATGCTTGGTCTTCAGTTACATCCAGTTGAATGCCAAATCTTTTCTAAATCTCCGGTCCCGTTTCAAATGCCATTCGCGGCTCATGGCTGCACCGCGGTTGAGATATTTTTCGACATATAACAATTGCCATTCGCGGCCGCGCGTAGATTTGGCGCCAGCACCTGAATTGTGTTTAGCAAGGCGCGCGGCGATATCCGTGCTCCAGCCGACATAACTCCTAAAATCCTGAGTATTGATAGTGCCCAATACATATACAAAACATGGATTTGGTATCACTGATCCTCCACCAGAGGTTAATCATTTGCCGCAAATTTTTGCATTACGCCAATTTTGACGAAAAATTGTTAAATAAAGCTCAAAGTTTATAAAACTCTTAGCTGGCAGACCTTTAAATTTCTTGAAAAATTCTTATCTACAAATACTACGCAATTACCATTCGCATTGGCAAAATCATCGAGATGTTTAAGCACGGTTAAATGATAAAAGAAGCAAACCTGGAAGACGTCCTTGAACAGTTACGTCTCGAATTTATCGAGAACAGTCATGAGAAGCTCGACATGATTGATGATTTGATTGGCCGTTTGCTGGACGAGGAAGGGGATGCATGGCGAGAAACCTACATTGAATTTCAACGCCAAATTCATACGATCAAAGGCACCGCCGGCAGCTACGGCTTTCAAATCGTCACTGAAATTGCGCACAGTCTTGAAGATTATATTGAAACATCTAACAGTTTAGGGGCTGATCAACTCAGCGATATTCAGCTCTATGCTGATCATATGCGGTGGATTTTTGAAGCTGGAAAAAACCCATCAGAATCAACAACAGCGGAAATTCTACGAAAATTACCAAGTCCTAACAAATCGGTTTTTTCCTCGCAGGAAATTCGCCACATTCCTGTTGTTCTGGTGATGCCTTATAACATCCAACGTAAAATAATTGCCAATGAACTGGCCTCATGCGGATTTCGTGTGTACATCGCCGATACCAGCATTCGGGCCATTGAATTGGCGTTGACACACAAACCCAACATCGTTTTCTCAAACTACGATCTCAGTGACATTAATGGCGTTGAATTGGCATTGATTTTCCGCTCTATCGAGGCAACAAAATCCATCAATATGGCGGTTTTATCCAGCCAGGCTGCAAAAAGCCAAAGATTTGTTAATCTTCCGAAGGATGTAAGACTTATCCGCAAAGGAGAAGAATTTAGCGAGGATCTTGCTGAATGTCTTTTGGATTGGCAGGTATTCATCAAAGAAGCGAGACGTTCGCAAGATAAACATGAGCGCTCTCATCTCCGCGTTTCTTTCGATGGCATGGTAACCATTCGAAAAAATGGCCAAGAGTATCTTGGTAAAACAATTGATATTTCGGCGGGTGGCCTTTCGATTAAATTTGGATCCCTCGACAGAGTGGATAACTTCCCTTTTGAGCGGGGAGATCAGGTTACACTCGATGTAGAAGAACTAAGCGCCGTGTCGGGCAGTATTATCCGGGTCCGAAATGATAGCGTAATCGTTCGATTTGATCTTAATCAGCAATTGGAGGATCGATTGCTGGCAGAAATTATGTTAGCCAAGAACGAAATTAATGACACTATCACCGTCGACTGGCACGACAATTAAAACATCTTTTTTCAAATACTTCACAACCTTTTTACAGACACCTAACGCAGCTGTGACCACCACGAGATATATTCTCGGTCCATAGTGCCAGTATATTTATTGGAGAATTTCAACCGAGGATTTTATGATCGGCTTTCAGTTTCGTCCATTTTTCAAATATGGCATAATTTTGGTTTTAGGCGCGGTCGGGATTGCTTTATTCGTCGTCCAGACCGCCGAAACCAAAGGCCCTAAACTTGCAGGTCCCATGCAAGTCTTTCAATTGGCTCCAAGCGCAAAACCTCGTCCGACAACCACCTGGAAAGATGGTAACGGCAAAGCCATCAGTCTGGCCAAATTTAAAGACAAAGTCGTCTTAGTGAATTTTTGGGCAACGTGGTGCCCGCCTTGCATTCGTGAACTCCCCTCGATTGATCGCTTACAGGCGAGCTTGGGAGGCGATAATTTCACTGTTGTGGCTGTCAGTATAGACCGTGGCGGAAAACCTGTTGCGATGCTCTTGGTCAAACGTCTCAAAATAAAACACCTGACCTTGTATCTTGATAAGGAAAGTAAAACCGCTCGGGATTTAGGCGTTCGATCCATGCCAACAACATTTATATTCGACCGTATGGGCCGTGAGGTAGGTAAACTTGAAGGCGGTGCTGAATGGGACGACAAAGATGCAGTGGCGCTGGTAAAATTTTTTATCGACAACCCAAATTACGCCGACAAATTACCGCGCAAAAAATAACATTCTTTAATCCGGAAAATCAGCCGGCAGATGCGGGTTCGATACCTAGAATTTCTTCGATTGTATTACGCAATGTTTCCATCCGCACAGGTTTGTAGAGAAGATGAAGATCTAATTCTTCCGCATCACCCATGGTTTTTTTGAAATATCACCGGTAAATAATATTGCCGGAATTTCGACTTCATAAGACTGACGCAAATCATCAACAATTTGTGCCCCGGTTAATTCACCCGGCAATCGATAGTCAGCAATGATGACGTCCGGCGGGCCCGGTACGCACCGGCTTGCCATCAATATGCACCGTGCATGCCCCGCAAAGACCAGCACTGCAGCCGAATTTTGTTCCTGTAAGTTTGATATGCTCACGGATGACCCAGAGCAATGGCGTATCCGGTGCCGTATCGCCGCCGCTTGACAGACGAGTATATATTTCGTTTAAAGCCAGGATAATAATTAGAAAATAAATCGGACCATAGGGCCGGACGACTTCGCGTATATACCTAAACTTTGTCGCCTATACCCAAATAAGCCGGTAAATCGCCTTGACGCTGTGGTACAAAGCTTACAGGCAATCAAAAACCAGCATGGTGTCTTTAGGGATTTCCTAAAAGACATTGTAATGGGGGAAAACTACTTTTTATGATCACAATAAAAGCATTACCTTTCGCGGGGAATTATGGCGGATAATCAATCGACCAAACCGCCTCTATTAGAGGTCAATAACCTCTACACTCATTTTGATACACCAAGAGGCATCGCCCACGCGGTAGACGGCGTATCGTTTACGTTGGAGCGTGGCCGCACGCTCGGTATTGTCGGCGAATCGGGATCCGGCAAAAGTGTCCTATCACGCACGATTATTGATATCTTGGCTAAAGATGGCTCTGTTCTTTACGACGGGGAAATCCTTTTCGAAGGCCGTGATCTTCGAAGTTTACCCGAAAAGGAAATGCGCGAAATCCGCGGCCGGGAAATTGCGATGGTGTTCCAGGACCCGATGTCATCGCTCAATCCAGTCAAAAAAATCGGCAAGCAGATCACCGAAGTTTTGACCAAACGCCTTGGCATGACCAAAAAGGCCGCCAATTTACGTGCGGCGGAACTCATCGATTCCGTCGGCATTCCGGATGCTGAACAGCAGCTCGGTCGATTTCCAATGCATTTGTCCGGCGGTATGCGCCAGCGCGTGGCAATCGCGATCGCCATGGCCTGCGAGCCAAAACTTCTGATCGCTGATGAGCCAACGACCGCGCTCGACGTTACCATTCAGGCGCAGATTTTGGATCTCTTGCGCGAGCAACAGCGCGAGCGGAACATGTCGGTGATCTTGATCACCCACAATCTCGGCATTGTGTCGGGCTATACCGATGATGTCGCGGTTATGTATGCCGGCCAAATTGTTGAGCGCTGCGCAACAGATGAACTCGTGAGCCATCCCCGCATGCCTTATACTGAAGCGTTGATGAATTCAGCGCCGGCGCTGGCCGATCCGCCTCACACAAGATTAAATGCTATACCAGGGCTTCCACCAAATCTTCTCAATGTACCGGATGGCTGCCGTTTTAATGCCCGCTGCCCCTATGTTCAAGAGAATTGTAAAACCGAAATGCCGACGCTGACAGCCGATGCAAATTCAGATCATTCCTTTGCTTGCTGGCATCCCCTCCAAAATGAAATGGCAAATGGGGGTGCCTCAGCATGACCGATAATACACTTCTAGAAGTTGAAGACATCACCGTCGAATATGTCACCCAAGGCCACCGCTTTGCCGCTATTTCCGGCGTTACGCTGGACATTGCGGAAGGAGAAACCGTTGGTTTGGTGGGCGAGTCTGGTTGTGGTAAATCGACAACCGCCCGCGCCATTATTCAACTGCCAACACCGACCGCCGGCAAGGTAAGGTTTGAAGGCCAGGAATTGACCGAGTTATCGCATGCCGAGATGCGACCTATTCGCCAACGCCTGCAAATCATATTTCAAGATCCGGTATCGTCTTTGAATCCACGCCGCCGCGTGAAAGATATTATCGCCGAGCCACTGTTTATTTCGGGTATGAAGGACAAAGCTGAAATCGATCGCAAAGTGCGCGAAGTACTCAATGCTGTGGGTATGGACCCGGACATCACAATGGATCGCCGCCCTCACCAATTTTCCGGCGGCCAATGCCAGCGTATCTGTATCGCCCGGGCGTTAATCATGGAGCCAAAGCTGATTGTCTGCGACGAGCCGGTCTCCGCGCTTGATGTTTCCGTGCAAGCGCAAATTTTAAACCTGCTCGAAGACATGAAAGAGCGCTACGGTTTGACACTGCTATTTATCAGTCACGATTTGGCGGTGGTTAAAAATATCAGTGATCGCGTCGCCGTGATGTATCTCGGCAAGTTCTGTGAATTGGCAGATTCGGCGCGCATTTATGAAGCACCAGCGCATCCTTATACCGCTGGTCTGATGGCCACATTTCCTGAAATTGGTGATAAAGTTACCAACAGTGGACCCGCTTTAACTGGCGAAATTCCATCGCCGCTTAATCCGCCGAGCGGCTGTCGATTTAGAACCCGATGTCCTCAGGCCGAGGAAAAATGCGCGGCGGAGGAACCTGAATTTAGAGAAATAGAACCAGGCCATCTTGTCGCCTGCCATTTCCCTCTCGTCGGAGAGTAAAGCACGTGAATATCTGCAATTAAAACTTCTGCATTTAGTCCCGGTATTTTTTATCGTCACCTTTGCCAGTTTCATGATGCTCAATCTTCTGCCGGGCGATTTGGTTGATGCCATCTTGATGGATGAGGAATCGGCGCCGCCGACAGAAGCAGACCGCCAAGCGCTCGCCAAAGAACTTAATCTCGATAAACCTGTCATCATCCGCTACGCCTTATGGCTCGGCAATATGCTTACCGGTGATCTTGGGCGTTCTTATGTGACCACGCAGCCCGTCACCGAGGCGCTTGCCCAGCGCATTCCTGTTTCTGTTGAGTTAATGATCATGGCGCAGATATTGGCGGTAATGCTGTCGGTTCCGCTCGGCATTTTTTCCGGCTATAAGGCCAATAGTCCGACAGATCAACTGATTTCGGCAAGCGCCTTTGGCCTGCTCGCGATCCCGGTATTTGTCGCCGGCACCATGCTTATCTGGATTTTCGCCATATTGCTTGGCTGGCTACCATCTTCCGGCCACACGCCCATGGAGGAAGATTTTTGGAAAAATATTACAGGATTTATCCTACCTGCCTTCACCATTGCGATGGTTGAAGTCCCTGTCTTGATGCGGGTCCTTAGAACGGACATCATCACCACTCTGCAAGAAGACTATATTGCCCTCGCCAAATCCAAGGGCATGACGACGTCTTATATCTTGTTTCATCATGCCTTGCGGCCGTCTTCGTTCTCCTATGTAACCTTGCTTGGTCTGCAACTCGGTAATTTGATCACCGGCACCATTGTTGTCGAAACCTTGTTCAGTATTCCAGGTGTCGGCCAATTGCTGATTAACTCTGTCGATAACCGGGATGAGATTATGGTGCAAGGCGTCATCACTTTCGTCGCGCTGGTCTATGTTGGCGCTAATTTAGCAGTTGATCTCATGTACGCGGTACTTGATCCCCGCGTTGTGCAACGGCGATAGGAGAGAGAGATGGCTGCCAACGCTCAAACCTTCCGCTTGCTCCGTATTTTCCATTTCTTCGGCAGTAAAAACACGTCCGAAACAAGTGACCGCGTCAGGAAAGAACGCCGCCTTGGTTGGGTTTTCTGGCTGGCTTTGGCCTGGATCGTCCTCTGCTTGAGCGCAACAATCTCAACAAACTTTATTACCTACCCCGATCCGCTTAATCAAGATTACAATGCCCTCAGCGCACCTTGGTCGATGGAACATTTGCTGGGCGGTGATCAACTTGGGCGCGACATGTTTTCTCGCAGTGTTTTTGGCGCAGCAACCTCCTTTAAAATTGCCTTCACCTCGCCGTTCATTGGCATGGCAATTGGTCTAATCCTTGGCATGTGCGCTGGTTATTTCAGAGGACGGATTGATTCTGCCGTTAGTATTTTAATTGATTCGATCCTGGCCTTCCCCAATATCGTTCTCGCCATCGCCATTTTGTTCTATGCCGGTG
>Ga0066376_10002322_pt1 | contig 17711 bp, 17 predicted proteins | sample Knorr_S15_td_Bot_FD_77009 | JGI IMG/M metagenome (GOLD analysis project Ga0066376, IMG submission 77009) | Marine microbial communities from Southern Atlantic Ocean transect - Knorr_S15_td_Bottom_ad_5009_LV_A | ecosystem: Environmental > Aquatic > Marine > Oceanic | place: Southern Atlantic... | reverse complement strand
TCAAGCAGGCGGTCCGGTGTGCCGCAATCATGCCATTCATTTACTGTAAATGTCGTTAGCGTGATGCCCTGATCAATCATCATCTGTAAGGCATCTGTCAGTTGATATTCATACCTTGTGGTCTGCGTCTTCCGAATCATGGTATCCAAACAGTCTATTAATCGCATGGGTTCATTAAGATAATACACCCCGGCTACAACCAGGTTCGACTGGGGATGATCCGGTTTCTCCACCAGACGGGTCACCCGACCGTCTTCCACTTCAACAATGCCAAAACGGCGAAGATCCCCATTCAGACTTTTAACCCCAACCGCGCTCGTCGACAACCCATCTCGTAAAGAAGAAAAGTCGGATGGATAGATGGTATCTCCAAGAATAATCAGGATCGGTTCATCATCCAGAAGAGACCGGCATTGGAAAATCGCATGGCCTATACCCAATGCTTCCTGCTGAACCACGTATTGCACATTGAGCGTATCATACAGCTCAACATAGGTTTTTATGGCATCACCCGTCGGTGAGATAATCAGGATAACATCCTGTATATCCAACGCGACGACTTTATCTAAAATGTGCCCTAAAATAGGCTTGCCGGCTACAGGGACCAGCGCTTTCGGCATGGTCAAGGTAAAAGGACGCAGACGACTGCCGGTGCCTGCGACAGGAATAACCGCTTTCATACCGCCTCTCCAAGGGCTGATCCAATAAGCTCTACAACAGGTCGTTGTTTAAGACGACTTGTAAAAAATAGTATAAAGAGCTGTAATGCAACAGAAAAACACAACATTTCAGAATAAAGTGTGAAGCTACGAAACGACGAAACAACATATTGGACAGATCTTTTCTATCTACTAAAAATAATAGTAGATCATATTACAATACAACTATTATTTTATAAACCAACATTGAGCAACACACTTTTTCTAATCATATGGCGTGTCACGGTGGGAGATATCTATCTCGAATCCTACCAGGATGGGGCGAGACTTCAGAACCCGGATCTTGATATATCGTCATTGCAAGGTCTCGTGATTATTGACGAAATTCAACGGATGCCTACGTTATTCAATGTGCTCCGCGTGCTTGCTGATAGAGACGCTAACGAAAGACGCTTTCTGATTCTCGGCAGTGCTGCGCAGTCTCACAATGTAGTCATTTAGCTGATTTCGAGTAAATGGTCAATCGCGCACGCTTGTCTTTTCCTTCATCGGAGATGATGATATCATAGTCCGGGGTAAAGGTGATACCTTCAACCTGAGCATGCCGGTCCGCAGACATTTCCATGACCGCCACAACCTGTCCCTCCGGCGTAATCTCCGCGATGGCATGCTGACGGGCGGCTACGACAAAGTAGTTTCCCGACACGGGATGGCGCTCAATGCCGGACGGTTGAAAGGTCTTATCATCGATGTGTCGTGAAAATTCGTTGATGGGTATCAGGATCCGGGCGTCATCAACCACGCGTTTAGTATCTATCGACCAACGATAGATGGCTATCTGTTCTGCCAGTTCCGGACTTAGAGGATTTTTGCACATGAGCAAAAGTGCCCGTTGGTCAGGATCATACGCCAGACTCTCTATTTCACAGTCTCGTCCAATCCCGGTAGTGTACATGTTGAAAAGAACGCTCTGTCCATCAAGGCCTTCCCGGCACTCATACAGTCGGCCTGAACTGGTGACCATATAGATCAGGTCATCAACCACTGCAATACCCTCGAAATCGTCAGCGACAGGCTTGCTCAGATCTGCTAATTCCCATTGCTTAACGATTGTACCATTCCGATAATCGATCTCAAAAACAATGCCCTTTTCATCGTTGTGCGTTAAAAGCCGGTTATCACGGATCATGGCCAGACCGGATATCTCCCGTAACCGTTTAGGCAGTTTCCATTTCGTCGCATTCTCTACTTTTAGATCATAGTCTTTGAGCGCACTGATTCCGGGTGAGATCGGTGTTGTATCCTGCGCCTGACTGTTTTTCACACCTATCAACGGGGCCATCATCACCAACGTGAAGACCCCAATCGGAATCATCGGAATCATTTAGTGTCCTTTGTCTGAATGCTTAATTATATCGGAAGACTTCCATAAACCTATGCACATAATATGCCATTGATTCATGAGCCTTAACATAATTGACATAACACGTTTAATATTATATAGTTATCGAAATAAAAAAGGAAAGGGGATATTAGAATTGGTGCAGGCAATTTTCTTGACGGATGATGCCGCCGCACTTAGCTGCTGTCACCCTGAGCTTTCACGTACATGGCAGTATCGGAATAGCGATTCGGGAAAGCGCCATGGCAAACCCGTCGTAGGAAATAAAGGCCGCCCGGTTTACGGGAGGATCGCTCTATCTGTCGGCAGATGCGCTTTCATGTATTTTATTATTTCGTCTGACGTAGGCAACGTCAGCACATGTTGGGCGAGGATACGGAAATCTTTGTAGGTAGCAGAGCGAATAATCCTTTTGATTTCCGGGATATCGACTGGGCTTACGCTCAGTTCATCCAAGCCCAGGCCTAATAATATGCAGGCTGCGATAGGATGTGCGGCCATCGCGCCACAAACACCGACCCATATATCATTCTCATGGCCGGCCTCAACGATCGAAGCGATGAAACGTAAAATCGCCGGATGGCATGGATCGTAGAGGGAGGAGACGTTTGCGTTACCGCGGTCTACCGCGATGGTATATTGGATGAGGTCGTTGGTGCCGATACTGAAGAAGTCTACCTCCCGGGCTAGGTCACGCGCCATCAAGGCGGCTGAAGGAACCTCGATCATTATACCTACAGAGACGGATCGATCAAATGGGATGCCTTCTCGGATGAGATCCTGTTTCGCTTCTTCGAGCAGGGCTTTTGCATGTCTCAGTTCCTTCAACCCGGATATCATAGGAAACATGATGCGCAGATTGCCTCCTATACTGGCCCTTAAAATAGCCCGAAGCTGGACTTTGAACATTTCAGGCCGGTTGAGGCAAAATCGAATGCCTCTTAATCCAAGTGCGGGATTGGGTTCGTGAGAAACATGGGTCGGCATTTTATCGGCGCCCAGATCCAGTGTACGCACGATAATCAATTTGGGGGCGACTCTTTCTGCAATGGATTTATAGGTCTGGTATTGCTCCTCCTCAGAAGGGAGACCATGGCGCAAAAGATACAGAAATTCCGTTCGATACAGTCCGATGCCGTCTGCGCCATGGGATAAAACATCATCTACTTCTTCAGGCAATTCGATGTTGGCCGAAAGTTCGATCCCCCGGCCGTCTTTCGTAATCGCCGGCAGGTCGTGCAATTCCTGGAGCTTATGCTCCAACGCGGATAATTGTAACTGGGTCTCTTTATACCGTTTGATGGTCGGTTCATCGGGGTCGAGATAGATCAGGCCTGCGTTGCCGTCGAGAATCATCATCATGCCGTCGGTTATCTTCTGCGTCGCCTTTTCGATACCGACGACCGCCGGCACAGCAAGCCCTCTGGCCACAATCGCCGTGTGCGATGTCTGACCACCGACATCTGTGATGAATCCACAAACGGATTCCCGGTCTATCTCCGCAGTATCGGAGGGGGATAGGCTATGCGCAACTATAATGACGGGCTGATCGGAGGTACCGATCTGCAGGTGGGCTTCCCCGGTCAATTTGGACAGCACCCGGTATTGAATATCCTCAAAATCGGCTGTTCGCTCCCGAAAGAAAGGGTTCTGTATGGCGGAATAATTCGTTATCCAGCCCTGCATCACATCATCAAAGATGGATTCCGCATTTTTCTGTTCACGGCGGATACGGACCATCGTCACATCGACCACTTCCGGGTCTTCGATGATGGCTTGATGGCTTCGGAAAATCTGAGCGGCTTCTTCATTGATGTCTACGGCAATACGTTTTTGCAGAACCGTGAGATCCTCCAGGGCTTCGGCCGCTGCTTTTTTAAACCGCTCTATTTCCACCTCGACCTGGTCGGCAGAAATATTCCATTGATGCACGGTGCCAAAGCGGCGATTAAATATATATGCTCTGCCTATAGCGATACCGGGAGATGCCGGGATGCCGATCAGCATCTGGTTCTGCTCATTCATTCCTGTTCTCCCAAAGGATGTTCGAAAAGATCCACGAGCGCCTGTAATGCTTCCTGTTCATCCACCCCATCGGCTCTAATCGTCAGCGTACTTCCATGTTCGGCTGCCAGCATCAGAATGCCCATAATACTCTTACCGTTTATCGGCAGGTCATCCTTGATCAGCGTGATCTCAGCCTGGAACCTGGAGGCCAGATGCACCAACCGTTCCGCCGGCCGCATGTGAAGCCCGGATTTATTGAGTATAGTGACGGTTTGTTCTAACATAAGGAATTTATTTATGAATTATGAATTATGAATTATGAATTATGAATTATGAATTATGAATTATGAATCGCTTAGCGCTCGCTGGAACGCACAAGGATCAGAATTTATGAATTATGGACCGTTGTCATAAGCCGGTAATGCTCTTTCAATCATAATTCATAATTCAACATTCATAATTCATAATTCTACTCATAGTCTTCCTGGTCGTATTTGACGCCTTTTTTTTGCTTCATGATATCTACCAGGCGTTGGTTCAGCTCTACAGCAGGGTTCATGCCGACCAGCTTCAGGCTGTGATTCAGCGCGACGACCTCTGCGATGACCGTCAGATTTTTTCCCGAAACGATCGGGATTTTGACAAAAGGCAATTCGACATCCAACAGGGTCGTGGTTTTCTCTTCCAGACCGGTTCGTTCGTAGTTGGCTTTATCCTGCCATTCTTCGAGTTCGACCACCACTTCAATCCGTTTTCTCACACGCGTGCTACGAATACCGAACATACTCGGAATATCGATAAGACCTACCCCGCGAATTTCCATGTAATGCTGCATCAATTCATTACCGGTACCCATGACGACGCCCCGCCGTATCCGGTAGGCTGTGACCACATCATCGGCTACCAGTCGGTGACCCCGTTCGACCAGATCGAGCGCCGTCTCACTTTTGCCTATCCCACTCCGACCTGTAAACAACAGACCGATGCCATAGACATCCACCAGCGCACCATGTACTGCGGTGGACGGTGCGAAGTAGGGCTCCAGATATTCGATAAGAAAGTGGGAGAACTCATCTGTCGTCAGGGAACTGCCCAGAATGGCGGTATCAAAGCGTTCGCCCGCCTCTTTCAGCTCAGCTGGTGGCGCCATCCCTTTTGTGATGACTATACAGGGCACGTCGAAGGCCAGGATTCGTTCTACCGTCCTACGACGTGTTTCCGGCGATAGGCTTAACAGATAGGTCCATTCCGTTTCACCCAATATCTGTAGGCGGTTGTTCGTAAACCGTTCGGTAAATCCGGCCAGCGCCAGGCCAGGCCGATTTACTTTGTCATTACTAATCTCCTTTGACAGGCCTGATTCACCTGTCCAGGGGGTCAGTTGTAAATCTTCCCGTTTAATCAAATCACGGATAAGTATAGGTTGTTTATTCGTTATAGGCATGGGTACAATAAGCAGTCAGCCCGCGTTCATGTCCGGATGCACGCGGGCTGACAGACGGTATAAGGGTTAGAATATCGGTTTCTACGCTTGTTTCTTGATGCGGTAATCATGCAGTTTGCTGTTATGCTTTTTCAACTGGCGTTCCATTTTCTGGATCGCCTGGCCAAGCGCTGCATACATATCGGCTTCTTCTTCTTTGCTGGTCAACGTGCCCCCCTCGACATGCACGATCAATTCGGCGGTAAACCGATATTTTTCCTGTGAAACAATCAAGTCCGTCCCCAAAATGTGATCGCTATAACGATCCAGGTGACCAATTTCCTGTTCTGCATGTTCCTTGTGTGCCTCGGTCAAATCGCAATGTCGGGCCGTCATTGTTATTTGCATAGCTGTTTCCTTTATTTCCAGGAATATTTTAGGGATCGTTTTATGTTATGGTTAAAGGCAGGATTAGATCTGTTTGCGCATGCGGGCCACAGGAATGCCGATTTGATCTCGGTATTTTGCCACCGTACGACGTTTGATCTGCATACCTTCCGATTGCAGAATCTTCATGAGTCCGTCGTCACTGAGCGGCGCGGTAGCATCTTCTTCACGGATAAGCCGGGCCAACCGATCTTTCACACTCTTGGTGGCCATTTCCCCCCCTCCCTCTTTGGGTATCATGCCGTCAAAGAAGAATTTCAATTTGAACAGGCCACGGGGCGTCTGAACATATTTTCCCTGTGTCACCCGACTGACGGTCGCCGCATGCACCCCGACATGATCGGCCACATTCTGAAGAATCATCGGTCTGAGATACGCCAGGCCGTTATCCAGAAAACCACGTTGGGCCTCCACGATGTATGTCATCACCTTCATCATGGTTGACCGCCGCTGTTCTATAGAATCCACGACCCATTTGGCGTCATTCAGCTTCTGCCTGACATACTGACGTTCTGATTCCGATGATTTGCTGCCCTTGGTCAAAATGGCATGATACGCGCGGCTGATCCGTAACCGGGGAACCTGCCGATCATTCAGGAGGACGATATAGTCGCCGTCGACTTTTTCCACAAACAGATCAGGGAAAACGGGTATGATCGGTGCATCGCTGATCGTCAAGCCCGGATGAGGATTCAAGCCCGCGATGATTTTCAACGCATGCTGGATATCTTCCACATTTGCTTTGACCATTTTTTTAATCGCGGCAATCCGGCGGTTACGGACATCCTCCCAGTGTTCTGAAACCAGTTTGGCCGCCAGGGAATCACCGAGTTCCATAGCCTGCAACTGAAGCAGCAGGCATTCCTGAATACTACGGGCGCCGACCCCTGTCGGTTCCAGGGTCTGAATGATTTTCAGGACCCGCTCCACCTCTTCGACTTCCACCTGGACGCCCGACACATCTACCTCTAAGAATGCTTCAGACTGGATTGGTCTCTTTTTTATCTGCAATTTGCCACTGATAAACTCAAGTTCTGAAGCGACATATTCGAGCGAAATGCCCAGAAGGCCGTCGTCTTCCAGGTTGCCTATGAGATATTCACCGATTTCGCGATCCAGCGATGAAACTTCGATCAGATGAAACTGTTCCAGGAGAGCATGCTCCAGAGTCATACCGAGGTTGCCTTCCCGTTCAAGAATATCCTGTTCTTCTTTATTCTCGAACTCCTCGCGCGAATCCTGCTGATAGTTCATCCCATCCTTGATGTACGCATCCCAGTCGATATTGCCTTCATCGTTTTTCAACTCAGGTTCCGCATCCACCTGACCACCATCCGAATTTTTCGCTTCCAGCGCCTCACGTTCCCCCGGCTCCTCTTGATCTTCCTCATCCTCTTCGATTTCGAGCAAGGGATTTTCTTCCAATTTCTCCTTGATCTCCAGTTCCAGTTCCAACGTCGTGTATTGCAGCAGTTTGAGCGAATACATCAACTGAGGAGAAATCTGTTGTTTGAGCGTTACGTGTAATCCGAGTTCCATAGGCGTGTATATCAATCCAATTTGAATCGTTCTCCAAGGTAGATGCGCCGGGCGTCCGGATCATTCGCCAGATCCTGGGCCGTACCGGAAATTAAAATCTGTCCGTCAGCCATAATATAGGCGCGATCTGTAATTTGTAAAGTTTCTCGTACGGTATGATCCGTAATAAGTATACCGAGATGTCGTTTTTTCAAGCGGCGGATGATCTCCTGAATGTCTTCTACGGCAATGGGATCGATGCCGGCAAACGGCTCATCCAACAAGATGAATTTCGGATTGGTGACCAGCGCCCGGCTGATTTCTGTTCGCCGCCTTTCACCACCGGACAGGGTAAACGCTTTCTGTTTCGCAAGGTGCGTGATGCCAAAATCCTCAAGCAAGGCTTCCATACGCTCCCGTCGCTCCTGCCGTGATAACGGCATCGTCTCCAGAATAGCCATCAGATTCTGCTCGACCGTCATGCGCCGAAAGATGGAAGGATCCTGTGCAAGATACCCGATGCCGGTTCTGGCTCGTTTGTACATGGGCCATCGGGTGATCTCTCTTTTCGTCTCCGTTTGCGTATCTTCAATCAGAATTCGCCCTGAATCCGGTTTGATCATTCCTACAATCATGTAAAAAGTCGTAGTCTTACCTGCGCCGTTAGGTCCAAGCAGCCCCACGATCGATCCCTGGTCCACCCGCACACTTACCTTATTGACCACCTGGCGTCTCTGATAGGTTTTTACAAGGTCCTCAGCCCATAAACACTGCACAAAACCTCCGAATCATTGACCTACCCACTGTCCCCTTTCCACGCAGGGAAGGGGGAGCGCCGGGATGGATTTTATTGCCTCAGGAGCGCACGGTAGGTGCCTTCTACGCTGCCTTCGGCGCTTATATTTAACAATTTGCCATGATCCAGCTCGATTGTAATCTGTTTTGCCCGGACCACATTGCTGCCGGGTGGACCGCCTGCCGACTCGGACGGATGATACGTACTCGTTGCATTTTGGAAGGCCGTTATGGTGCGGACCGAGGCCCCGTCGAATGTCACCAGCATCTTACGCCCCTCAATACTGCTTCTTTTTACATCCGCTGAATCATTCGGCGCATAGGCACCGATCGCCCGACCGGTGATCGTGGCCTGAGATACTTTGTTGTCCTTCAGTTCCAGCAGAATATCGTCACCTCGTATTTCGCTATTGGCATCCCAGATGACCGGATTACTGATCATGTGGATCTGCTGTCGTGCGCTGTCATAACGTATGGTATCGCAGAGGCCCTGCAGCGGCCCGCGAACAATGCGAACGGAATCGTAGACGATAGCGATCTTTTTATTAAAATCATAGGTCATCTCTTTTCCGGTCACGATGATGTCATATTCCGCGCCGGATTCCTGTTTCACCAACCGGGGGTCGCCTGAGAAATGCGCCCATTCCCCGGTCCGGAAATATTCGGTGCGCTGACAGGTAATCGTCACCCCTTCGTTATAATCTATTACCGTCACAGAATCCTGTGCAATGGCCTGAACCAGGGTGTCGGCTTCCGCAAAATAATATTCCAACCGCTGGCCGGTGATGACGACCTCGTTCTCGCCAATCTGCCGTTTCATGCGCGGCCGGCCTGTTACAATGGCCCAGCGGGGCTTATGATAATATTTCGCCTGTTCGCCGGTCAGCGTGGTGCCTTCGGCGAGGTCGTCCAGACGTACGCCTCCTGTGCCGAGCGCGTATTGGGTTTTTTCATAATACGTCGCATGATCGGCCAACAGCGTACTGTTCTCACGCGTTATCCTGACCTGGCCATCGAGGGTGACTACGCCGTCCAAACGGTGATACAGTACGCGGTCGCTGGTCAGCACCGTCTCTCCGTGCCTGAGACGCACATGACCGACCAGATCGAAGGTTTCATCCACGCCGGTCGCTTTCAAGTAATCCGCCTCCTCAATCACGACCGGTTCTGTTTCGGACGCCTGTTCGATCTGTGCCCAGGCGATGAAACCGGGCTGGTTTTGCCCCTGGAATTCGGCAAAAGGAAAGCCGGTTATCCCATAGATACCAACAATAAATATAATGAAATAACTATACCGTGTCAAGCGTAGGCTCCCCGGGCAAGTAGGCTGGTTGGCAGGTGGGCAAATAGGTAGGCGGTGGCTGTCATTTTTCGTCTTCCTTATCATTTTCGTCCCGGATGAATCGGCCTCGGACGTTGCTGTGTATGGTCCAGTTTTTGAGGCCCGGGTCCGCTTCAAAGCCCTGACCGGTTATTATATCGCGTTCTGTAGATAATTTCACATGGGCCTCTGTTTCGATCAGATTTTTTTCTTCGAGCCATCGAAGGGAGTCCGTTTCCAGGGTGCCGTGTTCCAGACTCTTAATGACCACATTGCCTTTCACCCATAGATTATGTGCATGTTCATCAATGATGCCCCGTTCTGCTTCCAGGGTAGACGACAGGCCGTCCTCGTCGTAAAATTCGACATAAATGCCCTGATCGATGACCGTCGATTGCGTGGCGGCATAATGAAGCCGGTGCGCCGCCTTGACCATGGCCCGCTGGCGTCCGTCCTGACTCAGGTAGATGGTCGTATTCCAGGCTTCCTGGTCCGGCAGATCCTCCGGGTTTGCGTTATAGGCGGGCGTTTTGATCTCCTGACAGGCCAACAGGATGGTGAGCAGACAGAGAAGCCGGAGTTGGTGAGTTGGTGAGTTGGTAAGTTGGTGAGTTGGTGAATTATTCATTTGTTGATTGAAAACCGCCTCCGTTCGGATTCTACCTCATCAAACCAGGTTTCGAGGGCATTGAGCATACGGGCTGTACGCATCGGTTCGGTCTCGGCCAGATTGGTCTGTTCGAGTGGATCTTCTTCGATATGGTACAGTTCGGGGGAGGGCGGGTCCGGGATGATCCGCTCCGGATCGGGATTACCACTGATCTCGGTTACGTTTTCCGGATGGTATTTATATTCTATATCCAGTTCGACGTAGCGAGCTGCAGCCTGTTTGTCTTCATGGGATGCGAAGGCGATAGGGAGTTGGGGCCGCACGAGTTTCCACGGACCGTCGCGCATGGCAGAGTTGGTCGTACCGATGGGGGTGTATCCATTCCATTGCCAGAACCGGCGCGGCGCTTCCCGCGGCGCTTCTCCCTGTAAAAGCGGCCAGATATCAAGACCGTCGAGCGGAGGACCATCCGGACGCTCGATGCCGGTTATTCTTAAGAGCGTCGGCAGCCAGTCCGTAAAATGGACCAGCTCATCGATAGACCGGGCGCCTTTCAGGCCAGCCGGCCAGCGCATGATCATAGGCACACGAATGCCGCCCTCATAAACCGATCCTTTGGCGCCGTTGAATCCGCAGTTGAAACGCCGCGTGTCACGACTGACCTCATCGGGGGCCTGATCCGGTCTGACCATAAAGGCTGGTCCGTTGTCGCTCGTAAACAGGACGATCGTGTTTTCCGACAGGTTGTATTGCGACAGCGTATCGAGGATGCGGGCGACACCGGCATCCATACGCTCGATCATCGCATATGTGATGGCGACGCCCTTGCTGAGCCCCGCCTCAAGATAGGGCCGGACCAGGTGCTCAGGCGCCTGCAAAGGGGAGTGTGGGGCGTTGTACATGACGTTCAGAAAAAAAGGGTGCTGCCGATGACGCTCGATAAACCCCGCGGCCTCCTCGGTCAATACGTCTGTCAAATATCGACCGTCGGACGGGCGGCGCGACCCGTTGCAGTCGAGATACCAGCGGTAGTAATCCGCCCAACCGCCGCAGAACCCGGCGAATTCGTCGTATCCGCGCGCATTCGGATGGAATCGCGCATCGAGGGCGCCATTGTGCCATTTACCGATCAGGCCGGTGGCGTATCCCGCCTGTTTAAAGGCGTCGGCGATCGTGACTTCCCTTAATGCGATGCGGTCGAGCCCCATCACTTCCTGTGGCGTGATAGCGCCGGTTCGTATGGGATAGCGACCCGTCAGCAACGCAGCGCGCGCCGGTGAACACACCGGCGACCCCGAATAGTGCTGTGTCAGGCATAGGCTCTCATCAACGAGGTGATCCAGCGTCGGCGTCCGCGCGGGGCCGTCATTGAAGACGCCGAAATCACCGTATCCCATGTCGTCGGCTACGATCAGAACGATATTTGGTTTTGTCATGGCAGGAGGGGAGGTCGTGAATGGTGAATAGGGAATGGGGAGGTCGTGAATGGTGAATGATGGACAAGACTTGATTTTGTGACTGCATGGAAGCATAAGGTGTTTGTTATTTCTCCTGTATTTCCAACTTTCTCTTTACCAGCCATTCGACAATCCCGGGATGGATCAAATTCAGCCAGAGCAAAAGTCGGAGCTTAAACGGAATGACCAGCTCCCGTTTTCGCTTTTCAACCGCCGTGATTACTGCATGGCTGCACGCCTCCAGGGAAATTGATTCCTTGCTGTGCCTTTTTGAGTCCGGACCAAGAAGACCGCCGTCTTTTCCGAAGGCGTTGCTCCGCATATTGGTTCCCCGCAACCAGTGTGGTAATACGGTCAGGATATCCACACCGCTCCCGTCCAGCTCGGTCCGCAAAGATGCGAGGAATCCCTGCACGGCGTGTTTGGATGCCCCATATCCCGTATGTAGCGGCACCCCGATTTTTCCCTGGATCGAGGAAATCGCTACGATCATGCCCTTGCTTTTCTTCAAATGCGGCAGGGCATAAAACACACTGTGAACGACCCCGAGATAATTGGTGTCCATAAGCTTTCGGAAGATCTCCAGATCCTCGACCTCCTCAAATCTAGCCCACATACCCACCCCCGCGTTCGCCACAAGATAATCCACGCCCCCATACTCCGATACCGTTCGGTCAACCAGCCGCTTACAGTCCTCCGCACGGGCCACATCCCCTGCCACGGCCAGACAGCGGGCACCACGCTCCCGGCAACGTGCCCCGATCTCCTCAAGCCGGTCTTCACTCCGTGAGAACAGAGCCAGATTGGCGCCCTGATCGGCAAACGCCTCTGCCAGTACAGCCCCGAGGCCTGATGAGGCGCCTGTAATTACTATTGTTTTATCGTGAAACATAAATATTAGTGATCAGTGAAGCTACTAAGAAAATAGTGCTCAACGCTCGTTGAAAACGCCGTTCCGAATACCGAAGATGTTCCCGGGATCCATCGCTTCCTTGGTTTTCCGCAACACCTGAATGCTGTTCTCCGTTTGAATCTGAGATAGGAATCCCTGGCGAATCTTCCCGAGTCCGTGATGGTGGGACAGTGAGCCGCCGTTGTCCAGGATCACCTGTCGCAGATGCTGCTCGATGGTGTGATATACATCAACGGGGTTTTCCAGCCCCTTGCAACAGAACCCCATGGTGAAATAGATGCAGACCCCCGTATGATAGGTTTGCGTCACCCGGTAAGACAGGTAAGGTTTACCGGTCACCCGATTTTCCGTACATTTCTCCGTCAACGCCTGCTTCACCGCACGGCAAACATCATGAATCTTATTCCATGGCACCGAGGTCTCGAATGTCTCACCCAGAATATGAAACTGGGTGAAGAAGTCACGGATATAAGCAATTCCGAATGTCAGCATATACCCCCGCTTACCATTAGCGGCGCCGCCACTGACGCCGCCGAACTTTTTCGCCAGGCCAAAAATCGTCTTAGCCTGCAGATCCACTTCCGCCTTTATTCCCTCCATGACAATCGTACAGGCCACCATTTCGGTCGGATTGAATCCTTTGATTTTAAAAAGGAGGAATTTCTGAAGTTTCTGAGCCAATGCCTTTCCGGCTGATGGAGCCGGTTTTAACGCCTGACCGAATCGGAACTCATTGTTGTTCACCAGCCGGATACTGGCCGGCAGAATATTGGTCTGCCGTAGCGCCTTTAAAAAATCCACGCCCTTTTCAATCGACGGAAAGACCAGCGAACCGTATTTCTGCACATCGGGCCTGGGATATATTTTCATGACCGCCTTGGTAATAATCCCCAGATTGCCCTCGCTGCCGAATAAAAAAGTCCGGGGTTGAATACCGGTAGAATTTCTCGGCGTTACCCCCCTCGTGGTCTCTATCACCCCTGTGGGCGTAATCAGCGTGGCCTCCAGCACGATATCCTCAATATTGCCGTATTTGTTTTTCTTCATCCCGCTGGCATTGGTTGCGATCCATCCGCCCAGCGTCGAGAACTCGATACTATCCGGGTCGTGTCCAGAGGTATACCCCTTCTCGCGAAGCTCACTCTCCAGCCTCTTACCCGAAATGCCCGCCTCCACACAGGCCAGAAAATTTTCCTCGTCAAGCCACAAAATCCGGTTCATCTGCCGCATATCCACCGAGACCGTCATCCGTTTTTCTTCAACCGAAACCGCCAGCGCCGCGCTTACATTCGTTCCCCCTCCAAAGGGCACCAGGCATACATCGTGCTCGCCGGCCAGATCGATTATCGCCTTCACATCCGCCTCTTCCCTGGGGTAAATCACCAGGTCGACAACTCTATCGGGCAGGGCCCCGGTCATAATCCGGTATATTTCGTCCACACTCAACTGCCCATGGCTGTGGATAAGTCTTTCACTGGCATCGAGAGAATAATAATCGTCCTCAAACCGTGTCTGAACGGCTTCCCAGAAACCGGTGTTCAGGATCGGATCCGGAAGATCATAATTCGGGTGCTCTACAACTTTATCCTCCTCCCTTATCGGTGGTAAATCCAGAACCTCTTCCACAAAAGATAGAAAGTTGGGCATGGTATAGCCACAGATAGGATACCGATTCCCGGTCACCCGTACGCTATGGGGACTGTCGAATTCAAACCGTGTATCCAGATAGCCCCACTTATGTGGATATCGTTCTCCCTCGGAAGGATCGTAATATACATCCTGATCGTCCATTAATACCTGCCTCCGGTCAATGTTACCTGTTTTCAATCTCATCATACCGACCCTGTGTGCGCCGGTTCCTCCTGAGATTTGGGGGGAAATAGACGCTATTGTCAAGAGAAAAAACTCGTTTTACCGATCCGGAGTACCCCGTACTTTGCGGAAGCCCGATCGCTTGGGGGAGGTACCGCAAGCCATGAGCATCGCCATGCGGTTCAAATCTACACTAATTAATCCATCCTGTAATAAAAACACCGAACTGTTTGTCTGATTAATATTCTGATGTTACGTGAACAATAAAAAGTGGAGGCAGGCATGAATATACTCATCAAAGATATTCGTTACGGTTTAAGAATGCTGTTCAAGTTTCCGTGGTCGGGCATCGGCCTCCTGATGGAATATTTATAGAACCTTTCGCGGTATCATGCGTAAAACGAGGAAACAGGAGGAATGTGTAGCATAACTGCATCCGGTTTTTACTTCATATCCACATAAAAATTTCTACCAGAAGCCCTTTTTGTTAGCGGTCTTAATCCAAAGCATGACCAATGGAACCTGTTGCCGGGGTGCGTCCTGGTGATTAGTATAGGTCCGGGAGGATGGAATCATGAAACCGGTGCTGCTCTGTGTGGCCCTGTTGTGTCTCCTGTCCCTCATTTTTGCCAGCCCGCCTGCCCTTGCCCAGGGGAAACTCAAGAAATTCGAAAAAGAAGTGAAGAACGAATCCTCAAAGAGTGATCACCGTGATGACGAAAAAGGAAACAAATCCTCCAAAGGTGATAACCATGGAGGGCATCATGACGATGAGTTCTGGTGGGTCGAGGTGATTTACGACATTGCAAGCAGTACCCATACCGGTCCGTTCTTCAAGGGACTTATATCCGGCGCCTGGCCGACCGAGTGGCAAAACCACAATCCTTATTTCTGGACGGCAAGCTACGCCCCCTATCCCTATGCTTTTCCCCGTAAAGGTCGTTTTTTACACACCGGTGGGAAAAGAAGTGCGGTCAGCATGACGGGCCATTATTTCCATGAAAGCAAGGCATTACACGGTTACAGCCTCTGGAGCCGATTCTCTGCCTCACCATTTCTGAATATTGAAACACATATCACCGGACTGACCGAAGCCCTCGGAACCGATAATGATTATCTGGTATTCTACGACGTGTATGTGAACTACCAACGCGTCCGCCATGAAAACGTGGTGTTCTGGTATGGTGCCGGGATAAAGAGCATGCAGGGCGACGACACGTGTCACGGTCCGGCGATGACCACCGGGCTGGAAATTTATGCCGGCAGGCCGGTTAGCCTCTATGGCATGATAAACATTGGTAGGCTGAAGGCACAGGCTGTCTGGGAGACGCAGATGCGGATGAATCTACATCTGAACCGGGCGCTGTTCTATGCCGGGTATCAGCGGTTTTCGGTGGGGCGCGTAGCCATAAATGGGGTTGTTTTCGGGGCCGGCATGTATTTTTGAACGGACCTGCCTTATTTCTATTCGACGAGACGGGGCATCTGTTTTGGACGCATAGACAAAAGAAGGGAGACATTTCGTATGTCTCCCTTCTTAGATAATGGTATCTACATATCTAAATTACATCATTTCTTTACTGAGCTTGACTGCTTTCCACTGGTCTCCGTCCTTTACTTCAAGTTTGGTCGGGGACAGCATCATATTCGTCACCTTACCGGTAATGCGGACTGGCCGGTTGATATAGTCTGCATACGCCGGCGATGAAGCCAGGATCGTATATGCATTGCCTTTGGCATCAATCACACCGATCGGCAGTCCACGCTTTGCACAGGAAGCGCCGCAGGCCTGATGAGCTTCCCCCTGTGCGCCTCTCGTTATAAAGCACCGCAGATCAACGAGTTCTCCCTCTACCATTTTATCTTCGGGATCAGCCGCGATCGCGACACCGGTGGTTCCGATTGCGAATAACATTAGAGCAAGAGAAAAAGCCAGAGTTATGGATATACCTCTACGCATTTTATACCCCCATGATGGATTTATATTGGAATGGTGAATTGATATAATCATAGCTAATCCTGAAAAACAAAGCAAGTGAAATTACTATTCGGGAGAAAGCCCAAACGTGCTCCAGAACCGATTTCTGCAGTGATGGCATCGATATTTCGACCACTTTGGCCGTATTAAACGCTCCCACCATCTACGCCTGATCCTATGGATACGCGAACTTCCACATTCAGGGCATGATGGTTTAATAGGGCTTTCATCATCCATTGGAATCGAATCCTTCGTTATTTCAACATAGAATGTAGGGGTGTTACCCGGTCTTTGAGAAACATCATTTATTAACATTCCTGAAAATCCAATTAAATCAACCCCATAGCGATTCCAATTTCCAATATTTCAAAAAAAGAATACGATATCTCTACTTTTTCGATGATACTGTGACTCATAGTGTACGACAAACCTGTATATGGCATCCCGAGCGAAGCCGGCGGATCTCCATAGCATATTAGATTTGCAAAAAAATCCATTGCCTGAAATCATTATACAAAAAACTTGACAGGCCCGGACAAGGGGGGTTTCATAGGGCCATCCTGTCACCCGTCTTTGCATAACTATGTCCATAACCTCCTCCTCCGTTGCAACCCCACGGGCCGTTCTAATCGGTCTTGCCCTTGCCATCACCGTCAACCTTTTTTCGCTGGCGGGTAGTTACCATGTGGGGTATCGAAATCTCACCTTTGGCCATATAGACTTCGGCCTTCTGATTCCGTTTCTCATCGGGGTGTTGGGGCCGAACATCCTCCTGAAATTCATACGTCCATCATGGGGATTACGGTATCCGGAACTGCTCTTTGTCTTCTGCCTGGGCTGGATCGGATTTACGGTCCCGGCCTGGGGCCTGTTAAATTACCTCGTCAACATCATGGTTGAGGTGCACTATTACGTCTCGCCGGAAAACCAGTGGCGTGCCTTGTTTTTCCCCTATCTGCCGGACTGGGTCGTCATCTCGGACGGCGCCGGTGCGGTGACAGGATATTATCAGGGTATCCGGGATGCGATACCGATTCGGTGGGGCGCATGGGTAATTATCGCTACCTCGACATCGGCAGCAGCATCGAGGAGGCGTTCAACCGCACCGAGGACTTGTGAGGCATCCTCAGTTCCAACGACAACGCGCCAAGAAGCAATATCTGCATGAGGAATGAGGTCCAATGACCAGACATCGGAGGATAATTAGACGTGGCAGCTGACTTGCTAGTCAAGGAGTATGACCTCGTTGAGCAAGAGGCCATATCCGTAACGCCCAATCTCGTTATACAGGCGGTCCAGCCCATCGTCTTTAATGCTGTGGGATATCCGTCACGGGTCCGTAGCGAATCCGAGTTGTTCAAGTACGTAG
>Ga0066376_10002320_pt1 | contig 17723 bp, 16 predicted proteins | sample Knorr_S15_td_Bot_FD_77009 | JGI IMG/M metagenome (GOLD analysis project Ga0066376, IMG submission 77009) | Marine microbial communities from Southern Atlantic Ocean transect - Knorr_S15_td_Bottom_ad_5009_LV_A | ecosystem: Environmental > Aquatic > Marine > Oceanic | place: Southern Atlantic... | reverse complement strand
ATGTTTTTCATCAGTAAAAATATTTTTTATTATTTTTTCTGTAGGCATAAAACACCTAGAAACATAGATTCCTATAGCTTCTGTATTTTTTGAAACAAAGAATTCAGCAGATGCTAAAACGGGTTCTATATTTTTTATATCAAAAAGCTTCTTTAGCCTTTCAAGCTCAAATATTCTTTTTTCGCTCCTATCTACAAGGTAGACTTTTTTTTTCGAGTTCATAATTGCTATTGGTACACCCGGAATTCCTGCACCTGTTCCAAGATCACATATAGTTTTTGACTTATATTCAGTATTGATTATTAAGCCGAAACCAAGAGAATGAATTACAAACTCTTCCCACACATAATCCTTTGGCTTGTTGCTTATAAGGCCTTTTTTTACACCTTCCGTTAGTAGCCATTGATTGTACGAAACTAGTTTTTCTTTTTTGTTCTGGCTAAGTAACCCTGAAGTCCATTCTGGGTAATATATATCCAACTATTCTTCTTCAGATGTACTTTTAATCTCTTCTTCTGGAGCTAAAATTACTGACCTATAGGGTTCTCTTCCTTCAGAATATGAATTTATCCCTTTAATCTCTGAAGCTGCGTCATGAAGGGTTTTTCTATCAACAGAACTCATTGGCTCTAGCATAACCTCTTGTTTATCGGAAAGTATCTGCTCAGTAAGCCTTTGTGCATATATTGTAAGTGCTTTTCTTCTTTTTTTTGCGTAATCAGCAATATCTAGCCTCAACCTGGTTCCTGTACCAGTTTTCCTTTGTATAACAGTTCTAGTTAATTCGTGTATAGACCTTATAGTACTGCCTTTTTCCCCTACAAGAGCTTCTGTCTGTTCACCTTTAACTTCAACTATGAGATTTCTATCATCAACACTGCCTTCTACTTTCCCTTCTAAGCCAAATTCATTTAAAAGGCCTTCGAGAAATTCTATAGAAATCTTGAGTTGCTCTTCTGGGTTAGCTTCCTTGTATTCCCTTTTTTCGTTTTCTTTATAGTTTCTTTGTTTTCTTTCAAAATTTGGTTTTGTTTTTTCTCTTTGTTTATAGTTACTTCTATTGCTCTTTCTATCTTTATAATCTCTTCCGTCCTCAGATCTGACAGATATTCTTACGAGAGCTTTTGTTCCTCCAACTCCAAAAACCCCTCCTTCTGGTTCTCTTAATATTTTGATCTCTGCTTCTGTTGAACTCTCTAAATTAAGCTCTTTCAAACCTACTTTTATCGCATCATCTATGTTTTTTGCTTCAACTTCTACCCATTCATTTGACATTTTTATTTTCTCCTTCTTTTTTTTCTATGTTTACGAGAGTTCTTTCTGTTTTCTTCATTCTTTTCTTCTTCTTTTTCTTCCTTGTTTTGGTTATCTTCTTTAGTTTTTTCTTCCTTGTTTTGGTTATCTTCTTTAGCTTTTTCTTCCTTATCGTCTAGTTTTACAATTAGTGCTTGTTGTCCAATTCTAAAAATATTCCCTGTTAAAAAATATAACACCAATCCTGTCGGTAAGGTCCAAGAGATGAATCCAAAAAATATAGGCATTACTTTTCCGATGGTCTTCATCTGTTTTGCTTGTGGGTTGTCTGGTGTTTTGGTTTTCTTTGTTATTTGTCTTTGTTGGTAAACTGCACTTAACACAACTAATAAAATTAGAAAAAGATAAGGTACTTTTTCTAATAATCTTCCGGCCTCTGATGGCGGAATTTGTAGGTCCATCCCAAAAAACAGTGTTCTTGTTCCTGAAAGATAATCAGCAAGACTTGAGGGTATTGGTATGAAAATAAGTGGATCTCTCAGAACACGGAATAAAGCAAACCAAACAGGCATTTGCACTATGAGAGGAAAAATACATCCTAAGGGGTTTATCCCTTTCTCTTTATAAAGTGCTGCGACTTCCTTGTTTAACTCTTCCTTGTTGCCTTTATGTTGTTTTTGGAGTTTTTGGAGTTCTGGTTGTGCATCCTGCATCCTTTTTGTTGATTTTGTTTGCTTAAGTGTTAATGGAAAGATTACAATATTTATTAGTATCGTCAATAAAACTATTGAAAATCCATAAGACGAGACGAAATCAAATAGGTAAGAGAGCACGAATGCAATAACTTCAGCGAAAGGTTCTATTATTGCCATTTTTTACCAAATTTCTTATAAACAGTATTGCAAATAAAGATCCGTTTTGGGATTAGATAAAAGGTCGTTAGAAAACCTTCCTCTATAAAACTATCTCTTATAACCTCTGAGCAGGTTGGATAATAAAGACAATTTCCTTGTCCAAAACCAAAATAACTCAGGGTGTTTCTAAACAGAGTAAACACAACCGAAATTGTTTCTCTCACAAAACTCCTTATTTGTCTATAAATAAAGAAGGGTGTTTCTTTAGAGTTTTTACTATCGTTGAAAGATCTTTCTCTAGTCCGGTTTTCCTTACAACCACAACCATATCAATCGATTTTTTTTCCTCTAAAAGTCTTATCGCTTCTTTTATTCTTCTTTTTGCTTTATTTCTTTGCGCCGCATTAGCGATTTTACTTGAAACTTGTATACCCAGTCTAGTACCGGGCGTATCGCTTTCTTTAATAAAGACTTCTAGTCCTTCATCTAAAAACCTTTGGCCTTCGTTTTTTACCCTTTCAAATTGTTCAGCTTTTCTTAAAGAAGTAAATTCTATCAATTACCCAAAAAGCTACACAGTAATAGTCTTACGGCCTTTACTTCTTTTTCTCTTAAGAATGCTTCTTCCATTTCTTGTACGCATTCTAGACCTAAAACCGTGCTTTCTACTTCTTTTTCTATTACTTGGTTGATATGTTCTTTTCATTTCAAATATATCTCAATAACTAAAAGAATATTACGTTTACAGACTTAATCAAGTGAAGAATGGATCTTTTTTTATCATTCGCGAAAACATAACTAAAAGTGTTAAAACTATCTTAGTTAGCTTTCGAAAAGATTATTTATCTGTCTAAATAGAAATGGCAACTTACACTAAATAGCCTATGAATGTTGGCTTATTTAAAAAATTATGTACGTTTTTTTATTTTGTCGTTTTCTTTTAACACATTTTTGTTTTTTTAAACAAATCTCTATATTTATTTTAGTGGAGAATAAAACTTGGAAAGAAATTAAAGAAGCTATAGCTTCTAATAATGAAACCAAGACTGCAAAATATTGGCTTAATCAAGTTTCTTTTTCAAAATTTGAAAGTATGGTTTTTCATTTTTCTGTTCCAAGTGTTTTTGTAAAAGATTCTTTTGAAAAAAAGTTTGGGAAAGCCCTCGAAAAAGAGTTAGCCCTTAGAGGGATGTGTAAAAAATATCAACTTACCGTAGATGAAGATTTATTAAAAAAAAACTTATCTAAAACTCAGGAACAAAAAAATTCATTCTTAAATAAAGACGATGGCTCTAAAAACAAAGAAAAACTGGAGGAAACGTACAGCCTTACTCCTTTTGATAATTTCTATACAGGTTCCTCTAACAATCTAGCTGTTGTGGCGGCAAAAGCTGTTGCCAAAAATCCTGGAAAAAGATTTAATCCCTTATTTATATATGGGAGACCCGGTGTTGGAAAAACACATTTATTGAAAACACTAAAAGAAACAAGGGTTAACTCTTTATATATTGGTTCAGAGGATTTCTTAAACTCCTTTGTAAAAAGTATAAAAGATAGAGAAACAGCTTTATTTAAAGATCGGGTTAGAAATAATGAAATATTACTTTTGGATGATCTTCAGTTTTTAGCTGGAAAAAAAGCTGTTTCGGAAGAGGTTTTACACACCGTTAATCACTATATAGAAAAAGAGAAAGCGGTTGTTTTGGTTTCCGATGTAAGACCGGAAGATCTTTTTGGTTTTCCTGAAAGGTTGATTAGTCGAATTTATAGCGGATTAGTAACAGATATAGAAAAACCAAATGAAGAGCTTTTACTTAAGTATTTGGAAAACAAAATAGATAGTTCTTTGTTTGGTAAAGGAGTTGTGGAGAGGATAACCTCACTACCTTTTGATAATTTCAGAGAACTCAACGGGTTTCTTAATAAGTTTTCTCTTAATGTTGATGCTGGTGTTGATGCTGGTGTTTTTGTCGAGGATTTTATTAGAAACAAGGAATTGGTTTTAATTAAAAAAAAGACTCCGGAAGACTTGTTGTTTTTTGTTTCTAAAAAATACCAAGTGGATAAAGAGTTGCTTTTGTCTAAAAACAGAACAGAGAAGGTTTCTAATGCTCGACATGTTCTTATAGGTTTATTAAGAAAACATACAGACCTATCTTTACAACAGATTGGACTGTATGTTGGGAACAGATCTCACTCGACCATCCTTTCTTCTTTAAAAAAGATAAATAGTGGAGAAGGTCTCTTTATAAAAGAACCTGACATTTTAGACATCGAAGGAAAAGAAAGTCAGGCTAGCTAGTTTTTATGTTTTATTGTTTAAAACTTTTAACAAAAAAAACACAAGAATTGTATGGTATATTTTGTTTTATAAACACTTTGAACACCTCTACTACTATTAAATATATAAGGATATAATAAGGGTTCAGATGAAGTTTAAAACCTCCTCTAAAGAACTCCAGACCCTTTTTTCTTCCGTATCAAGAGCTGTTAGTCTTAGGCCATCCATCCCTAGCCTCCAGGGAGTCTATCTTTTAGTTAAAGAAAAAGAACTTATATTAACAGGTTCGGACTTAGACATTGTTATTAAAGGAAAAAGGTCAGTAGAGGTGGATGTTGAAGGAGAGTGTTTAATTAACGCACGGATTGCCTCTGAGGTTATAAGGAAACTTCCCTCTGGAGAGGTAGTCATTTCAGACTTAGGAGAAGATCTTAGAATAGAAACCGGATCCCTAAGTTTTAATCTCAGAAAGTTAGACGAAAAACAATATCCAAAAGAACTAGTTGAAGAAAAAACAATAAAAGAAAAAACAAGTTCTTTTCAGAAAGAAGAGTTTTTTGAAGCAGTAAACCAGGTTGGAGTTGCAGCAGCCCAGGAAGGCTCTAAACCTATATTGACCGGGGTTTTGTTCGACACAAAAGACGGAAAAACAAGCCTTGTCGCAACAGACAGCTACAGATTAGCCATAAAAGAACTGAAAAACTTTTCCACAGAAGATCTAGGGGTTGTCTCAAAAAAAGCGCTTAACGAAGTGGTTCGTTTATTTGAGGAAAGTGAAAATGAAGTGAACCTTCTTGTCGAAGAAAGACAAGTTTTTTTCGATGACGGGAATTATCAGGTTTCGTTAAGAAAAATAGAAGGAGAATATCCAAAATATAGAAAACTCTTTCCAAAAGAAACAGTTTTCTCAATTGAGACTGAAAAAGAAAAAATACTAGACGCCCTAGATAGAAGTTCTGTTGTTGCAGAGGGATATATTCCAATCAAGCTGTCTTTCTCTAAAGACTCCTTAATAATAACAAGCATAAACAAAAACATCGGAGTAGGAAAAGAAGAGGTTCCTTGTAACATATTAGGTGTTAATGTCAAAGAGATCGAAAAGTTCGAAATGTCTTTTAACCCAACCTATTTAATGGAAGCAATAGGAGCTCTTTTTGGAAGTAAGGTTTATCTAAGGTTTTCAGGAAACAAAAAACCTCTTTTAATTCAAGGGGAAACAGATGGATATAAACACCTGTTAATGCCCGTAAGGTCTAATTAAAACGAGAGACTTTTTATTAGTTTTGTTTTACGAATTAAGTTAGGCTAATTTAATGATACAAGTACAAAAAAATACTCTCTCAAGATTGGCCAAAGAAATAAAAGAAGGGGTCGTTGTTTTACACGGGTCTTCTATTCAATATAGAAACGCAGACACCTGGTATCCATTCAGGCAAAATTCAAACTTTCACTATTTGACCGGTTGGCCAGAACCAGACGCACATGCGATAATAAGGATTAATCAAGGAAAATATGAACTTTTCTTATTCGTTTTAGATCGAAATGAAGAACTAGAAACTTGGGAAGGAAAAAGGTTAGGTCGAGAAGGAGCTGAAGAAATCTATGGAGCAACAAAAGCGGTCTCAACATTTGAGTTTAAAGATAAATTTCCAGAGCTGGTTGAGGGATACACAGATGTTTATATAGACTATTCGTCCAAACACTTTGAAGATGTTGATAATAAACTATTAAACGTTGGAATTCCTTATGGTCAAAGAGGAGCAGAGTTTAGTAAGGCAAACCTACACCCAATTTTACCTATTATTTCAGAAATGAGGTTAGTTAAGACGAAGGAAGAAATTGACTCAATAAAAAAAGCCTGTGATATAACAGTTAAAGGCCATATAGGTGCAATGAAGATAACAAATTCAGGGCTCTACGAGTACCAAGTTGCTGCAGAAATGGAGAAGATTTTTATTTCTGAGGGAGCAGAAAGACTTGGATATCCCTCTATTGTTGCTGGAGGAGCAAACGCATGTATTCTTCATTATTCGACAAACAGAGAAATATTAAAAGAAAAAACACTTCTATTAATTGATGCAGCAGCAGAGTATGAAATGTATTCTTCCGATGTAACAAGAACCTTCCCAGTTTCTGGAAACTTTTCTTCTGAACAAAAAGACATTTATCAAGAAGTTCTTGAAGCACAAAATACTGCAATCGAAGCTGTTGTTGAGGGGGCGACAATGAGAGATATACATAAAAAAACTGTAAAAAAGATTAGCAGATCATTAGTAGAGTTAGGATTGGTTCCTTATGGAGTAGATGAAACTGTTTCAATGATGCATTATTTTGAGTTTTTTATGCACGGAACAGGGCACTGGCTAGGTCTTGATGTACACGATTCAGGAAGTACCGAAAAAGACGGGGTCCCAAGAAAACTTGAAAGAGGAATGGTAACAACAATTGAACCAGGAATCTATATTAGACAAAACAAACAGATTGTTGATTTCCCAATTCTTGAAAGAGACCCCATTTTCTTAATAGAAAGAAGACAAAAAATTGGCTTACAGGAGGCCATGAAGCTTGAGCAAAAAGAAATTGCAGAATCAAAAAAGATAACCCATGAAATTCCAAAGAACCTTCTAGGAATAGGTGTTCGGATTGAAGACGATATAGTTTGTACTGAAGGAAATCCTTTAAACCTAACAAGTGGAATTCCTAGAGAAGTTTCAGAAATAGAAAATCTTTGCAACTCATAAAATGACTTTTCCAAGGTTTCTCTATTCTTTCTATGAAGCTAGTTTGACTAGAAAGTTAGAAAAAGAAGAGCTTAGAAGACACCTTTATTCTCCAGGATTAACAGATATAGATCTTGTCATAAGAACAAGTGGAGAATCAAGGCTTTCGGGTTTCTATTATGGCAGTCTGCCTACTCAGGTTTTGTATTTAAAGATGTGTATTGGTCAGCATTTAGGAAAATTGACTTCTTGAGTTGCTTGAGAGATTATAGCCAAAGAGAAAGGAGGTTCGGACAATAGATTAGAGACAATCTAATAGGTTACTAAGCTTTCATTGTCATAAAAAGAGGTATCATTAAACTTTTTCATTCTAAAGACATAGCCGTCTTCAACCCGTGTAGACCCCAAAGAAGTATGGGCTCCATGCGCAGGGAGAAACCTTCTCCAGGTCCACGGATATAAAGGAGTATCTAAGAAGAAAGACAATAAGACAGACATTGTTCCAGCATGAGAGACTATTAGAAGATCCCTTTTTTCCGGACCCTTAATTGAAAAAACCTTTTCTGTCTCAGACTTAAGTACAGAAACCCCCAAAGGTAATAGTTCCTCTTCAAGATTTTTTAAAATGTTTAAACTATATCCAGTGAAGTATTGACCGTGATAGTTCTCAAGCCATTCTTCGAAAGGCCTTGTGTTCCTTTCAATAAAAAAGTTAGAAATCTCTTCCTTGCTTTTTCCAAACAAAGACTTTTCTTTTGCATCGCTCATTTCTCGCAACCAAGGAAAAACAGTAAGAGAACCAAAATCTAACACTTCTTCAAAAGGAATAAGTGTTTCTTTTGCTCTTTTAAGATCCGACACCCAGAGTCCTTCATAACGTTGTCCTTGGAGAGCCGATGCCGAGAGAATTGCTTGTTCTAAGCCAAGCTTTGTTAGGCAGGGGTCTAAAGTATATTCTTCCCCAGCCCTCCATTCCGGTTGACCATGCCTGACTAAAACAATTTCCACATGAGAACAATACCCCAATCGGAGTATTCTGATAAACAATGAGTAAAAATAATTTAAATCCCGGATCGGTCTACAAAAACGAAGCACTAATGCAAAGAATATTTCTTGCTGGCCTATTGTGTACATTATTCTCCATAGATGCTGTTTTTATTGGGTATCTCCGCAAGCTTATTGGTCAAAAAGTACTAATTAAAGAGTTTAGTCAAAACCCTAGAGAAGAGTTCTACATCTATACGATACTTTTTGTAGGCATTTTTCTTATCTTATATTTCTTAACAGGCTATAAAAAACCAATAATCATAGTTGATAATCAAATAATTGTTATTAAAGCAAATAATTCATCCAAAACCTACAGAAAAGAATCTAAAGACCTTATGTTTTATGAGTTTCCAGAACAAAAAGAGATTCTTTTTCACTTTAAAGACGAGGTAATTTCTATGAATCTCGATACTGTTAAAAGAGAGGAACTGATGAAAGTGTTAGGAGAGGCATGACTGCAAAAACCAAGACTACCAAAAAAAAGACAAATATGAACATTGGTGCGCATGTTCCATCAAAAAAATCAATAGAGGAGATTAAACTACGAAAGGGAGACACTTTCCAGATTTTTATTTCTAGCCCACAAATGTGGAAAAGCCCAAAACCCAGAGAAGATCTCGATGTTTTAAAAAGCTATAAAGGAAACATATACGTACATGCACCATATTTAATTAATTTGGCTACAGCAAACAACAAGGTTCGTCACCCAAGCAGAAAGCTGCTCAAAGACACGTGTAAAATTGCAGCAACATTTGGGGCAAAGGCTGTAATTGTTCATGGAGGATCTGTTGGAGAAGGGGGAGACATAGGCTTGGGGTATGAATACTGGGAAAAAGCTCTAAAAGAGGTTGAAGATATAGGGGTTCGTGTATTAGTCGAGAACACTGCGGGCGGAAAAAACTCTATTGCAAGGTATATGGATTCCATTGAAAGACTTTGGGAGGTTGTTGGGGATTACAACGTAGGTCTTTGTTTAGATACATGCCACACTTGGGCGGGGGGCATACCAACAGAAAAAGCAATAAAAGGTTTCAAAAAGTTAGTTAATAAAATCGACCTTGTACACTTCAATGACTCAAAAGACAGTTTTGAGAGCAGTAGAGATAGGCATGAAAACCTAGGAAAAGGCAATATTCCAAAAGCTGAGCTGGAATATGTTATCAATAATGTAAATACAGACATCATTGTCGAGACCCCTGGAGGCCTTGATCCACAAAAGAAAGACATAGCTTGGATAAAAAGACGTCTAAAGAAGTGAAAGAAGATAAAAATCTGAAAAAAATTGATTCAAATATTAATCAAATAGGTTATGATTTTGAAAACTTTAAGAAAATTCAAGAACAATATAAAAACTTAAAGACAAAGTGGAAAGAGGATGCTTTGCTAGGCCCTCTAGAGGGAGATACTCTAATTATCTACGTAAAACATCCTAGGATAAAAGATTTGGTCTCTTTTGACGAAGCTAAAATTATTGACTTTATAGCTGAAAAAGCTAATGTTCATATAGCTAAAATCAGGCCAGTAATTTATATTGACCGCCATTTATCTGACTAATGCTAGTAGAATTATTACTTGAATAAGACAGGGGATGCATAATAAATGAGACGTTTCAAGGTGATTTTTTGTGCCTAAAAAAAGTAGCTATGACTCCAAAGACATCAAAATACTGGAGGGTCTAGAAGCAGTTAGGAAGAGACCAGCAATGTATATTGGGTCAACAGGGCCTATAGGCCTTCATCACTTAATTTGGGAAGTTGTAGATAATTCTGTGGATGAAGCAATGGCGGGAAGGTGTACACAGATTAAAGTAGAGCTCGAAAAGAACGGGTCCGTTACCGTCACAGATAATGGAAGTGGGATTCCGGTAAAGAGGCATACAAAATCAAAGATATCAACACTTACGACAGTTCTTACAACACTTCATGCAGGGGGGAAATTTGAATCAGGAGCTTACACCGTTAGCGGAGGACTTCATGGAGTCGGAGTCTCAGTTGTTAATGCCCTTTCGGTAGACTTAAAAGTAGAAGTTTGGAGAGATGGATTTACACACACTCAAGAATTTAAACTCGGTAAACCAAAAACAAAGGAACCAAAAAAAGGAGCTGCCCTGAAGAAAACCGGAACAAAAATTAATTTCGTTCCCGATCCCAGCATCTTTGAGGAACCACGAGTCTACGATTATGACACTGTTGAAGAGAGATTAAGACAAACAGCTTTCCTCAACAAAGGACTAAAAGTTATTTTTGTGGATAACAGAGTTAAGCCAAAAACTGAGGAAACTTTCATCTACAAAAATGGATTAAAAGATTTTGTTGAATATCTAAATGGTGGATATGAGACTCTCCATGAAAAAATAATCTTCTTCAACGCCACCCTTGGAGGATCAGAAATAGACGTTGCACTCCAGTGGAAAGAAGACGATGAAGTAATAATTAAAAGTTTTGCTAACAATATAGACACAGTAGAAGGAGGAACGCATGAACAAGGGATGAGAACGTCAATTACATCAGCAATAAATAGTTTTGCTAAAGCAAGAAGCTTGCATCAGGACATTTCCTTAACAGGAGAAGATATAAGAGAAGGATTAACTGCGGTTATTTCAGTTCTTGTAAAACAACCCCAATTTGAAGGTCAGACAAAAACAAAATTAGGAAATACTGAACTAAACGGACACGTACAAAGAGTAGTGAATCAAGAGTTTCCCAAATGGTTAAAAAAGAATACAAGGGACGGAAGGAACGTAGTAGAGAGGTGTGCATTAGCTGCAAAAGCACGTATGAATGCTAAAAAAGCAAGAGAACTAACTAAAAGGAAAAGCATTCTTGAGACCATAGGTCTCCCAGGAAAACTAGCAGATTGTTCATCAACAGATCCAAAGGAATGTGAACTTTTTATAGTAGAAGGAGACTCAGCAGCAGGACCAGCTAAACAGGCTAGAGAGTCAAGGATCCAAGCTATATTGCCAATCAGAGGAAAAATTATTAACGTTCAGAAAGTTTCAGAGAATAGAGCACTCCAGAACACAGAAATCAGTTCTCTTATAAAAGCTATAGGAACCGGTATAAACAAATATTATGATGGCGAACAATCAAGGTATGACAAAATTGTGATACTAACAGATGCCGATGTAGATGGCGCACACATAAGGACCCTTTTACTCACATTTTTCTTCAAGTTTATGAGAGGATTGTTCGGAAACAATAAAGATGAGAAAAGTAAGATTTGGATATCAGAGCCACCTCTTTATAGGATAAAATCTACATCTGGTATCGAGTATTTGAAGGATGACAAAGGACTAGAGGAATACAAGAAAGCAAATAAAAATAAGAAGTTCGATGTAAGTAGGTTCAAAGGTTTAGGAGAGATGAACGCAAATGAACTATGGGATACTTCTATGAACCCAGAAACGCGAATCCTTACAAGAGTGACTATTGCTGATGGTAAAGCAGCAGAAGCTAAAGCAGCAGAAATGTTTGAAACTCTTATGGGAACAGATATAGCAAAAAAGAAAGCTTTTATTCAAAACAATGCACAAGACGTAAGATTTTTGGATATTTAATGCCTGCTAAGAAAGCTTCAGCTAAGAAAGCTTCAGCTTCAAAAAAAAAGATGAAACCAGAAATGTCTAATGAACCTAGAGAGCTAGAGATACCTGTAGAAGATGAGATATCGAAATCTTTTATGGATTATGCAATGTCAGTTATCGTCTCTAGAGCGTTGCCAGATGTAAGAGATGGGCTCAAACCTGTTCAGAGAAGGATTTTATACTCTATGCACGAATCAGGAATTAGACCAAATACTCCACATCGAAAATGCTCAAAGGTGGTGGGAGATGTAATGGGTAATTATCATCCCCATGGAAATGACGCAATATATTTAGCACTTGTAAGGCTAGTGCAAGACTTTAGCACAAGGTATCCTCTGATTGACCCACAGGGAAATTTTGGAACTAAGGACGACCCACCTGCTGCTATGAGGTATACAGAATCAAGAATCTCTCCTCTAGCTGCAGAGCTTTTAAATGGAATAGATGAAGGAACAGTTGATTTTGAATTAAATTACTCAGGAGAACTTAAGGAACCAAAGGTTCTTCCAGCAAGATTTCCAAACCTACTTGTTAATGGTGCAGAAGGTATTGCTGTTGGTATGGCAACAAGTATGGCCCCATATAATTTATCGGAGATAACAGAAGCTGTTAAGTTTACTCTAAAAAATAAAAACGCAACACCCTCAAAATATATGAAGATTGTAAAAGCTCCAGACTTTCCAACAGGGGCTCTAATTGTAGAAGGACCAGGAATTAAAGATGCAATGTTCAAAGGTCGAGGACCTATAAAAATGAGATCAGTTGCAGATATTGAGGAGTTAGGAAAGAATAGGTCTGCAATAGTTGTAAAAGAAATCCCTTACCAAGCTTCAATAGACAGGATTATGGAAAGGATTGCAACATTAGTTCAAGAAAAAAAACTTTCAGGAATATCCGACCTAAGGAATGAAAGTAGCGACAGGAATGGGACAAGACTTGTAATAGAACTTAAACGAGATGCAGTCCCACAAGTTGTTCTAAATTCTCTTTTTAAACAAACACAACTTGAAGACACCTTCTCTGTTAACTCCGTTGGGCTTGTAGATGGAGTTCCAAGAGTCTTGTCTGTCCCAGATTTAATTAAGTATTACATAGAACACCAAATAGACGTCATCAAAAGAAGAACTAAGCATAGGCTAGAGAAAGCAAAGGCTAGGCTACATATTGTTGAAGGCTTACTCCTAGCTCTTTCAAAGATTGATCAGATAATAAAACTTATAAAGAGCTCCAAAGATGCTGAAGTTGCAAAAAAAGGTTTAATCAAAAAGTTTAAGCTCTCCGAAGAGCAAGCTGTACACATACTAGATATGCCGCTAAGGAGGTTAACAGCTCTTGAACTTGAAAAATTAAAAGAAGAACAAAAAGAACTAAAAAATAATATCAAAGATCTTGGAATAATCTTTAAAAGTAGAGTGAAACAGGAATTGATACTCGTAGAGGAGCTTGATGAGATAGATAAGAAGTTTGGAGATGAAAGGAGATCTAGAATAGTTCCTGATGTTGGTGAAATAGGGATAGAAGATCTTATTGAAGATGAGGAAATAATTGTTTCGATCTCATCTAAAAACTATATTAAGGCTGTTCCAGTGACTGCTTATAAGAAACAAAGACGTGGAGGAAAAGGAGTAAAGTCTAGCTCGTCAGAAGAAGAGATAACAGAACACTTACTTCAGACCAGTGCCCATTCGTATTTATTATTCTTCACTGACAAAGGGAAAGTTTATAGAGCCAAAGGTCATGAGCTTCCAAAAACTACCCGAACAGCGAAGGGGTCTTTGTTACACAATGTTCTGCCTATGGAGCAAGATGAAAGAGTGCAGGCAGTTATCGACACAAGAGACTATGAGACAGCTAAGTTTCTAAATATTGTGACAGAGTCAGGACTTGTTAAAAGAACTAAATTTAAAGAATTCGATTCAAACTACAAATCGCTATCGGCTATAAAACTCAAAGGAGAAGACAAGGTTGTTTCTGTAAAAACTACTTCTGGTAAAGAAGATATTCTTCTATGTTCACAAAAAGGACAGGCAATTAGATTTGGGGAAGAGAGTCTTAATCCACAGGGAAGAGCAGCTATGGGAGTGAGAGGAATCAAACTAAGAGAAGGAGATAAGGTAGTTGGGGCCGCTACCTCTACCGAAGATACGTTATTATTTGTTACATCGAAAGGATATGCAAAAAGAACAGATTTGAAGAACTTTAGAAAAGCAGGACGAGGAGGTATAGGGGTAAAAGCGCTTAGAATAACTGATAAAAAAGGAGACCTGATAGGGGCAAGATCGGTTAGTGAAGATACCGAGGTTGTTCTTATGTCTACCGGTGGGACTGCGATAAGATGTGCAGTAAAGCAAATAAAAAAAACGAGCAGAGAAGCACAAGGTGTAAGAATTATGAAACTTTCTTCAGAAGAAGAAATTTCAGCATTCATACCTATTAGTAGAGAGAAGTAATGGTTGTAGTCAATCGAGTTAGAAGAATAATAAGAAAAATTGACCCCTGGACTGCTTTGAAAGTGTCTTTGGTAATAAATTTTGTAATAGCTCTAGCAGTTGTTCTTGGCCTTATAATATTTTGGATACTCTTAGTAAATGCAGGAATTCCACAAGGACTTGAGGAAATAGCAAAAAGACTTGCTCTGCTTGATGACGATGCCTCCCTCATTGACAATTCTGAACAGCTTTTCTCTTCTCTTGTCTTCTTAGCAGTGATTTATATGTTTGCGCAGACAGCTATGACCACATTAAGTGTCATATGTTATAATCTTGTCTCAGATATAGTCGGAGGAGTTGAAGTAATCGTTCTTGAAGAAACCTATACTGATCAGAAGGTAGCTTCGCCAAAGAAGAAACAGAAAAATGAAGACAGAGAGACTGTTCTAATGACACTATCTAAAACTCTAAAGAAAATTAGGACTAAGTCTGATCCTGAACCGTTTCAGATTAAAGAAGAAAAAAAAAGAGAACAGTAGGTCTATTCAGAATATATAATTTTTACCCCTATAAAGTTGAAAGATGGACATAAGAAATTTTTTAAATACAGCAGATTTTACAAGCCTATTTCTTATTTTTTTAGCTCTAAAATTTTCACTCGAATCATCTTTGAAGATAAGAAATATTTTATCAATTAAAAGAAATAAAAATTCCATACCCGATAGATTCACCACTATTGTCACTCCCGAGGAATATGAGAAATCAACAAATTACAATACTGACAAGCTAATATTTGAAATCATATCTTCAGCTTTTTCTACAGGAGTGCTTTTACTCTTTACACTGGGAGGACTTCTTAATAGATTTACATTAATAGTTACAGATTTTATAGACTCAAATGTTGTTGGAGCAATATTGCTCGGTCTTTTATTAATAGTCTGTTCAGAGATTATACAAATTCCTTTATCAATATATTCAACATTTGTACTTGAACAAAAATATGGTTTTAATACAACTACTAAGAAAACATTTATACAGGATATTTTGAAAGGACTATTGATTTCCGGAACTATTTCATCAGTAATATACGCAACTGTACTTTTTATTATCGACAACTCTGGCGAACTTTGGTGGGTGTATGCATTTATAGCAACTACTTTTATTCAGATCTTACTCTTTTTCCTCTATCCCGTCTTAATAATGCCACTATTTAATAAGTTCGAGCCTCTTGACAATGAAGAATTTAAAAAACCTATAGAAAAACTATTAGAAAAAGTGAAATTTAAATCTAAAGGACTTTTTGTAATGAATGCAAGCTTACGAAGTACCCATGGGAATGCATTTTTTACTGGTTTTGGAAAAAATAAAATAATTGTATTTTTCGATACCCTTTTAAAAACAATCAATCCAAACGAAATGGAAGCCATCCTTGGACACGAGCTTGGACATTATAAATTAGGTCATATTAGAAGAAGAGCAATCAGCATTATAGTTTCTGGGTTTCTGGTTCTTTATATACTTAGCGAAATATACAAAACTGACAACTTTTTTATCTCCCACGGCCTCACAGAGCTGACTGTTTATTCAAAATTTCTAATGTTTAACTTAGTAATAGGTTCTTATACTTTTATTACAAAACCTATATCTTCTTATCTCTCAAGAAAAGCAGAATTTCAAGCAGATGATTTTTCTTTTCAATACACAGATGGTGAACATCTCATATCTGGTCTTTTAAAATTAACAAAAGATAATGCTTCAAACCTAACACCGGATCCCCTATACAGCGCTTACTACTATTCTCATCCGCCAATTGCAGAACGGATTAAAAGTATAGAAGAAAAAATTAAAGTCAGTGGGCCTAGCTAGATTTAAACTAACGAACTCATCCTTATCAGAGATAAGACCTTTTGCCTAATGCAAAAGAAAAGATACTTGATACAGACAATGCAACTAGGAAAGTATTTAGATCAGCTAATCCATAAAGATCAGTTGGAATAAACAATCCACCAGGATTGGCCAATAAGTCTACAAATATTGCTCTATATCCCAGTGCCCCAATAATTCCAGAAAAGAAAGGGATTATTAACGCCATATTTGAAGATTTTCTTTTCAGATATATTAAAGATGGAACAACTAATGCAGTTGCTAGTAGATCAGCTACAAGAAAAACACTAAAGATATTTTTTACCTGTAGGGATAAGAATATTGAAGTAATAACGATACCGACAGTAACAACTTTTGAAGTTTGTAATTTTGAGTTTTTTAATATATCAACAGAGACAGTCGCAGCTATCGCATTCTCTAATGTGTCTACACTTGAGGAAACTAAACAGATTCCAAGAACAAGTAGGGCATAACTAATAAATGAGTTACCTTCTAGTTGCCCTATAAAACTTAGAGATGGATTCTCTATCCCCATACCTGCACCTACAGTTCCTGCAAAGCCCAATATCAAGACAGTAATGAAACAACCAATACCAGCAAAGATACAAGCTACTTTTAAAGAGGCTTCTTTTTCTGCCGAAAATACTCTCTGCCAGTAGCCCTGTGAGAAGATCTCAGCTGCAGTAACAGCTAGAACTACTGCAAATGCTGATTTAATACTGAAACTACTGCTAGATGTCATCCCCCCATCAATAGCAAATTGTATCAGTTGTTTAGGTCCACTTTCAAGAAACCAAAAACCAATTAAGAACACAAGGATTACGATTATTGATACCCCTTGGAAGACATCAGTTCTAAGAGAGGCCTTGAATCCACCTCTAAAAAGATAAATTAATGTTGTAGAGCCTACAAGAATAGAGACTATTAAGCCAGAGACGGAAAAGAGGGTATTAACGAACAGACTAATTGATGCAAATTCAGCAACAAGGAATGCACCCATATAAATCGTTGCAACAATAGAAGTCAAGACCTGTGCAGACCTTCCATATTTCACAGAAATAAACTCTGCAAGGGTTGTTCCATCAGGAATAATTGATGAAATTTTTGGACCAACGAAGTATAGGAGAATGAAAGGTGTTGCTGCAGAAAGAGCATAACCGTAGACATCTGGACCTAATCCATACCAACCAACTTCCGCTGGAGAGGTTAAAATCCAGATCCCCATACCACTTGCAAAAAAACTTAAAGATAGAGTAAATGTTCTCTGAGATTTTGTTAGAACAAAGAACTCTCTATTTGAAGGTACTGAAAGTCTTGTAGTGAAGAACAAAAAAATTAGTAAAACGAAAAATATAATAATGTAGTCTGTACTCATTCCTCTCCCATCTGAGGCTTTATTATGGTGAGAGTCAAGTTTCCCTTTATGGCATTATCTATAAGGTATAACGGTCGACTTGTGTCCTCTCAGCTTTTCAAAGCTCCCGCAATTTTAAGTGTAATGAGATTACAATTTTGCATGTCCCTATAGGAAACAAATAATAGTAGGATGTTCCAGTAAGATTTAAGAATAAAAACATGGAAAGAACACAACCCTCTTTATTAAAAATTATTGTTGTTATGTTTTGCCCTCCTCTTATGTGGGGGATTGGCAATGTAATAACAAGAAGT
>Ga0066376_10002318_pt1 | contig 17730 bp, 18 predicted proteins | sample Knorr_S15_td_Bot_FD_77009 | JGI IMG/M metagenome (GOLD analysis project Ga0066376, IMG submission 77009) | Marine microbial communities from Southern Atlantic Ocean transect - Knorr_S15_td_Bottom_ad_5009_LV_A | ecosystem: Environmental > Aquatic > Marine > Oceanic | place: Southern Atlantic... | reverse complement strand
TTGTTTCAAAATGAAATAGATGTAGCTCAAATTTCTTTGATGGGCCATAGTCGAGGAGGAGGAATTGTTTTGATTAAAGCCGCAGAAGATACTCGAATTAAGAACGTAATTACCTTAGCTGGAATTTGCGACTATAAAAGCCGTTTTCCTAAAAAAGAAGATTTAGAAAAATGGAAAGAAAAAGGCGTTTATTACGTAAAAAATGGAAGAACTCATCAAGAAATGCCTCATTTTTATCATTTTTATGAAGATTTTATAAAAAATGAAAAACGCTTAAATATCCAAAGAGCGGTTAAAAAGTTAGCAGTTCCTTACTTAATTATTCATGGAAATAACGACACTTCTGTTGGTCTTGAAGAAGCGAAGAAGTTATGTCAATGGAATTCAAAAAGCAGGTTAGAAATAATTAAAAACGCCAACCACGTGTTTAATACCTCACACCCTTGGAAGGAAGAGAAATTATCAAACGAATTAGAAACTGTCACAAAACAGTGTATTCAATTTTTAAAAGAAGACCAATTCTTCTTTTTTGTATTTTTGAACTTATTTTATAATAGTGTTTAAGATGAGCGGAATAAAAAATTTAAGGACTTTGATTAAAAGCATGGAGCCTGTATTGAATAAAGGAGCGTATGTTTTTACTACGGTTACCAACAATCAGGTAGCGCGTTCAGAGACTCTTTTTGAATTTAAAGAAGAAGAAGGCACCACAATCGTTTTAGAGCAATCAAAAGCAGATGAATTAGGGCTGTCTTATGAGTATATTTCTTCTTGGATTAGTTTAAAAATTCACTCTTCATTAGATGCTGTTGGTTTAACAGCGGCGTTTTCAACCGAATTAACAAAATACAATATAAGTTGCAATGTAGTAGCGGGTTATTATCACGATCATATTTTTGTTGATCAAAAAGATGGTCAAAAAGCCATTGCTATACTAGCTGATTTTTCGAAGAATTACTCATGAAATTAAAACCTCCTTTTAGAAAAATTATCCATGTAGATATGGATGCATTTTATGCATCGGTAGAAGAATTGGACAATCCAGATTTGATAGGAAAACCCGTTGTGGTTGGAGGAAGTGAAATTCGTGGCGTTGTTGCTGCGGCAAATTATGAAGCGCGTAAATTTGGAGTGCGCTCTGCAATGAGTGGTGTCATGGCAAAAAAAAACTGCCCTCAGTTGATTTTTGTTCCTCCGAGATTTGCTCGGTACAAAGAAATTTCAAAAAAAATTAGATCAATATTCCATGACTATACCGATTTGGTAGAGCCGCTTTCGTTAGACGAAGCGTATTTGGACGTGACCGAAAATAAGAAAGGAAACCCCTCTGCAAGTATGATTGCTCAAGAAATTAGACAACGTATTTATGATGAGTTGAAATTACGAGCTTCTGCAGGAATTTCGTACAATAAATTTATTGCTAAAATCGCTTCGGACATCAACAAGCCAAATGGACAAAAGACGATTGCTCCTGAAGAAGCGAAGCAGTTTTTAGCAGCATTGTCCATTCAGAAGTTTTATGGCGTTGGAAAAGTAACTGCTGCCAAAATGTATAATTTAGGGATTTTCACAGGGAAGGATTTAAAAGAAAAATCAATCGAATTTTTAACGGAACATTTTGGGAAGTCAGGAAATCACTATTATTACATTGTTCGCGGAATTCATCACGGAAAGGTAAATCCAAATCGGATTGCAAAATCGGTTGCTGCAGAGCACACCTTCCGAACAAATTTGACCTCAGAAATATTTATGTTAGAGCAGCTAGAGAAAATTGCAGATGAATTAGAACAGCGCTTAAAAAAATCGAAATTAGCAGGAAAAACAGTTACCTTAAAAATAAAATATAGCGACTTTGTCCAGCAAACAAGAAGTAAAACACTACCTTTTTTTGTAAAGGACAAAGCCATTTTACTAGACACTGTTAAAGAGTTGTTGTATCAAGAAAAAATGAAAAATTCAGTGCGTTTGTTGGGAATATCGGTTACTAATTTGAATGTAAACACGAAGAAAAAAGAACAAATATTAGAGGTTCAGTTAAAGCTAGAATTTTAATAGAACACCGAGCGCTATTTATAAAAAGAAAACCGAATGCAGACACGTATTTTTAGAACAAGTTCAACAAATAAAGATTTTATCAATCTTGTAAAAGAGCTAGACGCGTATTTAAAAACAACAGACGGAGAAGAACATGATTTTTACAATCAGTTTAATAATATTGATATGTTAAAGCATGTTGTACTTATTTTTGTTGATGAAAAACCAGTTGCTTGTGGAGCAATGAAACCTTTTGATTTTGAAACAATGGAAATAAAAAGAATGTATGTTTCGCCTAAAAACAGAGGTGTTGGACTTGCTCAAAAAGTACTACATGAACTAGAGGTTTGGGCAAAAGAATTGACGTATAAAAAGTGTATATTAGAAACGGGAAAACGCCAAGTAGAGGCGGTAAAATTTTATCATAAATGCAAGTACACATTGATTCCGAATTATGGACAATATATAGGAATGGAGAATAGCTTCTGTTTTAAAAAAATGGTATGATATGAATTTGAGTTATTGGGAACAAAAGGAGTGGTTTACAGCGATTGATTTTACAATTGTTGGTAGTGGAATTGTAGGATTAAGCTGTGCTTTAGAATTAAAAAAAAACCACCCAAAAGCAAAAATTTTGCTCTTAGAGAAAGGGATGTTACCACAAGGGGCAAGCACAAAAAATGCAGGATTCGCCTGTTTTGGAAGTTTATCAGAATTGATAGATGATTTAAAAACGCATTCTGAACAAGAAGTATTTGATTTGGTGAAGAAACGCTGGGAAGGCTTGCAATTACTACGTCAAAATTTAGGAGATTCAACGATTGATTTTCAACAAAACAACGGATTTGAATTGTTTAAAGACAAGAATTTTTACGAAGAATGTTTATCGAGAAAAGAGGAAGTAAATCAGCTTATTTTTCCAATTTTTAAGAACTCTGTGTTTTCTGAAACAAGCAATATCTTTAATTTTGAAAATATTCAACCAAATTATATTTCCAACCAGTTTGAAGGACAAATTGATACAGGAAAAATGGTTTCAGAGTTGCTTTTATTAGTTCAAAAATTAGGCGTTAAAATCCTAAATAATATTGCTGTAGAAAGCTATACAGAAGGTCTCGAAAAGGTGGCTGTAAAAACCAATCAAAATGAATTTACTACGCGTAAATTATTCATTGCCACCAATGGTTTTGCGAAGCAATTAGTACAAGAAAATGTACAACCCGCAAGGGCACAAGTTTTGATCACAAAACCGATTAAAAATCTTCATATAAAAGGGACATTTCATTTGGAGAAAGGCTATTATTATTTTAGAAATATTGATGATAGAATTTTGTTTGGAGGAGGAAGAAACCTTGATTTTAAAGGCGAAGAAACGTCAGAATTTGGACAAACAACATTGATTCAAGAAGCATTAAAAGCCATTTTAAAAGAAACGATTTTGCCCAATACGAATTTTGAAATTGATTCTTCTTGGAGTGGAATTATGGGCGTTGGAAATCAGAAAAAAGCCATCGTAAAACCAATTTCTAGCAATGTGGCTTGTGGGGTTCGACTTGGCGGAATGGGCGTTGCCATTGGAAGTTTAATAGGAAAAGAACTGGCAGAAGTATACAAATAATAAAATGACACGTTGTGAAAAAAACAAGCCATAAGAACATAAAAATAGCGTTACATCATCAATGTGAACGGTTTGTAAATCATCGTTTACAAACCATTGAAGCAATTATTTCTTCCAGCCAAAAAGCCTTGCAATCAGAAACGAAAAGTTCTGCTGGAGATAAGCATGAAACAGGGCGCGCCATGCTGCAATTGGAAATGGAAAAGGCAGGGCAACAATTGAGTACAATTACTCAAATGAAAGAAACGTTGGCAAAGATTGAGGTTTCTAAAACGTCAAAAACTGTGCATTTAGGAAGTGTTGTTATTACAGATAAAGCCAATTATTATTTAAGCATTAGCGCTGGGCAGCTAGTTGTTGGAGAGGATAATTATTTTGCCATTTCAACAGATTCTCCAATAGGGAAATTGCTGTTGGGAAAGCAACAAAATGATCGCATTGTTTGGAATGGAACAGTAATTAGAATTGTTGAAATTGCATAAAAAATCTCGCAAAAACGAATACAGAAATAAGCGCAATTGCGAGATGTACAAGAATGGTTATGTACTTTAATCAAAAAGAGATTTGAATCGATCCCAATACGCATATATTAAAAGAAGGTTTAATACTGCAACAATTGCTGCAAACATAATCCCGGCTAAATCAAAAGCGAAATGAAAAGCCACAACATTAATAGATACAGGCACCAACATGGCCAATGCAAATGGCACGGCTTTGTTTACGACCAAACACAGCCCTACAATGACGTATACAATGCCAAGGATTTCAAAGATGTACCCACTACCTGCCAATGCTCCTAAAAAAGCTCCAGCTTCAGGCGGTGGAGTTGGTGCTGGCATAAAATTAAATAAATGGTTTGCGCCAAAAACCAACATAAAAAGTCCTAATACGTAGCGAGCTGCTTTTGTTATTGTAGAATTCATAATATAAAAGGTTAATTCATAAATAGTTGAGAGGTTAAGTTAGTAAAAAAGAATTACATAAACCCCAAACGGTTGATAAGCTGTAATCAATGTTGATAAATAACGTCTAAGGTTGGAAAAACAAAAGTTTTAAAAAATGACAGAAAACTTAACAAAAGAAACCTTTTTAGAAAAGGTTTTTAATTTTGAAGAACACAAAGAATGGGCTTTTAAAGGAAAAGTTCCGGCAATTATAGATTTTTATGCTGACTGGTGTGGTCCTTGTAAAATGATTGCTCCAATTTTAGAACAATTGAGCGAAGAGTATGGAGACAAGCTCACCATTTATAAGGTAGATACAGAAGCAGAACAAGAGCTGTCTGCTGCATTTGGAATTAGAAGTATTCCTTCCATGCTATTTTGCCCAATGGATGAACAGCCAGAAATGGCAAATGGAGCCTTGCCAAAAGCACAATTAGAACAGATTATAAAAGATGTTTTAAAGGTTGAAAAGTAAAAAGAAAAAACCGAGTGAAAACTCGGTTTTTAATGGAAAAAAGCTGATTGACAATCAATTATACCAACTGATTGTCAATCAAATACTCTGCAATTTGTATGGTGTTTGTTGCTGCTCCTTTTCGAAGGTTATCAGCAACAATCCAAAGGTTTAACGTGTTTTCTTGTGATTCATCTCTTCGGATTCTTCCTACAAAAACATCGTCTTTATGATGCGCAGTTATCGGCATCGGATAGGTATTTGTTTCTAAATTATCTTGGACAACAACTCCCGGAGTATCACTTAATAGTTGACGAACTTCAGCAAGATCAAAATCAGTTAAAAATTGCACATTTACGGCCTCAGAATGTCCACCAGTAGTAGGAATTCTTACAGCAGTTGCTGTTACAGAAAAAGAATCATCTCTTAATATTTTTTTAGGCTCTTTCACCAATTTCATTTCTTCTTTGCTGTATCCGTTTTCTAAAAACACATCACAATGTGGCAATGCATTTCTGCCAATTGGATGTGGATATGCCATTTCTCCTTTAATTCCAGCTTCTTCATTGTCTAATTGTTGCACTGCTTTTACACCTGTTCCAGAAACAGATTGATAGGTAGAAATAACCACACGCTTCATCGTGTATTTTGTATGTAAAGGGGCCAACGCCATCACCAACTGAATTGTAGAACAGTTTGGGTTTGCAATAATTTTATCTTCAGAAGTCAACACATCTCCATTAATTTCAGGAACGATTAACTTTTTTGTTGGATCCATTCTCCAGGCCGAAGAATTGTCAATTACGGTTGTTCCAACATCAGCAAATTTTGGCGCCCATTCTAAAGAAGTGTCACCTCCTGCAGAAAACAATGCAATGTCTGGGCACATTGTCACTGCAGTCGCTAAATTTACTACAGCATAGTCAGTTCCTTTATAAGAAATAATTTTTCCTACAGAGCGCTCTGAAGCAACAGGAATTAATTCTGTAATTGGAAAATTCCGTTCTGCCAATACTTGTAACATTACCTTTCCTACCATTCCGGTAGCACCTACAACAGCAACTTTCATCAGTATTTTGTTTATGATTTTAGACTGCAAAGATTGCAAAAAATAAGCGGAACACGTTATGAATAACAAGCTTATAATCAGTAGTGTTTCAATTTTATCAAAAAACAACAAAAAGTTATATTCTAAACAATAAAAATCAAAAAAACAGTACATTTGCAGAGGCTTTTTAAAGAAAGTCAAAAATAGACTGTTTAACTAAAAAAGTATAGCATGCAACTGTACAATAAGTTAAGCGCAAAAGAACGCGCTGTATTAATTGACAAAGCGGGAAAAGACCGTTTAACCATTTCATTCTATCAATATTTCAAAATAGAAACCCCTCAACTTTTTAGAGACCAATTATTCGTTGAATGGGACACCTTGGGTGTTTTAGGAAGAACCTATGTGTCTTTTGAAGGAATCAATGCTCAGCTTTCTGTACCTGCTGAAAATTTTTTAGCATTGAAAAAACAATTGGATACGATTTCTTTTTTAAAGGACATTCATTTAAATGTGGCTGTAGAACAAGACAATAAATCCTTTTTAAAGCTTAAGATAAAAATTAGAAATAAAATTGTTGCCGATGGATTGAATGACGATTCTTTTGATGTAACGGATATCGGTATTCATTTAAATGCGGAAGAATTTAATAAAATGCTGGCAGATCCAAATACGGTTTGTGTGGATATGCGAAACCATTATGAAAGCGAAATAGGACACTTTAAAGGAGCTGTAACTCCAGATGTAGATACCTTTCGAGATTCATTAGATATTATAGAAGAAGATCTAAAAGATCATAAAGAGGACAAAAACTTATTGATGTATTGTACTGGAGGAATTCGCTGTGAAAAAGCGAGCGCTTATTATAAACACAAAGGGTTTCAGAATGTTTTTCAATTAGAAGGCGGCATTATAGAATATACGCGTCAAGTGAAATCCGAAGGGATTGAAAATAAATTTATCGGCAAAAATTTTGTGTTTGATCATCGAAGAGCAGAGCGAATTTCTGAAGATATTGTTTCAAATTGTCATCAATGTGGTGCGCCGTGCGACATTCATGTAAACTGCGAAAATGAAGCATGTCACCTACTTTTTATTCAATGTGAACCGTGTCAAGAAAAAATGGACACCTGTTGTTCTGACGCGTGTAAAGAAGTTGCAGCGCTGTCTTTTTCAGCCCAAAAGGAATTGAGAAAAGGCAAAGGAAATAGCAATAAGATTTTTAAAAAAGGAAGATCTGCGGTGTTGAAATTTAAAAAATAGTCGTTATTTTTTTGATTTTTGCACAAAGATGATTGCTGTTTTTTAAAGAGCTTTCCTTTGTTCTAACAAAGTGCTTTATCATTTCATATTGAATCTGTATCTTTACAGATTAAAGAAACAAATTAAGAACCCAAAAGAAGTTGTTTGTCGTTTCTTCCTTTTCATACGGATGAGAGATATTTAGGCAAAAACAACTTCTCCAAATATACATACTTATGAGCTGTAATAGTTGCTCTACGGATAAAAGCGGCGTCCCTAAAGGCTGTAAAAGTAATGGAAATTGCGGAACAGATACTTGTGGTAGCGGAAGCAAATTAGCTGTTTTCGACTGGTTGTCAAACATGACCTTGCCAAATGGACAAGCCCCTTTTGATATTTACGAAATTCGTTTTAAAAACGGAAGAAAGCACTTTTTTAAAAACACAGAAAACCTGACACTTTCAATGGGAGATGTTGTGGCTGTAGAAAGTTCTCCAGGACATGATATCGGCACCATTTCTTTAGGAGGAGAATTGGTGAAGGTGCAATTAAAGAAGAAAAAAGTTGCGATTGATAGCGAGGAGATTAAAAAAATATACAGAAAAGCTTCACAAAGAGACATTGATATTTGGCAATCTGCAAGAGACAAAGAAATTGAAACACAACGCAGAGGAAGAGAAATTTTAGGACGTTTAGGTCTTAAAATGAAATTGTCGGATGTAGAATATCAAGGCGATGGAAACAAAGCGACCTTTTATTATACGGCAGATGAGCGTGTAGATTTTCGTCAATTGATTCGAGATTTTGCAGGGGCTTTTTCTATTCGAGTAGAAATGAAACAAGTGGGCTTGCGACAAGAAGCGGCTCGTTTAGGAGGTATTGGCTCTTGTGGACGAGAATTGTGTTGCTCTACATGGTTAACAGATTTTAGAAAAGTAAATACTGCTGCGGCACGGTACCAACAATTGTCATTAAATCCCTTAAAATTATCAGGGCAATGTGGTAAATTAAAATGCTGTTTAAATTATGAATTAGACACGTATTTAGATGCATTAAAAGAATTTCCAAAACAAGACACGGTTTTAAAAACTGAAAAAGGATTGGCTGTTTTTATTAAAATGGACATTTTTAAGAAACAGTTGTGGTATACGTATAAAGACAATAGTTTTAAGTGGTTTAAATTATCGTTAGATCAGGTAAACGAAATGATTGCCTTGAATAAAAATAACGAGACGGTAGCGTCGTTAGAAGAATACGAATTGGACATTGCAGAAGAGGTAAAAATTGATTTTGAAAACGTTGTTGGGCAAGAAAGTTTGACTCGTTTTGACAAACCAAAACAAAAAAAGAGCCGCAAAAGAAACAACAGAAATAAGTCTAAATCTACAGCGAATTCATCGGACAAAAAACCGTTTAAAAAGAGTAAAAATAGACCAACCCATCAAACAGAAAATAAGAACACGCCAAACGAGCAGAAATCTAAACCGAGAAGAAATCATAAAAATAAGCAAAGAAACGAGCCTAGAAATGACAACAAAAACGAACAGAAATAAGTTCTTTTTTGCACTACTATTAGTTGTGTGTTTTGCAGCATGTGACTCTAAAAGAGTGTATGATTCGTACGTTTCTATTCCGAACACATCTTGGGAGTTGAGCAATCATGTCCCTTTCCTTTTTACGGTAAAAGACACGTTGACTCGTAATAACTTGTTTATCAATATTAGAAACAACGCAGACTATTCTTTTAGTAATTTATTTCTGATTACAGCATTAGAATTTCCGAATGGCAAGAAAATTGTAGACACGTTGGAGTATGAAATGACGGATGTTTCAGGAAAGTTTTTAGGCAAAGGATTTACCGATATCAAAGAGAATAAATTGTTTTATAAAGAAAATGTAGTTTTTCTAATGTCAGGAGATTATTCGTTGACAGTATCTCAAGCAATGCGAAAAAACAATGAAGTTGATGGGATAAAAATGTTAGATGGAATTATAGATGTCGGATTTAGAATTGAAAAAGAACAGTAAGATGGCAACGAAAACAACAACAAATTTTAAGAAATACATCAACTGGTTTTGGACGCTCTTTATTGGAGGGTTTGCAAGTGTTTTGTTGCTTTTTGTACTCGCTTCTTGGGGTGTTTTTGGCGCCTTGCCAACCTTTGAGGAATTAGAAAACCCAGAAAGTAACTTGGCTACAGAAATTATTTCTGCCGATGGAAAAACACTTGGAACGTATGCGGTACAGAATAGAATCCCTATAAAATTTAAAGACCTTCCTAAAAATTTAATTGATGCTTTGGTGGCTACTGAAGATGAACGTTTTTATAGTCATTCAGGAATTGATTTTAGAGGCACAGCGAGAGCCATTATAAAAATGGGAAAAGGTGGTGGAGCTAGTACTATAACACAACAACTAGCTAAAAACTTGTTTACAAAAAAAGCTTCAAAAAACACGCTTAAAAGAATCATTCAGAAAGTAAAAGAATGGGTCATTACGATAAAATTAGAACGACAATATACCAAGAATGAAATCATTGCAATGTATTTAAATAAACAGGGCTTTCTTTTTAATGCGATAGGTATCCGTTCTGCATCTCGTATTTATTTTGGTAAAGAGCCCAGAGAATTGAAAATAGAAGAATCAGCCGTGTTGGCAGCCATGTTGAAAAACCCTTATCAATACAATCCAATTATAAAACGAAAAAAAGAAAAATCTTTAAGGAGAAGAAATCAAGTATTCAAACAGCTTGAAAGAAATGGCTTTATATCCGAAAAAGAGAAAGATTCTCTTCAAAAATTACCATTAGAAACAAACTATACACCAGAAAGCCATAGTGATGGTTATGCTACCTATTTTAGAGAGCATTTGCGAAGTTTCTTAAAAAAATGGGTTAAAAAGAATCCAAAACCAAACGGAGAAAAGTATAATATTTATAGAGACGGTTTAAAAATTTATGTAACGATTGATTCTCGCATGCAACAGTATGCAGAAGAGGCTGTAAAAGCACATATTGGAAACTTACAAAGTTATTTTTTTGAAGAGCACAAAAAAAATGAAACAGCACCTTTTTATGATTTAGAAGATGACCAAATCACGATGATTCTAAAAAGAGCGATGAAAAACTCTGATCGATGGCGAAATTTCAAAAGAAGCGGAATCTCTGAAAAGAAAATCATTGCCTCTTTTCATGAAAAAAGAAAGATGAGGGTTTTTTCTTGGAAAGGAGATCGAGATACTATTTTAACACCGTATGATTCGATTCGATACTACAAATACTTCTTGCATTCTGGCTTGCTTTCTATGGAGCCACAAACAGGCCACATCAAAGCGTGGGTGGGAGGAATCAACAACAAACATTTTAAGTATGACCATGTCAAACAAGGGAAAAGACAAGTGGGATCTACTTTTAAACCTTTTGTGTATGCGACGGTAATCAATCAATTAAAATTATCTCCTTGTGCTAAGTTTCCGATATCTCCATACACGATTCCGAAAGGAAAATATGGAATCCCAGAGCCGTGGACACCAAAAAACGCTGGTGAAAATCCTCTTAGATACAAAGGAGAATTGAGTTTAAAAGCAGCGTTGGCAAAATCAGTAAATACCATGTCGGCAAGAATGATTGACATGGTGGGACCAAAAAATGTAATTAGTTTGGCAAAACAAGCAGGGATTACTAACCGTATCCCAGTAGGACCTTCTATTGCATTAGGCTCTGTAGAGTTGACACTGTATGAAATGGTTAGTGCATATGCCATGTTTGCAAACAAAGGCTTGCGAGTAGAGCCGATGATGATTACTCGAATTGAAGACAAAAACGGAACGCTTTTATCGCAATTTACTCCACAAACAAGAGAGGTGTTGAGCGAAGAATCTGCCTATGTAATATTGGATTTATTACAAGGTGTTACGCTTAATGGATCAGGAGTTCGGTTAAGAACAAGCAGTCCAAGACCGGGATATGTTACTGGATATCCGTATGAATTTAGGAATCCGATTGCAGGAAAAACAGGAACAACACAAAACCATACAGACGGTTGGTTTATGGGTGTTGTGCCTAATTTAGCAACGGGAGTTTGGACAGGAGGAGAAGACAATGCCATTCATTTTGAAAAAATAGGAAAAGGACAAGGCGCTACAATGTCGTTACCTTCTTGGGCCTTGTTTATGAGAAAATGTTACGAAGACACCACATTGAATATCAGTCAAGATGTATTTGAAAGACCAGAAAAGGTGTCTATTCGATTGGATTGTGATGACAAACCGAAAGCAAAAGATTCAATAAAGGTTAAAATACCAGTCATCAAAACAGGAGATACAGACTTTTAAGAACAAAAACAATGATAAACAAAGTAGTAAAAAACGTACAAGAAGCATTGCTTGGAGTAGAAAACGGAATGACATTTATGTTAGGCGGCTTTGGATTGTGTGGAATTCCAGAAAACAGCATTTCAGAATTAGTTCGATTGGGAATTTCAGAGTTAACTTGTATTTCTAACAATGCAGGAGTTGATGATTTCGGATTGGGATTGTTATTGCAAAAACGCCAAATCAAAAAGATGATTTCTTCGTATGTGGGAGAAAATGATGAGTTTGAACGTCAAATGTTGTCTGGAGAATTGGATGTAGATTTAATTCCGCAGGGAACCTTGGCGGAACGTTGTAGAGCAACAGGAGCAGGAATCCCTGCATTTTATACACCTGCGGGTTATGGAACCGAAGTTGCTGAAGGAAAAGAAACCCGAGAATTTAACGGGAAGATGTATGTGTTAGAACACGCATTTGATGCGCAGTTTGCCTTTGTAAAAGCATGGAAAGGAGACACAGCAGGAAATTTAATTTTTAAAGGAACGGCACGTAATTTTAATCCGATGATGGCCATGGCGGGAAAAATAACAGTGGTAGAGGTAGAAGAATTGGTTGAGGCAGGAGAATTGGATCCGAATCAAATTCATATTCCAGGAATTTATGTGCAACGTATTTTTCAAGGCACAAATTATGAGAAAAGAATTGAACAACGAACGGTAACTCCAAAATCATAAAAAATGGCACTTACTAAACAAGAAATAGCACAAAGAATAGCACAAGAATTACGAGACAAGTGGTATGTAAATCTAGGAATTGGAATTCCAACGTTGGTTGCAAATTACATTCCAAAAGGAATTGACATTGAGTTCCAGTCTGAAAATGGCTTATTAGGAATGGGGCCTTTTCCTGTTGAAGGAACGGAAGATGCAGATTTAATCAACGCAGGAAAACAAACGGTCACCGTTTTAAAAGGAGGCTCTTTGTTTGATTCTGCCATGAGTTTTGCTATGATTCGTGGGCAACATGTACAATTAACTGTTTTAGGCGCTATGGAAGTTGCAGAAAACGGAGATATTGCCAACTGGAAAATTCCGGGAAGAATGGTGAAAGGAATGGGTGGCGCTATGGATCTAGTAGCCTCTGCAGAGAACATCATTATTGCCATGATGCACACCAATAAAAAAGGGGAATCGAAGTTGTTAAAACAATGTTCTTTGCCTTTAACAGGAGTTGGTTGTGTAAAGAAAGTAGTCACGAATTTAGCAGTATTGGAAATTAAAGACGGCGCTTTTTATTTGTTGGAAAGAGCTCCTGGAGTTTCTGTTGAAGAAATTCAAAATGCTACCGAAGGAACATTAATTGTAGCAGGAGAAATTCCTGAAATGAAATTCCCATCCTAAATCCCTCCCAAAGGGAAGGTTTTTATTAAAACCCATATAAACGAATTCATAAATGAAGATAATCTCCTACAATGTAAACGGAATTAGAGCTGCTTTAAAAAAGGATTTTTTAGTCTGGTTGCAGCAAGCAGATCCAGATGTGATTTGCATTCAAGAAACCAAAGCACACAAGGATCAATTAGATTTAGAAGTTTTTGAAGCTGCAGGATATCCGTATCATTATTGGTTTTCTGCACAGAAAAAAGGCTATTCAAGCGTTGCGGTTTTTTGTAAAGAAGAACCCAATCATGTGGAATATGGAACAGGCATTGAAACCATGGATTTTGAAGGAAGAAATCTTCGTGTAGATTTTGATGACATTTCCATTATGAGCTTGTACCTGCCCTCTGGAACCAATGATGCGCGATTGGAGTTTAAGTTTAACTATATGGATGAGTTTCAAACCTATGTTGATGCCTTGAAAAAAGAAATTCCGAATTTGGTGATTTGTGGAGATTATAATATTTGTCACGAAGCCATCGATATCCACAATCCAAAAATGAAAGGAGTTTCAGGTTTTTTACCAGTAGAAAGAACATGGATTGGCAACTTTATAGCGAGTGGGTTCATAGATAGTTTTCGTCACCTAAACAAAGAGCCACATCATTATAGTTGGTGGAGTTATAGAGCGAATTCTAGAAACAATAACAAAGGTTGGCGTATTGATTATAATATGGTTTCTGAGCCTTTAAAAGGCAACATTTCTAGAGCGTATATTTTACCCGAAGCCAAACATTCAGACCATTGTCCAATTGTGGTTGAACTAGATTTATAAAAATGAAAAAACACATCCCCCTACTATTCGTCTTATGTTCCTTATCTCTGGTATCTCAGATAAAATTAGATACAATTGTAACGAATACGATCAAAGAAACCTCTTCTAAAATCTTTTTTTCGGACAAAGATTTGTCTTTAATAGATAGTCTACTAATGGAAGCACGATACAAGTCGCCATTATATGACACGATACATTATGTGCTTAAAGATTTACAGATACGAGAAAGTGCTACCCATAAGATTCCTACAAAAACGCTAAAAGAAAGATTGAACACAATCAATGAAAGAACGCCGTTTAATGTTGCGTACAATCCTGCGCTAGAAAAGGTAATTCACTCGTACTTAAAATACAGGAAGAGATATTACCCTAGTTTAATGGCAAAAGCGAATTATTATTTTCCGCTATTTGAGAAGTATCTAGACGCCTATGACATTCCGTTAGAGATGAAATACTTGGCGATTGTAGAATCAACATTAAATCCAAGAGCAAGATCTAGAGTTGGCGCAAGAGGTTTGTGGCAATTTATGTATTTAACAGGAAAACAATACAAGCTAAGAGTAAGTTCGTATGTAGATGAGCGACAAGATCCAATAAAAGCCACCATTGCTGCCTGTAAATATTTAAGCGATTTATACACTCTTTTTGGCGATTGGGACTTGGCCTTGGCGGCGTATAATTCAGGTCCAGGAAATGTGTCTAAAGCCATTAGACGCTCTGGAGGATATAGGAATTACTGGAACATTCGACCGTATTTACCAAGAGAAACTGCGGGATATGTTCCTGCTTTTTATGCAACGATGTACTTATTTGAATATGCAAAAGAACATGAATTACAGGCAAAAACACCTCCTATTTATCACTTTGCAACGGATACCATTCATATAAAAAGAAGTCTGTCGTTTGATCAAATTAGTGAAGTAACAGGTGTTAAAATAGAGATGCTTCAGTTTTTAAACCCTTCATACAAACTAGACATTATTCCGGTTGTCAAAAATAGAGACTATCCATTAAGATTGCCAAAAAATGCAACAGGACATTTTTTATCCAAAGAAAAAGAATTGTATGCATTGGCGGATACAGATGATGCAAAAAGAGAAAAACCGTTGCCAAGATATTTTGAAATGGACAAAAGGATTCGGTATCGAGTTAAAAACGGAGATTATTTAGGGAAGATAGCACGTAAATTTGGAGTTCGAGTAAGCGATATAAAAAAATGGAACAGGCTTCGAGGCTCCAACCTAAAAATAGGACAACGATTGAGTGTGTATCCAAAAAGGCTGTAATCGCTAATTTGTTTTACAAATTAGTAAAAAACGGAATAGTATTTGAAGTGTACTAAACGAAATTAAAAAATAAACCCATGAAGAAAGGATTAACGATATTGATGGCGGCACTTTTTCTAGCGTCATGTGTAGACGCAGAAAAATCATTTGTTTTAAGAGGATCCGTAGGAAAGACAAATAGAGTTCTTATTGTCATAGAAAGTGACCAATGGAAAGGTGCTATAGGTAATGAATTGAGAGATTTTATAGGAGAACCTTTGGTAGGGTTGCCTCAGCCAGAAACTGTTTTATCGGTGTCTCAAGTTTCACCAAAAAATTTTAGAAGTATATTGAAATTCAATAGAAATGTGTTAGTCGTTCAAAAATCTACAAAAGACTCTTTTTTCATTAAAAACAACTTATACGCTTCTCCACAAACGGTGGTGTATGTAACTGCAAAAACGGAGGAAGGCTTAGTAAAGCAACTAAAAACACACAGTAAAGAGATCATCAAAACGTTTAAAGATTCAGAAATTAAAGTCATTCAACGTCGTTTTTACAAAGACAAAATAGCGGATACAAAACACAAAACGCTTCAAAACTTAGGAGTGTCATTGACAGTCCCTAAGATATTTAAAACAGTTGATGATACGGGAGAATTTTTATGGTTGCGCCAACATTTATTAAGTGGAATCGCAAGAGGAGACGGAACGAACAACATCTTAGTGTATTCGGTTCCTTTAGGAGATGAGAATAACGTTTCAAAGAGGGTACTTTCTATAAGAGACACGATTGGGAAAAGGCACATTCCTGGTTCAAAAGAAGGGATGTACATGATTACTGAAGCGGCATATACGCCGGTAACCATTGCCGCTAGAATTGCAGACAAGCCTGCTTTTGAAACACGTGGAAAATGGGAAGTAAAAAACGATTTTATGGCGGGACCATTTTTAAATTATACCATTATTGATAAAGAAAACAATAGATTACTTATTATTGAAGGGTTTACCTACGCGCCTTCTGTGAACAAACGAGAATTTATTTTTGAGCTGGAAGCGATTGCAAAATCGTTGAAGTTTAATTAAAAAAATCACTTCTATTTAAAGCCAAAAACAATTCGTTTTTGGCTTTTTTTTTGCTAATTGATTAGCGGTCAAAAAGGTATTTCTTATATTTGAGAAAACCAAAACAAACAATTATGATAGAATTAAATTTTAAAATGCTTGTAATTGCGGCGCTTGTGCCCTTAGTAATGGGATTTCTCTGGTATGGACCCATGCTCTTTAAAAAGGCTTGGATGAAAGAAGTTGGGTTTACGGACGACTCGATGAAAGGAGCGAATATGGCTCTTGTTTTTGGACTGAGCTATGTGCTTAGTTTTTTAGGGGCAATATTTTTACAAACAGTCGTAATTCATCAATTTGCTGTTCAATCTTCGCTGATGAAATCAGGAGAAACAGCATTAACAGGGATAGATTTGACATATTTCCAAGATTTTATGGCCAGCTACGGAGATCGTTTTAGAACCTTTAAGCATGGCGCTTTACACGGAGCCATGACGGGCTTATTTCTTGCACTTCCAATTATGGGAACCAATGCATTGTTTGAGCGAAAAAGCTTTAAATATGTAGCAATTAATGTTGGATACTGGACAGTAACGTTAGCCTTAATGGGCGGAATTTTATGTCAGTACGCATAAGAATTAAAAAACAATAAAAATAAAAAAGGAGCGCTATGAATATAGCGCTCCTTTTTTATAGAAATAAGTTAAAAATTATTGATTCTTTTTTGCCCAACTATCTCGAAGACCAACAATTTTATTGAAGACTAATTTTTCTGAAGTTGAGTCATCATCGACATTAAAATACCCCAATCGTTGAAATTGAAATTGCGTTCCAATCTTAGCAGATCGCAAACTTGGCTCCACAAAAGCGGTGATAGTTTCTAACGAATCAGGATTTACAAACTCCATATAATCGCGGTCTTTATGCGAATCAGGAGCTTCCTCTAAAAACAATCTGTCATAGGATCGAACCTCTGCTTTTATAGCATGTTGTATAGACACCCAATGCAAGGTTCCTTTTACTTTACGTTTGCTTTCTTCGGTGTTGCTTCCAGATTTTGTCTTTGGATCATAGGTACAATGAATGACAGTGATTTCGCCATTTTCATCTTTTTCAACGCTATTTGCGGTGATAAAGTAGGCGCTTTTTAAACGGACTTCTTTCCCTAATTTCAATCGGAAGAATTTTTTATTTGCTTCTTCTCTAAAGTCTTCACGCTCGATATACAATTCTCTAGAAAAAGGTATTTCTCTAGAACCAGCATCTTCATCTTCTGGATTGTTTTCTGCAATTAAGAGCTCTTCTTCTCCTTCAGGATAATTATCAATCACCACTTTTACAGGGTCTAAAACGCCCATAACTCTGTCAGCTATTTTGTTTAGGTCTTCGCGAATTTTAAATTCTAATAAAGCGACATCAATCACGTTTTCACGTTTTGAAACCCCAACAGTTTCAATAAAATTACGAATAGAAGCAGGCGTATACCCTCTTCTTCGTAATCCAGATATTGTTGGCATCCTCGGGTCGTCCCAACC
>Ga0066376_10002316_pt1 | contig 17732 bp, 17 predicted proteins | sample Knorr_S15_td_Bot_FD_77009 | JGI IMG/M metagenome (GOLD analysis project Ga0066376, IMG submission 77009) | Marine microbial communities from Southern Atlantic Ocean transect - Knorr_S15_td_Bottom_ad_5009_LV_A | ecosystem: Environmental > Aquatic > Marine > Oceanic | place: Southern Atlantic... | reverse complement strand
CCGCTCGCCCGTAACGGCAGATTGCTTATGCCGAGGGTGATGGAGGGATAAGTCCCTAATTTCAAATGCAAATTTTAATCTTGCGGCCGGTCTGATTAATAGGTATACATTTGTAAGAGGCAGAACGTCTCTATAGCAGAATATAATTCGGATATTTAACATAATGCGATACGCATGGCTTGCGGTATTTTAACGCAAGCGGTGGCCCCAAAACTTGCTGCGTGGCGACTTCAAAAGAAATGGAGCGATAGAATGCAGGCTGTTTTCTATGGCACAAGAGGGTCCGTACCCGTATGCGAACCCGGTTTTTTTGAGTTCGGCGGAAATACGACATGCATTTGTATTACATTCAATTCCGGTCGAATTGCTATTCTTGATGCCGGTACCGGCATTCGAAAGCTTGGGATTGAATTAATTGAACGCGGTCATGAACAGTTTGACGAGATTGTCATTGCATTATCCCATACACACTGGGATCATATTCAGGGATTTCCATTTTTCAAGCCGGCGTACGACCCACGAAGAAATTTTACTATGGCCATTTGCGGCGTAGACGGCGCCGGTGAAGAGCTTAAGCGCGTTTTGGAGGCGCAGATGCAATCGGAATTTTTCCCTGTCCCACTGGAAAACATCGGGGCGGCATTCAGATTTCAGCAATTAGATCTGACCGACTACACCCATCCCAGCGGTGTGAAAGTTGCAGCACACCTGCACAACCATCCTGGCGGCGCCTACGGGTACCGCATTTACGAAGGCGGAAAAACGCTGGTCTATTGTACGGACATAGAGCATGGGGATACCATAGATCCTGATGTCGTGGCCCTATCCAGAAACGCAGATCTGCTTATTCATGATGCCCAATATACGCCCGAAGAATTACCGGATAAAACAGGCTGGGGACATAGTTCCTGGGAACAGGCTGTAGAGGTCGCAGAACAGGCCGGAGTTAAGAAGTTGGCGCTGACGCATCATGATCCTGAACACGACGATCCCTTTATTCTGAAGATGGAAAAAGCCTGTCAAGAGCGGTTTCCGAACGCTTTCTTCGCAAGAGAAGGTGTCCCGATCGATCTATAGGGCGTTTCCCGCGTATGTACAGGTATCCACACCTGCCAACCCATGCGTATTCACGGTGTTAGTCTCGACTATATCGATGAGATGAGGGCATACAGTAATCGGCGTATCTCATCAGAACAATTAATCTCGATGCGTATCCATGGCGTCAGCCCTGAGTTTATCGAAGAACTTGAAGCGCTGGGCTACGATCGCGTGAGTCCCGACGAGCTGATTTCGATGCGTATTCACGGGGTGACCATCAGCTTTATCGAACGTGCCAGAAATCGTGAATTTAATGATTTGTCGATTGATGACATGGTGAGTATGCTCTGTGAGGGTTGGTTCAGGGAGGGACGGGGATCAGGTCATTTTACCTTCATGCCAGGTGAAGAGTTTACGGATAAACTCGCCCGGCGAGGCTTTGATCCACCGACTGATGAGCAGCAATTCTTCATGGCTCTTGATTCGCATACGGAATCACGGCGTCTCCGCCTCGTTTGTCCGCAGAATGCGTGATCGGGGATTCGAGGACCTCACGATTGATGGGTTGGTCCGGCTGAAGAATCACGGCTTTTGATCCCGAACGCGATATGATCTTACCCCTCAAAAAATATATCCCGTCGAAAGCGGCTCGCCTTGTTCGATCAGTTGCCGGGTTTTCTGTTCCTTTTCCTCCAGTTCCCGTTTCTTCTCAACGACATCGGGCAGGGCTTCCTTCGGAAATGCTAGGATACCGTTAACATCCGCCACAACGATGTCCCCTGGTCGAATTTCCACACCGCCGCAGATTATGGGTACATTGGCGGCCACCGGACTGATCTCCGAACCGGGACCGTATAGACAGGTCCCACCGGCATAGACCGGTAGGCCGATCTCTGCCATCGCTTCGATATCACGACATCCCCCGTCTGTAACCAGACCGGCCAGTCCTTTCTTTGCACAGGCTAGTACAATCACATCTCCGAACATACTCAGGATCTGGTTCGTACCGCTTTCGGTCACCCATATGGCGCCCGGCGCGGCGGTATCCACGGGTTTAAACACATAGTCCCTGATATCGTCCAGCGTGGCGCGGGCTCTCGTCTGCTCATATTTAGTTGTTACTGCTGGGCCGATGATGGTGCCCCTGGTCTTGAACACCGATTTGATGTTACCTTCCATCGCCAGTTTGGTCCGGTCATGACCGAGGCGTGTCAACGCATCCATAATTAGGGTGGTCGGCGCCCCTTTCAACGCGGTGATATGGTCATTGGTTTGTTGCGGCACGGGGATTTCATCGGCCGTTCGGGGTCGGGCGCTCACTTTTTCAAAACTTGACACACTGCCGCCAGCAACAATGGCTGCCATCCCGGCTTTCAGGAGGGACCGGCGGGAGATCTGTCCGCTATCCTGCTGTGCGTCGTGGTTTGTTTCCGGCGTTTTATCCTGCATATACGCCTCCCTTAAATTTTGACAGGACATCGGTGTGCCCATTGATTTTATGTGAATTCGATTTGTGGAAGGTACGAATGTATGGTATGGAGAGGCCATGAGTCTGTCAACGGGAATTAGATATATCCGGTCACCCTAATCCCTTCCCTATCGTCTCCACCGGATTCAGTCGCGTCGCACGCCTTACTCCACTTTCGTTTCTCCTGAACAGACGGTTATGCTTGAATCGATGGATCAGGTGTATCCCCATGACGGAAAGATCAAAGAATTTCTTTGTGTTTATGGTTTAATTCATGCTTTTTAAAACAAGATACAAAACAACATTATCTTCAGGCGAATATAACTTGTTTGTACAGGAGGAGGCCATGTCTAATTCGAGGGGTACGCGATGGGGGATCCTGGCATGGATGGTGTGTTTGATGGGGCCGTTGTCTGTTGGTGTGGTTCTGGCTGAACCGCCGGATGGTTTTACAAAGCCTTGGCAGGAGATCGAAACACTATTCAGACAGAGATTGCAGGAGAGACATGTGACTGGCGGCAGCCTGATGTTCGTCCAGGCCGGCCAGGTTATAGGCAGCACGATATACGGTATGGCGGACAGTGAGACGCAGCGTAAGATCGACGCAAAAACCATCTACCACTGGGGGTCGATTACAAAGACCCTGACCGGTATTGCGATCATGCAACTCCGGGATCGCGATCTCCTGAGTCTCGATGACCCGATTATCGACCATTTACCGGAACTGAGCCCTGTTCATAACCCTTACGGGGATTTGAGGGATATCACTATCCGGCATATCATGTCCCATTCGGCCGGGTTCCGGGGTTCCTCCTGGCCCTGGGGTGGGAATGAATCCTGGCATCCGCACGAACCGACCAGGTGGGAACAACTCGTCTCGATGATGCCTTATACCAAGATTTTATTCAAACCAGGCAGCAAGTACAGTTATTCCAATCCGGCTATCATTTTTCTTGGACAGGTGATTGAACAGATCAGTGGTGATGATTTTGAAGTGTATATGGATAAAAACGTCCTGAAGCCACTCGAAATGTACCGCACATATTATGATAACTCGCCCTATCATCTTTTACCCGATCGATCCAACAGTTATTTCCTTCAGGATGGCAAGTTCACCACAAACGGACTCAATTTCGATACCGGAATCACAGTCGCAAACGGCGGTCTCAACGCGCCGCTGGGGGATATGGTAAACTATATCTCGTTTCTCACCAATCCGGTAAGGGGGTATGAGATCCTGAAGCGATCATCGCTGGAAGAGATGTGGCAGGTACAGGTGCCAATAGATGAAAACGGAAGCTTAAAGACATCGATGGGACTCTCCTATTTCATTCTGGAGCAAAACGGGGTCCGATACATGGGCCATACAGGCACACAGAAAGGTTTCCACTCATTTTTTTATATTGAGCCGGATACTCGCACGGCGGCGATATTTGTCGTCAATACCTACGAAATCGCCCATCAAGGCGGCTCCCCGACGAGAAGGCTCTCTGCCGAAATACGAGACGCGCTCTTCGAAAAGGTATTTCCGTTATTCAGGAAATAGTGAAAAAGAAGGTAGGCATAAGCCCACTGCCGCTGGAGATAGACTTTCGAAGGAATCCCTCATGATTAATGAAGCAAAACGTCCCAATATTCTGTTCATTATGGCTGATCAGCAGCGGGCTGACTCCTTTGGTCCGAACCGCCATCCCTGTGCGAATTTCCCCGTACTGGAAGGGATGGCTGAGGAATCGGTTGTGTTCAGGAGATTCTATACGGCGGCCATGGCCTGCGTGGCCTCGCGCCATGCTTTTCTAACCGGGCATTATCCCTGGCAGGACCGTGTCGCGGGCAATGCCCGTTTTCCGACCGGGGATCAGACAACCTGGATGTCGGTACTCAGGAATCATGGCTATCGGTCCGTATCGGTTGGCAAGACCCACATGGTTCACGCCGGATCGACACATATCCAGGTACCGATCATGAAGTCATACAACGATAAAGGGATCTGGGGCGAAGGGGGCGACTGGAATCATTTCGAGGTTCAGGTCAGCGAAGAGCCCGAAGACACGTATTTCGAGTTTTTTGCGGTGCGTCGTGCTTGTGAAGCGATCGACCGTCTGACAGCCTCAAGCGACAATCCGTTCGCCATGTTCCTCGGATTTCATGCGCCGCATGAGCCATACGTGCTACCGGAAAGATATGCCCACTGGCTTAATCCAGAGTATGTCCTCCTGCCGAAGGCCCGCGCGCATGGGGAATTGAACACCAAGAGCACGCATCTGCTAGCGCGACGCAAGCATCTCGAAAGCGTGCTTGGTCGCAAGATCACTGATAACGATGTACGCGTCGGCATCGCGGGCCACCATGGCGCCGTCAAGATGGTGGATGACTGCGTCGGCCTCATGCTCGACCATCTGCGCAAACGCGATCTACTAGACAACACCCTGGTGATTTTTTGTTCCGACCATGGTGAGATGCTTGGAGAACACCATATATTTAACAAAGCGGCGACATTTTATGAGGGGGAAATCCGCCTCCCGATGATTATGCGTTTCCCCGAAAGATGGAAAGCGGGCACCCAATGCACGCATCTGGCGTCCAGTATGGATTGGGTGCCGACCCTGTTCGACTATCTCGACATCGATGCCGACATGGGCCTACCCGGCCAGTCTCTGATGCCGATGATTGAGCACAATGAACCGGTGCGCGATCATCTGATGTGTTCTACCGGCAGGGGGCTGATGATTCGTGATAATCGCTGGAAGCTATGGATCTATGCCGAAGACGATGAGGGCGAAATGTACGATCTGGAAACCGATCCGCTTGAACTTAACAATCTCTATGCCGATCCCGCCCATGCGCCCGTCCGAACGGCCCTGACAGACCGCATGCTGCGACAACGTATTAAGGCAGATATAGCCGAAGCCCGTACCAGCGGCGCTGAACGCCTGCTCATGGAAGAAGCCTGTGCCACACTTGAACCGCAGGTGATTACACGGCACACAAATAATAAATAATAAATTATAAATCATAATTAGAAAAGAGGAGATACCACATGCTGCCTATCGTCGATACCCACCAACACCTCTGGGATTTGTCGCAGTTTACGCTACCCTGGCTCGAATCGGATGGGGTTGAGATGTTGCGGAAAGATCATCTGATGAGGGACTATCTCGAAACTTCCGCTAACGCCAACGTGGCCAGGACTGTGTATATGGAAGTTGATGTCGCCCCCGCAGACCGTTTGGCAGAAGCACAATTCGTGACCGAATTGTGCCGACGGGATGATAACCCGATGGCCGGCGCGGTCATCGGCGGGCGACCGGGGGAAGTGGGGTTTCGCGAGTATATCAGCCAGTTTAAGAACAACCACTTTATCAAAGGGGTACGCCAGGTGCTCCATGTACCGGATACCGCTCCTGGCTATATCCTGAATGCGGACTTTGTCAAAGGTGTGCAGTATCTTGGTGAGTTAGACATGATCTTCGACCTATGCCTCAGACCGGGTGAGTTAGCAGATGCCGTCGGGCTGGTAAACCAGTGTCCAGAAACATACTTCATCCTCGACCATTGCGGCAATGCCGACCCGAATATCATCAATGGCGATGTCCCGCACGATCCGAAAAATCCCTTCAGCCACAGCAAAGAACAGTGGCAGGACGACATGAGCACGTTGGGCGAGCATGAGCAGGTGATCTGTAAGATCTCGGGCATTGTCGCCCGTGCGCCCGAGGGATGGGGCGCCGAGACGTTGGCGGCGACCATCAACCATTGTCTCGACAGTTTTGGGCCGGATCGTGTGGTGTTCGGCGGCGACTGGCCGGTGTGCACGATGGGAGCGACTCTCAGCGCATGGGTGCAGGCGCTCAGAGAGATCATCTCCAATCGCTCGGAAGAAGAACAGCAGAAATTGCTCGCCGATAATGCCGATCGTATCTATGGTCTGTTATAAATCCTTTCAAGAGGGGAAAGAACATTATGAAAAAACGAGTTCTGGTTTTGCTGTCAGCATTGACTTTCTTTCCGATCAACGCTTATGCCCAGATTAACCCAGAGGTCGAAAAGACGCTCTATGCCATCCGACCGGAAGCCATCAAAGCCGACATGAGTTTTCTCGCGGATGATATGCTTGAGGGAAGACGACCCGGTACCGCTGGTTTTGCGATGGCATCCCGATATGTCGAGACACGATTCATCGCCATGGGATTACAGCCGGGGGTGGGGGACAGCAGTTATGTCCAGAAAGTAACCCTGAAAAACGGGACCGTGAAGGAGGACAACAGCCGTCTGAGTTTAGTCATCGATGGTAAAACCGAAGCACTCACCTATGGCAAAGAATTTATGCTGAGTCCGAACCCTGTAGATCTGGTTTCTGAGGTAAATGCACCGCTTATTTTTGTGGGATTCGGCGTGCATGCCCCTGAACTGGTCTACAGTGACTACGGACAAACCGATGTACGCGATAAGATTATCGTCTTTTTCGGAGGCGCGCCGGCGTCCTTCTCATCTGCCGAACGGGCGTATTTTTCATCCACCGCCGTCAAGTACCAGGAGGCAGTGAAGCGAGGCGCCATCGGAGCGATATCGCTGCGCCTGCCGGGCGGCAGACAATTTTCATGGGATGGTGCCGTACAACGATCCCGGAGAGGCCGGTTGAGATGGGCGAATGAACAGGAGAAATCTCAAAACACCTTTGAACAATTAAAAGTCATCGCGGCCTTCAACCAGGACCACGCCGAAAGGCTCTTTTTCCGTTCAGGTAAGGATATGGCCACAACGATTACAAATAGTCAGGCGCCCCAATCGTTTCCGCTGAATATAGAAGCCCGCATGAAGGTGGAGACCACCGTAAGTAGGATAGAGAGTTCTAACCTCATCGGCGTCATTCCCGGTAGTGATCCCGTTCTGAAGAATGAATATGTGGTCTATGCCGCCCATGTGGATCATTTAGGCGTCGGCGCCGCCGAAGGGGATGCTATCTACAACGGCGCCCACGACAATGCCTCCGGCGTCGCCATCCTGCTGAGCATCGCCCGGACCTTCCAGCGCCTGCCGGAACCTCCCAGGCGATCTGTCATCATCGCCGTCGTTACCGCAGAGGAGTCGGGCCTGCTGGGCTCCGATTATTTTGCAACCCATCCGACGGTCAAACGAGAAAATATCGTCGCCAACCTCTCACTGGATATGCCCTTCTTCTTTCATCCGATCCTGGACATTGTGCCCTACGGCGCGGAACATTCCAGCTTGTCCAAACCGCTGACAGCGGCGGCCCGCTATCTGAATCTGGAAATCGGCCCTGATCCATTTCCGGAACGGGTGATATTCATTCGAAGCGACCACTTCAGCTTCGTAAAAAAGGGCATCCCCTCTCTCTTTATCAAAAGTGGGTTCAAGACGGTGGCAGAAGACCCGGTCGACCGGAGCGTCTCCGATCTCGCCTGGCGCAGCACCACCTATCATACCCCGCGGGACGATATGACACAAGCCTTTGATTTCAATGCCGCAGCAACCCATGTGAAGCTGAATTTCCTCACCGGGTATTTGATTGCCGATGAACCAGAGCGGCCTGAATGGAATGAGGGGGACTTCTTTGGGGGTAAATTCGGTAGGCCGTAGAAGAGGCGTTTTTAACCAACTACGTGATACACAAAAAAGAGGTCATCTCGACCGAGGGCAGAGAGAGGCCGTCTCCTACAAGAGATCATGGGTAACGGCAAGATACCCCAACGTTATGCCGCTTTAATCAGCCTCAGAAAGGTTTCTGAATCCTCCACCTCTTCCTTGAATCTTGATTCGTAGCTGTCCAGATTCAGATCACCGGGCCCGTGGAACATGGGGTGTGTTTTGGCCAGAATTGTGACCGCATCCTCGGCCACATCGGGGATCAATTCATCCCCTAGGACCCCATTTGAAACATCTTGCACAGGACATCAGAGAGATGAACCAGGATGGCGATTTTCGGATGATTTTCGGCCGCAGCCGGTTGATGGTGGTGGGCAATTCCGTCGATCAATTTCGTCGGCAGGTTCCATGTCTCGGCGAGCCACCAGCCAATTTCAGGATGCGTGACATCCAGAAGGGTCCGTTCTGCCTCCAAAAACGACATGCCCTCTTCATTGACCAGGAGTAGTATTTCATCGAATTCCCGTGGGAAATATTGAAAGATTACCAATTTCCGGCACGGAAGTTTCCTGATGATCGATTAACGCCATCATTTTAATGCCCACGTTCGGCAACGTGGGCAGATCATCGATCTGGTCTACCATATTCTGTAATCTGGGGCTGATATTGATGGAGGCAATCATGATTTTAATCCTCTTTCTACAATTTTAAGTTCCCGTTTGACTCACTTCTGGATGAAGATGAGTAGAGATAAGTAGGCATGATACTTAAAGAGGATCGGCTGGATTAGAATAATCTTTAATATTATTTAGGTCCTGTTCGAAAATTTCCACATCGGCTTAAATAAATGAGTGGCCAGACCGCAGACCATGTCCCCATGATCCACTACCTTTTTACCGCTTTCAAAATTACAAACTTCCGGTTGCCGGTGATCGTTCTACAATTGCCGAACAGACGATCTATTTGGATGTGATACCCCAAATGACGGTTGGCGACGATCCAGAGTTCACCCCGTTGTTTAAGTACGGTTTTTGATTCCCGAAACATGTCCAGGGCAACCTGGTCGCCCTGCCCTCGTTCCTGATGGAAAGGCGGATTGATGAGTACCAGATCAGCGCTGCCGGTAGGGAGGTCGTTCAAATTATCGGTAACATGGAACTGCGCCTTACGATGACCCTCAAAAACCGTCTGGAAATTAGCTTTTGCTGAAGCCACTGCCATAAATGACTCATCGATAAATATCAGTTCGGCTGTTGGATTTCGGGCCGCTGCGATAAGTCCCACCACGCCATTGCCGCATCCCAGATCGATTATCGTGTTTGACGCGGGAGTACCGGGCAGGTGTTCGAGGAGAAGACGCGTTCCTATATCCAGTTTTTCCCGTGAAAACACGTTGGCATGATTGATGATCTGATCACCGGTATCTTCCAGGGTGTAACGACTTGGATAAGGGTTCGTCCCGGGCTCGGTCTCCATAGTCGGTTGGCAGAAGATCAACCGCGCTTTTTTCCTGGCAAGGGAGGTGTGGGTAGATCCAAAAATTCGCTCAAACAAATTCAGTGTAGAGGTATGTATGCCTTTGACCATGCTGGCGCCTATAATCCTGGTGGCGGGATGCAGACAGGCACGCAGACGATGCAACTGGTCCTCCAGGAAGGCCAGACTCCGGGGGATTTTTATCAGGACTACGTCAAATGTCACATCAGGGTCCTGCAGGCTATTCAGCAATCGGACCTGCTCGGTGGACAAATCGTTACGTATCAGGTTGGCCCGCGTACCCTGGTGGGAAAGGTAGGAATCGGATATCAACTGAGGTCGATAATCAGTCAGGGCAATGGAGAGGGCGCCGAACAGATCATTGAGAATCAATATCGATGTCCGGGCATCGAGCAGATTTTCCTCATAGAGATGATGCAGGAGGTATTCGTCTGCAGCATCCCAGGCACGAAGGGGATCATTTTTCCGTTGAGGATAACGGGCTAGTTGGAAGGCGCCCTGTGGTACGGTTAGTTTTTCCATCACCCAATCACCATTTTATTTATCCGTCTACCGCCTTACAATGCCGCAGACTGACCTATATCTACCACGTTTTTCATGGCCTGTTCGAACATGGACATCCCCTCTTCAAGTAAAGCCTCAGGGGTATTTAGAGGAGCAATGAAACGCAGGGTGCTTTCACCACAGGGCAGCGTGAGCAGACCCTGGTCGAACGCCGCTCGAATCAGTTCATCGCGAAGGACAGCGTCCGGTGTTTTTTTTATCGGGTCGCTCACGATTTCAATGCCGATCATCATACCACAGCCGCGTACATCACCTATATACGGATACTGGTCCTGCAATTTACGTAGTGCTGCTTTCAACCATTCCCCCGATTCATGCGCTCGATCCAGCAGATTTTCATCTTTGATGACCTCAAGCGTGGCCAGGGCCGCCGCTATCGCCACCGGATTACCGCCGAATGTGCTGCCTTGTGAGCCAGGCTTCCAGGTCATCACAGACTCACGGGTGATGATGCCGCTCAAGGGCAATCCGCTGGCGATACCTTTGGCGAATGCGAGAATATCGGGCTCCACGCCGGTGTGTTCGATGGCCCACCATTTACCAGTACGACCGACTCCGGACTGGATTTCATCTACAATCAAGAGCATACCGTATCGATCGCACAGATCACGCAGTTGTGGTAGGAAATCTGCCGGCGGAATAATATAACCGCCCTCCCCCTGTATCGCTTCAACGAGAATAGCCGCGACATCATGCGGGGCAACTTTGACCTCCAGGAGATCCTTCTCGATATAGCCGATCACATCGTTATTGATAATCCTGGGACGATATGGATCAGGATAGGGCACATGGAATACATCCAATGCCTGAGGATATTTCTCTGATTGCACCGCCTTACTGGCCGTAAACGAAAGGGCGCCCAGCGTCCTTCCGTGAAACCCGCCCAGAAAACCGATAAATTTGCTTCGACCGGTATGGACCATGGCCAGTTTTATAGCGGCTTCTATCGCCTCTGTACCCGAGTTACCGTAATACAGACGAGTGCCATCATGCATCGGCGCAATCTCATCTAATCGTTCCGACAGTTCAACGGCTTGGGGATAATAAAAGTCTCCCAGGCAGATATGCCAGAAACGATCCAGTTGATTCTTGACGGCTTCTACGACACGGGGATGTCGATGTCCTACATTCATCACCCCGATACCGCCCATGAAATCGATATATCGCTTGCCGTCAACATCCCATAAAAGGCTGCCTTCAGCCCGGTCCACCACCAATGGATACTCTCTAGTATACGATGTTGAATTCAGATTCTCATCCCGTTCAATCCATGCTTCCGCTTTGATTCCAATAGATTTCAACTCCATATCAACCTCCATCTCGAAACAAATTTTTTTTAATAAATACCTCCAACATACTAATATATTGTACTATATTGTATTATTCAATAAATATTTATTGAATATCTATCGTGAAACGCAAATTTTTTTATAATCAATATGCCAATAGGATTAAAACCATGCTTCAATTAGATGACCTGGACAAAAAGATACTCGAACTCCTTCAAAAAAACGGGCGTGCCTCTCACGTTGAAATTGCCCGTCAACTCAAAGTGGGCCATACGCGTGTGAGAGACCGCATTCTGCGTATGGAAGAAGCGGGCGTTATTACAGGCTACCGGGCGGTCATTAATCCGCAGGAACTGGGATACGGCATTCACTGCGCTATTCTGGTTGAAGTGGATCAGCAGCATGATTTCGATACATTTGTGGAAGATTTAATGGCGATGGATGAGGTGGTCGAAGTGGTGAATTTAACAGGCGAGTACGATGTGATTATCCGCATCTGGACGCATGACCTTGCTCATTTACGGGACGTACTGTATAATAAAATCAGCACTCTACCGGCCCATGTTCGCACCCTGTCCAACATGGTGCTGGACCACAGGCAGAAGCATCTGGGGATATGAAATTTGCGCGATTTTGCATTAGAGAGGTATTTTTCGAAGTGGGAATTTACGGCAAGATACCACATGACGGCTTCCGATATGGAGAGCATGTCCGTGTCGGATCTCCTGGCCATGGCCACCCCGGAAGACCGCCATCTGTTCGAAACCCTCCGGCTCGGGTATACCGAAACCCTTGGTTTGCCTGAACTCCGAATGGAAATAGCGCAAACATACGACTCGGCAAAACCGGAACATATTCTGTGTTTTGTAGGGGCGGAAGAAGGGGTTTATATCGCCATGCGTGTTCTATTGGCGCCGGAAGACCACGCTATCATAATCGTACCGAATTATCAGGCTGCTGAAACATTACCCTTGAGTATTTGCGCGGTATCCGGCGTCGCGCTCAATCCGGATGATAACTGGTCTCTGAATATAGATCAGATCAGACACGCGCTTCGCCCGAATACAAAGCTGATCTCGATCAACTTCCCGAACAACCCGACCGGGACCATCATCCCGCGTGATCGCTTTGACGACCTGGTCGAACTTTGTCGCGAAAGAGGGATTTATCTGTTCAGCGACGAGGTGTATAGACTGCTCGAACGGGATGCCGGCATCAGACTGCCACAGGCTGCGGATGTGTATGAGCGGGCCTTATCGCTCAATGTCATGTCCAAAGCCTATGGTTTACCGGGGCTACGTATCGGTTGGGTCATGACCAAAGACAGAGAGGTCCTGCAGCGTATGGAACGATATAAGCATTATCTATCCATCTGTAACTCAGCACCGAGTGAACGTCTGGCGATTATTGCCCTGAAAGCGCGGGACAAAATTCTGACGCGTAACCGGGCGCTTGTCAGTGAAAACTTGAGAAAGTTGACCGCTTTTTTTAACGATTTCCCGGCGTCTTTCAGATGGACGGAATCGGATGGCGGTTGTGTCGGCTTTCCACGGTACACTGGCCCGATGGATACAAATACATTCTGTGAAATATTAGTCGAAGAAACCGGTGTTCTACTGTTGCCGCCTACGGTCTATCGATCCGAACTTTTAGAGGCACCCCAGGATAGATTCCGTATTGGGTTCGGCCGTAAAGACATGGACATAGGTCTGGCCGCCTTTCGTAATTATCTGTTGAAAACCGGGCATAGATAATTGAGCCTGTTTTCCGTCGGGCCCGTTCTACGCATTTCGATGAGGTAATATACATATGAGCACCAGACATCGATTTCACGGCGATCCAAAACGCTTCGAAAACCTTGCCGCTTTCAGTGTCACAACGCCGCGTGGCAGTTGACCGGCAGACCAATCAATTAATCTTTTTTCCGGAACGCCTTGGGCCAGTATAATTCCGGCTCGGCCGTAAATGTCATCGGTTCTTTGCTTACTGGGTGCGTAAAGGTAATCTTTCGGGCATGAAGAGCGAGGGATCGCTCGGGGAATTTCCGTTTCGATCCATACCTGAAATCGCCGATGACCGCATGGCCACGGTGGGCGAACTGAACCCGAATTTGATGATGACGGCCGGTATGCAGATCGATTTCTACCCAGGACATATCATCCCGCCAATCCAGACGACGAAAGAACAATTCCGCCTTCTGTCCGTTCCCCCCCCGAGAAACATGGCTGGTCACGCCATGTCGTAAGAGCTGATCTTCCATCCAGCCGGATTCGCCCGTTTTACCCTGGACCAGCGCCCAGTACTTTTTCTTCACCTGTCTGGTACTGAACTGATTCACCAGCCGCCCGGCTGCCTTCGAGGTGCGGGCAAAGACCATCACCCCGGACACCGGTCGATCGATCCGATGGACCAGTCCCAGAAACACCTTGCCGGGCTTATAAAACCGGTCTTTTAAATACAGCTTTCCCTGCTCAAGCAATGTCGGATCACCGGTATGATCACCCTGCACAAGCAGACCGGCCGGTTTCCTGACGACAAGCAGGTGATTGTCGAGGTAGATTATGTTCAACGGTTTCATGTCATTTCTTTCATCTTATCATGAATCATGAAAAACACCCTGGTCTAATGTCGTTCATCAGTCCAGAATAAACACCGTGAGTGAGCGGGCGCCGTGGGCGCCGGTGACGAGAGATTGCTCTATATCAGCGGTTTTGGATGGCCCTGAGATGAAGATGCCGAAACCCGGCCGGACCGTGGCGATCTGCTGATATGCTTCGTGCATATTATGAACAATGCAGCGGCTTTCCACCGTCAGAATCAGATGCTGAGTGATAAACAGCGCGACCCGATGTGGGATCTTCTCATCGGTAAGCCAGATCGCCCCATTTTCAGCGACGCCTATAGAGCCATCTGCGATGAACAGGTCGAGGTCTTCCAGTGCATGCGGATCAGAGATATTATCGAGGGATACGTTTTCTATACGTGTATGGGTGCTGCAGGAGGCCACTTTCTTGGTAGCCTGGTATACTTCCATCCGGGTAATCGTCTCTGTCAAGTCTACCCCGCTATCTAACCGCACCGCATGCCCGCCCACACCGGCCACCGATTCCTGAAACTTCACGATCTGATCAGGATAGGTGGTCCACGACTCATTCAAATCGGGATACGCTTCCTCTTCCGGTGTGCTATGGCGCAGTTGGACCAGGATATCGTCTCGACTGCTCATGCGCCATCTCCTCTACGATTCTTCTTATACCATGATGCAAATGAGGTAACAGGAGGTGTGGGTAAATCACGCTGTTTTCCCCAGGTGTTGAATCGGTTATTCATCAGGCCCGGAAAGGTCTTCAGGACGCGTCTTGCCAGTGCGCCGAAAAAACGAAACAGAAAGGGAGAACCCAGTACTCCGGCCGCCAGGGTCATGGTCATTTTCTTACCCCAGGCAAGATGACCCTTAAGCCTGATATGATTTCGCAGGGCCAACAGTTGATGATGCAGAGGGATCTTAACCGGACAGACATCTGTACATGAGCCGCACAGAGAGCAGGCAAAAGGCAGGCTGTGGTAAGTGCCCGCATCCTGAACCGGATTCAAAACGGAGCCGATCGGTCCCGGCACGGTCGCTGAGTAGCTGTGCCCACCGCTACGCCGGTATACCGGACAGGTGTTCATACAGGCCCCGCATCGGATACAGTTCAACGCCTCACTGAACGCCCTATTCAGTCGCAGGGCACTCCGGCCGTTATCCAATAAGACGATGTGCAGTTCACCGTCGGCTATCGGGCCATGAAAGTGGGAGGTGTACGTGGTGATGGGTTGACCGGTAGCGGAACGGGCCAGAAGGCGGATAAATATACTGAGGTCTTCCATACGGGGGATCAGTTTTTCCAATCCCATACAAGCGATATGCAGCTTCGGCAGGGAGACGCCGAGGTCGGCATTGCCTTCATTGGTGCATATCACAATCCCTCCGGTTTCTGCAATAGCAAAGTTAACACCGGTGATCCCGGCATCCGCCTCCATGAATTTCTCCCGCAGATGATGCCGGGCGGCCTCGGTCAGATAATCCGGGTCCGTTGCGCCCTGATCGGTCCCCAGATGTTCGTGAAACAGTTCGCCGACTTCCTCTTTCTTAATATGGATTGCCGGCAACACGATGTGGCTGGGCGGCTCATGACGCAGCTGAACGATCCGTTCTCCAAGATCGGTGTCCACCACCTCGATGCCCTGCTTTTCCAGATACGGATTCAGGTGACATTCTTCCGTGAGCATGGACTTGCTTTTTACCACACGTTGTACACCATGGTTTTTGAGTATACCATGGACAATCCGATTATGTTCCTCCCCGTCTTTCGCCCAATGTACCTGGGCGCCGAGGGCTGTCGCTTGTTCTTCAAAGGCGACTAAATACGAACCGAGTTTCGATATGGTATGCGCTTTGATCTGAGAGGCGAGTTCGCGGAGCCGCTCCCATTCCGGAAGACTGTGGACCTGTTTATCCCGCTTTTCCCGGATAAACCATAACGCCTCATCATGCCAGTGTGCTTTCTCAGGGTTGCTGATAAACTGCTTCGCTTTTGCGGCGTGGTCATGGGATTTTGTTGTCATGCGGTCACCTCCGCCGGTTTTCTGCCGGCCAGAATCTGGGCGATGTGCATAACGTGTATGGGTTTTTTCTGTCGCCGGATCAAACCGTCCAGGTGCATCAGGCAGGACATATCCGTTGCGGTAAGCACCTGCGTATCGGCCTGTTCATGATCGGCCACGCGGTCCAGACCCATCATACAGGAAACGGCTTCCTGATTTACGGCGAACGTACCACCGAATCCGCAACATTCATCCGGACGTTTCAAGGTGGTTATTTCGAGTCCATCGATCAGCTCAAGCAACTGCCGAGACTTGCTGAACGCCGTCCCGACCAGCTCGGATGATTGGCCCATACGCAGCTCTCTCAGGCCGTGACAACTCTCATGCAGCCCCACGCGATATGGAAACGAGAGGTCCAGTGTTTCCACTTTGAGGACCTCCACCAGGAATTCGCATAGTTCATAGGTCTTAACTTTCAAGGATTCGTAGTCAGGATGGTTCCCCAGATGCGATTCGTAATGATGGCGTACCATGGCTACGCAACTGGCGGATGGCGCTACGACATAATCATAGGCTTTGAACAGATGTAAGAATCGATGCGCCAGCGGCCGGGCATCATCCACACAACCTGCATTGGTCATCGGCTGACCGCAACAAGTCTGCCCTTCCGGAAAATCTACCTTGACGCCGAATTGTTCCAGCAATTCCAGGGTGGCAATGCCAACATCAGGATAGAATTGATCGATATAACAGGGAATAAAGAGCCCTACACTCATGAACGGCATGGTCCTTTTGAAAATGAGCTCGAATAGGATTACACAATATAGAGGATCAATATAACATTCAGCATAGTACACGACAAAAGTTATTTTCTGACTTAGTTCAAACTGCTTGACTTTACCTCGGTGTCAATCTAATAACTGATGGTACATCCCTCGTTTATTTCGTTCGGTCTATCATAAAGGGAGATCATGTATGATATCGAAACAAGTGCTGGTTTTAACGCTTATCCTGCTCTTCTTTACCGGGTTCACCAACAGTCAGGCTCAAAACTCATCGGCATCCTATAAAGTGGTACATGGCTGGCCCAAACTGCCTGAAGGGTTTATTCTCGGCGCGGCATCCGCCGTGGCCGTGGATTCCCACAATCATGTCTGGCTCTTCCATCGCGGCAAAACCCGGTCCATCATGGCCTTTGAAGCGGAAACAGGCAAGATGGTCGCTTCTTTCGGCGACGGCATGTTCATTATCGCCCATGGCATGGCCGTCGACGCCGAGGACAACATCTGGGTGACCGATGGGACGTCAGGCACGGGGGCATCGCGACATCAGGTTTTAAAATTCAGCCATGACGGTAAACTGTTGATGACGGTAGGCGCAGAGGGCGTTCCCGGTATGGATGGTACACATTTCAATCAACCGACGGATATAGCTATAGCGGCCAACGGAGATTTTTTCGTATCGGACGGATACGTCAATAGACGCGTGGCCAAGTTCAACAAGGATGGGCAATTTCTGATGGACTGGGGACGTGAAGGCGATGGAGATGGAGAATTCGCCCTGCCTCACGGCATAGCCCTTGATAGCCGGGGCCGGATTTACGTGGCCGATCGGAGTAATTTACGTATACAGGTCTTCGATGGCAGTAATGGCGCGCATCTGGCAACATGGACACCGGAGAT
>Ga0066376_10002313_pt1 | contig 17735 bp, 13 predicted proteins | sample Knorr_S15_td_Bot_FD_77009 | JGI IMG/M metagenome (GOLD analysis project Ga0066376, IMG submission 77009) | Marine microbial communities from Southern Atlantic Ocean transect - Knorr_S15_td_Bottom_ad_5009_LV_A | ecosystem: Environmental > Aquatic > Marine > Oceanic | place: Southern Atlantic... | reverse complement strand
GACCAACATCGCGGTTGGTTCCAACTTTCTATGCTTCCTTCGCTTGCAATTACTGGGCAATCTCCCTTTAAGGCAGTCATTACCCACGGATTTATAGTCGACAAAGACGGTAAAAAAATGAGTAAAAGCGGTGGCAACGCACTCGGGATTGATGAACTGATGCAAAAGTACGGAGCCGATGTTTGCCGTTGGTGGGTTGGTTCACTCTCGTTTGACAATGATATTAAAGCCGATAGTTTGTTTTTCGATGTAGCGGGTGAAAGTTATCGAAAAGTTCGCAACACGCTTCGTTTTCTTCTTGGCAACGTTGAAGATAAAAGTGACGGTTCAATTCCATCGACTTCAATTGATGGGTGGGCGCTTGGCGAATTAACGAAGTTGAGTCGTAGAGTGAGCACAGCATTCAACGCGTATGAGTTTAGAATCGCACAACAAGCGTTGTATGACTTTTGCAATGACACACTTTCCTCGGTCTACTTTGCTGCGGTGAAAGATCGCCTCTATTGTGATGGCGAAGATTCTGTTCGAAGAAAACAAACTACTGCTGCAATACGAGTGGTGTCAGACACGCTTATCCGTTTACTCGCTCCGTTTATGCCGCACACTGCGGACGAAGCGTGGCGAGCATTGCACGGTGATGATGCTGAAAGTGTCCATTTGCAAGAATTTGCAGCAATTGAGTTTGCAGCGGACGAATCATGGGATGAAGTGATGATTGTTCGCGATAAAGCACTCAAGGCGCTTGAAGAAGCAAAAGCATCGGGAATTGACAATCCACTTGATGCGGGATTGGTATTACCAGCCTCACTTTCAAACTTCGATCCCATTGACCTTGCAGATCTTTGCGGCGTTTCTCGGGTCGTTTGCGAAGGCGATTCGGTTTCCGTACAGGATTTGCGCGAAGAGCCCCGTTGCGACCGTTCTTGGAAACGCGATAGCACCGTGCGGGAGCGGAGCGATGGCGGCATGTTAAGCGACCGGGATGCGAAAGCCGTCGGAGTCGAGTAAACTTCCACGTATGACTGAATTTCTTCCCCAAATAGCGTACGACGATTTTGCTAAACTTGACTTGCGGGTGGTCACTGTAACCAAAGCAGAATTGCACCCCGATGCAGACCGACTTTTAAAATTGCAGATTGATGATGGCACTCTAGAAGGTCGGCAAATTTGCGCGGGCATGAAAGCGTGGTATGCCCCCGAAGATCTTGAGGGTTCGCAGGTTATTATTGTTGCGAATTTAGAGCCGCGAAAAATTCGTGGCGAAATTAGCGAGGGAATGGTAATCGCTGCTACGAAACGCAATGGCGATGACGCAGAGGACGTTGCAGTCCTTCGATGCGATCGCGAAATGCCACCTGGTTCAAAAGTTAGTTAACGCTGTCTTGTTCTTCAACTTCGTCGCCGCCGCGTCGACCGCGTTCAAAGTTATGACGGGCTGCGAGTGTTTCAAACGAAAATGCATCGCTGATGGCATTTGCACCACCAAGTTCATCGACAGAAAGCATCGTCTGAAGAACAGGTGACGTTCTTCCAGAGAAGTCAGTCGCAAGTTCACTTGATGCAGGGGATGTACCAGTGATTCGTACGAGTATGAGTGCCATATTTTCTGGTGATGGAACTATAAATATTCTATCTTTCGCTGAAAGAGAAGCGATAGGTGTTTCAAGTGGAAGCCCAATGGCAGTATCAATTATTGCTTGGATTACCGTAGCATCGTTTTTTTCAAGAGTGGGAACCTGTGTGTTCATGTCAGCTATTCGATGCCCAAGCCCCAGCCGTTGCATGATGACTTGAGTCATCAGCGGTCGAGCAGTTGCAGGATCAAGGATTGTTGGTACACCAGTGTCAACCATGGAAACAGGCTGTGGTGGGTTTACGATTGATTCGTATTTTATAGAGGCAGCAAGCATGCCTTTTTCGCGAGCAAGTTCCTCAATTAAGTTGGCTTCAGCCTGCAATGTTTTCCAACGAGCAATTCTGCCAAGATCGTATGTTACTGCTTCACGAACTTCATTAATATCTTTTGGCGCTCTTGCAGGATCCGTCTCTGTTACTCGGAAGACGATGATGTCACCATTTGTTGTTTCTAAGATAGGACTTGAAACACCAGTTTGGATTCTATACAAACCGTTCGCATCAAACTCTTTTGTAGAGGAGATGAGAGTTTGGAAGTTGATTGGCGCGCCACCAAGGTTTGTAGCAAGCACAGATCCAATGATGGGAGTCTCACTCGCGTCGCTCGTTGATGTCCACGTTGCTTCACTTCCATACTCGGGAAGTGGAAGTGAGAATTCTTGTTGCAGTGAAGTCAAAAGTGTTTCAAAATCAAGTTTCTTTGCGTTCCAATCCTCTGGGAGGATGTAAAAGCCATTGCTTTCGTCGAGACCACGTCGTGGTTTTCGGAGTTGGTCTGAAGTACTTCTGGCAATTTTGGTTCGAGTTTTATTTGTTAATTCTTCTAAATAGGCATTTGAAACAACTTCAGGAATGATGCCATCAGAACCAATTGCAGGAAAACGAGGATCCGTTTCGTTACGTCGCCAGAACTTTCTCTGCTCGCGAGTTGAAAATTCCTCACTGACTTTCGTTGCTTGGGCGATAGATTGTGCAGGAATTTTGAGCCACTCAACTTTGAAACGGTCAGGTAATTTGTATCCAAAACCATGGTCTCCTTCGCCAACTGGTGTATCTGCCCAAGCATCAAGTTGTGCTTGCAAATCTTCTTCAGTAAACGAGCCGTTGTTTTCGGGTGTTGCCGCGATAACAATGGTTTCGGCTGCAACACTTGAAAGCAAATCGGTTGCGGCTCGGTCGAGACGACGATCTGAGAAACGACCAGTCATTTGGTACATTTGAACAAGACGTTGTATGCCTTGAAGATGTGCAAGTGTTTCAAGTACGCGTTGAGGTCTTGAACCGGTGTTGCCAGCAATGTTGTAGAGGGTTTGCTCATCAATGGCAACTGCCGCAAGAGCTGGTGTTAGTCCAGCGCGATCCGCTTCTCGAGCGAGAAGGTACCAATGTTCTGGTGATTCAAGTTTGCCTACACCCGGAATGGTGGTGCCGATTCGGTCGATGATTTGTGACTCTGAACGAATTTTTTGCCACTCGTCGTAACCAACGATTTCGCCATTTCCGACAGTTGCCTGGGTGGTGCCGGCGTATCCAGCTCGTTGTGCGAGTTGTTGAATTACATTAGGTGCAAGGAAAGCAATGAGCAGCAATGTGCCGCCAAAACCGAGAATCCAGACGCTGTATTTGCGGAGGAACTTAAACATGTGGAAGTGGTCCCTTGCCCAAAGATGGCACGCGACCACCGCATGGGCGGTTAATTATTAACGGTAAAATTCAACAATGAGGTTTGTGTTCACATCAAACGGAATCTGATCGGCAGTTGGTTGCGTAACAACCGAACATGTCAATTCAGAAGGATTCATGCTGAGCCAATCTGAAACGATATGACCAGCAAGAGTTTCCATATTTGTGCGAGCAAGGTCATGAATTTTTGGTTTAAGCGTGATGACGTCGCCAGCAGAAACTGCAAAACTTGGTCTATCAACTTTTTTGCCATTGACGAGTACGTGACCGTGCACAACCATTTGGCGAGCTGCCCAAATTGTGCGTACAAAACCAGCGCGACGTAACACGTTGTCGAGGCGTTGCTCAAGAAGTTGAAGCAAAACTTCGCCGGTGTTACCTTTGAGGCGACTAGCTTGTGCGATGTATCGACGGAATTGTTTTTCAAGAATGTTGTAGTGGTACCGAAGCTTTTGTTTCTCAACAAGCCGAACACCGTAATCCTTCAGACGTCGACCACGGAAGCCGTGGGGTCCGGGAGGAGTTAACTGCCGTTTAGCAGTGTGCTTTGGGATGTCAGCGATTGGAACACCAACGCGACGAGAGAGTTTGACTTTTGGTCCAAGATAACGAGCCATACGATAATCACCGATTCTGAAAAAAAGCACCCAAGGCAGCGAACGACCATCGAACGCAAACCCTAAAAGGGTGAGGGGAACGGCGAATTAGACCATAAAAACAGTGATTTCGCAACCCTTTTGCAATTTTACATCGATATTTTGGCACAAATGCAATGTGACTGTCACTTTGAAAGCGGAAACGCAGCATTAGGGTTATAGGACGTTGATGGGCTCTGATTGTGGGAAAAATGTGCGCAATTGAGGAACTAACGTATGTAATCAAGCGTTAGACAATCTCCTGCCGATAGCATTTGTCGGAACATCAGAAGAAAAGGTATTACATATGGTAGAAACTACAGTTGATTATTGGACATGCATCGATTTAGCAGAAGCACTTGAGCAAACAATGCGAAACGATCTCTGGTCAACAGCAGAGCGTATTGCAGAGACAGCAACTCGGATTACAAACAAGCCCGAAGAATTGGCAAATGCACTTTCGAAGTTCAACGTGCGAAGAGCAGCTCTTGATGCAGCGGATGGTATCGCTGACTCAACAATTACAACGATTTCATCAGACCCTACACACTTTTCAAAAGCTGGTTAGCTCCGGTCGCTTGTCGTATGGCATGAGCAAAAAAGAGTTGGCGCGAAAAGTTCGGATTCACAAGCGTTCTTGACGACGAAGATCTCGGGTAACGAAGAAATTAATTAACCGCGAGCTGCGGGGTACTTTCAAGTCGTTTTATTAACCGCGGGTTAATAAAATTTAGTTTAATAGGCGCGTGTTGAATCGTCGCCTGCGTGCCAATTCAAAAAAGCACGGTTGACGACGCCGTTTCCGCCAGGTGTTGGATAGTTGCCCGTAAAGTACCAGTCTCCGGTGTATTCAGGCATCGCAGCTCGAAGTCCATCGACGTCTTGGTAGATAATATCAAGTTGTCCGTTCCAATCGAGGTCGTTTGGTCTTACGAGTTCTGCAACCTTGCATGAAATATCCTTCAATGTGAATTGGTCGTAGAGTGCTTTTACTTGATTTTGCATCTGAGAAACAGGAAGTTTTTCTTGCGCAGTACAATTGCATGCAATTTCTTCAAAAATAGATTCGTTGCCTACATCTTTTGTTAATGCAATTGCTGCTTCAAATGCAATGAACTTCCCAATTTGACTCATGTCAATGCCGTAACAATCTGGGTACATGATTGGAGGTGCGGAACTGACAATGATAATTCGTTTGGGATTGAGTTGCGACAGACTGATAATGATGGATTCTCGCAATGTAGTTCCACGGACAATGGAATCATCGACAACAACGAGTGTGTCTTCTTTTTCAATAAGCCCTCGAGTAATATCGTAAATGTGTGACACTAAGTCTCGACGAGCCGCATCGTGCGTAATGAATGTACGCAATCGCTGATCCTTGTGTGCAATGAGTTCTGCTTGCACGCGAGTATGGTTTAATTTTGTAAGGTCAGATCGGGTTACTGAGCCATCTTGGATTTTATCCCAGATACTATCCGCTTCAATTGATCGGAGTGCGCCGCCTACAGCTTCAAGTAACCCAAGAAAACACGTTTCTGCAGTGTTTGGAATGTAGCTAAAGAAACAGCGGCTGATGTCATCGCCGAGCACCTTCATAATCCGAGGGGCAAGGTTTGCACCAAGGCGTTTGCGTTGTTTGTAGATAAGCGGATCATTCCCACGACTGAAATAGATTCTTTCGAATGAACATTGACGTAATTCAATTGGATTTGTAAACTCGACTTCTTCGATAGACCCGTCTCGTTTTACAATCACGATATGTCCAGGTTTGACTTGTTGAATTTCATCGGGATCAACATTGAATACGTTAGCAAGCGCGCCACGTTCAGAGGCGCATGCGACTACTTCATCGTTGACATACATAAATGCAGGACGTATGCCTGCAGGGTCGCGGCAAATGAAAGCATCACCGTTGCCGACTAAAGCTGCAAAAACATATCCACCATCCCAATACTGCGCTGCTTTTTTGAGCATGAGTCCAAGATCAAGGTCTTCAGAAATTGTATTGGCGAGTTCTCTTCCTTCGAGATTTTCGTGTTTCTTAATAAGTCGCTCATGTTCGTCATTGAGGAAGTGGCTAATTTTTTCAAGGATGACTTGTGTGTCGTTGTCGCCGACGGGGTCAAGTCCGTATGCAATGAGTCGATTAAACAAGTCATTTGAGTTGGTCATGTTGAAATTGCCAGCAAGGGCAATGTTTCTGCTTGCGATATTGCTCTTTCGAATGAACGGATGACACATTGCCATGGAGTTACCAGAGTGCGTCCCGTACCGCAAGTGACCAAGATACGCTTCACCGAGGAATCGACAGGAACGCTTTGCATCCATTTCGGTTTCTGCTGAAATCGGTTCACTCAGTTGTTCAGTATCTTCCGTGATGACATCGAAGATTCGTTCGATAGCGTTGTGCTTGTCGGAACGAACTCGAAGCAAGAATTGATTGCCTGCTGGCATGTCGAACTTGACGACGGCTAAGCCTGCCCCATCTTGCCCGCGGTTGTATTGTTTTTGCATGAGCAAATATGTTTTTCGGAGTCCCCACGCAGCATCACCGTACTGCTCTTGGTAGTAGTGCAGTGGCTTTCGAAGCCGTACAAAGGCAAGGCCACATTCGTGGGTGAGTCGGTCGCTCATTAGAAGGTGGAATCATACACGCAATTGGTACCAGACACAAAACAGGGCACGGTGCTTGGCACCATGCCCTGTTACATGAGGTAAGCCGCGAGTAGAAAAAACGACCCCGCGGGATTGCTTATTTAATATCGATAGTGGTCAGCTTTGTAGGGACCTTCGATAGGAACGTCAATGTAGTCAGCTTGTTCTTTCGTGAGCTCAGTTAATTTCACGCCGAGTTGCTCAAGGTGCAATCGTGCAACCATTTCGTCGAGTTTCTTGGAAAGCGTGTAAACCTTATGCTCGTAACTACTATGATTTGCGTGCAATTCCATCTGTGCAAGCACTTGGTTTGTAAAGGAGTTACTCATCACGAAACTTGGGTGACCGGTTGCACAACCGAGATTCAAGAGACGACCTTCGGCGAGGACGATGATTGAATGACCGTCTTTGAACTTCCATTCGTCCACTTGTGGTTTGATGTTGATTTTTTCAATGCCGTCAAGTTTCTCAAGTCCAGCCATGTCAATTTCATTATCGAAGTGGCCAATGTTGCCAACGATTGCGTTGTGCTTCATCCTCGCCATGTGCTCTGCAGTAATCACATTAAAGTTACCCGTTGTTGTGACAAAGACATCAACGTCGCCAACAACTTCGTCCATGCGAACGACTTCGTAGCCTTCCATTGCTGCTTGCAACGCACAAATTGGATCAATTTCGCTGACCATTACTCGGCAACCCTGCCCCTTGAGTGCTTGGCAGCAACCCTTGCCAACATCGCCGTATCCAGCAACGAGCGCAACTTTACCAGCGAGCATTACGTCGGTTGCTCGCATGATGCCATCTACGCATGAGTGGCGACAACCATAAAGGTTGTCGAACTTGCTTTTGGTCACGGAGTCATTTACGTTGATAACGGGGAACAGCAACGTGTTCTCCTTTGCCATCTGATACATGCGGTGAATGCCAGTTGTTGTTTCTTCACTTACGCCGTTTACTTCAACAGCGTATTGTTCCCAGAATGTATTGTTCCAAGCTTGCACATCAGCGAGCAAATCAAGAATAATTCGTTCGTCATCGCTACCCGCGCCTTCGCTTGTTGGGACGGTCCCCGACTTGTTGAAGGCAACGCCTTTGTGCACGACAAGCGTTGCATCGCCACCGTCGTCAAGTATAAGATTTGGACAATTCCCATCACACCAATGAAGTGCTTGGAACGTGCACCACCAATATTCTTCGAGCGTCTCGCCTTTCCAAGCAAAGACTGGAATACCCTGTGGATTGTCAGGGGTGCCATTTGGTCCAACTGCAACAGCTGCAGCAGCATGATTTTGCGTTGAGAAAATGTTGCAACTTGCCCAGCGTACTTTGGCACCAAGGGCGACGAGTGTTTCAATGAGCACAGCGGTTTGAATCGTCATGTGCAAGGAGCCGGTGATTCGAGCACCCGCAAGTGGCTTCGATTCGCCGTGCTGTTTGCGAAGCGCCATCAATCCAGGCATTTCATATTCAGCAATTTCAATTTCCTTGCGGCCAAACGCCACAGTTTCCGGCGAAAGGTCAGCTACCTTGAAATCGCAAGGGGCAAAAAGATCGAGATTTGTGTTGAGGAATGTTGTCATCGTTGGTGCTTCTGTGGTCAATGGGCCATCTCCTGTGTTTGCGGTATGTACGAGTGATTCATCCGTATATCCGGATAGTTGGATAAAGGGGGTATTGTAACGAAGAATTGCACAAGAGTGCGTATTCCGAAGAATTTCGGTATCATATGATGCTTCTAACACCCCTTTTTAAACAGGATAATACAGTGGCTGACACATTCCCTTGCAAAATCGTAACCCCAACCGAAGAATGCTTCGATGGGCAAGCAACGTACGTTTCCTTTCCTTCATGGGATGGTCAATATGGCATGATGAAAGGGCTTGCGCCTCTTCTCTCTACACTTGCTCCGGGCACACTTCGAATCGATACGGAAGGTGAATCGAGGAGTTACCTCATCGAAGGTGGTTTCGCACACGTCGATGGTGAGGGTTTATCACTTGTGACTGATGGCGCAATACTTGCAGAGGAACTTAATCTTGAAGAAGCAAAAGCCGAACTTGCTGAGGCAAACGCTCGCGTAACTTCGGATGATAAAAATCGTGTTGCAGTTGAACGCGCACAAAAAATCGCAATCGCTAAAGTGGCACTCGCAAGCAAATCATGAGTGACTCGGTGAGTACTGAAAACTCTGGAACTCCTTGTGCAACATTGCCACTTGAACAGCGTGTCGAAGCGTTACTGTTTGCAAGTGAACGCTCGCTTTCCGAAACAAAAATGAAAACCATTCTTGGCCTCGAAGAAGATGAAGCAACAAAGCAAATCAAAGAAGCCATTGATGCGTTGAACACATCGTACGATGATGGAAGTCGTGCTTTTAGAATTGAACGTATCGCTGGCGGATATCGCGTGATGACGAGGGAGGAACTTGCTCCACTTGTTTCGCGATTACATGCTGAACGTCAACAACAAAAACTTTCGCAGGCAGCACTTGAAACACTTTCAATTCTTGCGTATAGACAGCCTGTAATGCGAGCAGAAATAGAAGTCATTCGTGGTGTTGCAGCAGGCGATGTATTACGCGGTTTGATGGAACGTCGCCTCGTTAAAATTGTTGGGCGAGCTGAAGTACTTGGAAGACCGATGCTTTACGGGACTACGAAAGAGTTTTTGAGTATCTTTGGGCTCGCAAAATTGAAAGATTTGCCGGAAGTACAAGGCCTTGTACGCGAACCATCGTGGAAGCCAGCGGCTCCTGAAGTTGAAACTACAGAAGAAGTCCCTGATTCAACTGAAGTTACAGAACAAACAGCTGAATAAATTTCATATCTGACATACTATTTGGGGAATGAAACAGCGAACAACTTCAATTCACCCAACAATTGTATTTGTTGTTCTCGTGCTTCTTGTTGCTCCTTCCGCTTTTTTTCAAGGGAAAAATTTACCAATGTTTTTGTTTGGGGCAATGATTGCTTCAATCGTCATGACGTTTGTTTGGACGAGGCTCGTCCTTCGAAGCATCAGAATTAGGAGAATTATTCAGGCGCCTGCTGCAGTTGGTGAACCATTTAGTATTCGCTACGAAATTCACAACACGTCAAAATGGTTTACTGGATTTAGTTTGTGGATTGAAGAACAGCAAACAAATTCGACAACGTGGCAGAATCAATTCCGTAAAGCTCGCAGTTGGATTATGGAAATTGGTGTAGGCGAAACAGTACACGGCGAATCGGTGTACTGGCCAACTAACAGGGGCGAGGCAACTTTCGAATCTATTCGTGTGACAACAAGTTTTCCATTTGGGATGATTCGCGCCTCGAAAGTTGTGCGGCAAATAACCAACGTACTTGTGCACCCAGAAACAGTATCTTTGCGACCCTCTGTTCTGCGGGCAATTGTTTCAGCAGGGCCTATGGGACAACGAAGCAATCGGCGAGGGCAAGGTGGTGATGATTATTATGGTCTGAGAGAACTTGGCAGTGGAGACCGCCTTGGTGACATTGCATGGAAGGCATCGGCAAGACGTGGCGAACTTGTTTGCATTCAGCGATCTCGACCCTCAGTTCCAAGGGTACGCGTTGTGCTAGATTTAACAATACCTACCGAATTGTTGAAGTGTGAAGAAGACCCACGAAATGCAGAGGAAATTGCAATTTCGTTAACCGCGTCTTTGCTTGTAGAAGCTATGCGCCAAGAGCAAGAAGTTGCACTTTCTGTGCTAGGCTTTTCGATGCGGAGTGAAGGTGGATTTCATGCTAGCCAAAGACACTTGAGTCGTATGCTCGCGTCGCTTTCTTTGATTCGACTTGATGCAAAGAGAGAACCTATACAACTTCGATCTCTTGTAGATATGAAACAATCTGGAATAGTTGTTGTTCGTCCCGATAATTCTGTTCCTATTCGATCCTTAAGAGATGCTTGGTACTTCACTTCCTCCCAGTTTGAAGAGTTGCAGCGATTGCAACAGAGGAGCGATACAGCTTGAAGTTGCTTCGTTCCTATCGCAAACTACAATTTGCCTTGGTGTTCACGGCAATTCTCGCGCAGTGCATTGCGCTTGCCAATTTTCCACTCTTAGTCGTTGCGGGCACCCTCGCGTTCTTGAGTTGGTACATCACCGAAGGCCCTCACGGGAAATCAGTTCCACCATGGGTCGCTCGATTGCTTGTACTTGTTGTTTTTTTATATGCAGTTTTTGATGCTATTGGTCCTGTTAGTAGATTGCCGATGGCTTTGGGTCAGTTTGTTGTTTGGCTTACAATTATTAAGTTGTACGGAAAAAGAACAGGCGAATTTGAAGCTCAAATTTTGTTACTAAGTTTGTTGCTCATGACAGTAGGCGCGTTATACGCAACAGATTTTTTGTTTGGTTTGATGCTTGTGGTTTGGTCTGGTTTCGCTGCGTGGGTGTTGTTGCTATTTCAATTACACCATGGTATGAAGACCATGCGAGAAGAAAGAGTGCTTGCTGTTTCGAAAAAACATCCAACCCCGTTGACAAGACCGGTTGTCGGTTTGCACGTAAAAAAAGAATTCCGAAGAACATTCACAATATTGTTGACTCTTGGGCTTGTCAGTTCCTTTGCCTTTTTTCTTGTAACTCCAAGAGAATCATTTGAGATACTTTCAGATTCGTTTATTGCCCGAGATAGTGGTCTGGAACGAATCGAATTAGATCCAGAACGTGATATTTTGCTGAGCACAAAACAAGTCATGACTGTTTCACTGCGAGACTCGTCTGGGACACCAATTCATATGACCCAAGGATTACGGTTGAGGGGAAAAGTTCTTGATGCATATCTAGGCGACGGTGTATGGGAAGCAGCTATGCACATGAGGTCAACAGTGCATACATCAGAATCGAAACTGACTCCAATAGTAGAAACCCAATCGGATCGCCAAACAATATTTATGGAAGTAGTGTTGCAACAACCAGTAAATATTTTGTACTCGTTGTATAGACCAATCTCGCTTGAAACTACACCGCCTACAAGAATTTCGCTAAACTTATTTAATTCGACTATGGGGCTAAGTTTGGGTTCGCCCATAGTTAGGAGTTACCGAGTAGAAGTTGATTTTGAAAAAACGGTAACTTCTTCTTCGAGACAAAAGCGTTATTTTTATTCGAATGATGATGTTAGGGATTTGGCAATACAACTTATAGACGATGCTGGGTTACAAGCAAATGAGATTCAAAAGAATCCTCTTGTGAATATGCAAGTTGCAAAGGTGTTTGCTTCTTATCTTCAATCTAATGAGTTCCGGTACACCACAGATACCTCTTCTCTTACCATTGTTGATCGAGTGGCTTTCGAAGAGGACGATGATCCAGTTGCAACTTTTTTGTTTACACATAAACAAGGGCATTGCGAATTTTTTGCAGCTGCGATGGTTGCATTGTGTGACACGGTAGATTTGCCTGCACGAATAGTTACTGGTTTTTATGTTGACAGGTGGGATACCATGACAAGTAAATATATTGTGCTTGAACGAGATGCCCACGCTTGGGTAGAAGTAGAGTCGGAACCGATGGCATGGGTTACCTTTGACCCGACACCAACAGCCGATGGCTCACCAACACAACAAAAGGCAATGACTTTTGTGCAACGAATTCGTTATGAGTGGCAGCTGTGGGAGGCGGCGTGGACAGCGAATGTAATTGGATACGATGCCCTCGCACAAGGGAAACTGTTAGATTTTGTTGGTCCTTTTTGGCGAAGTCATTCATCAAAACTACTTGAGCAATGTAGAAAGGCATATTCTTGGCTCGTTGATTGGTTTGATATAGGTGCAGCCGGAAGGTTGTGGATTGATTTAGTCATGAGTGCGCTGGCTCTTGCAGGAATATCGATGTTACTTATTCGTTGGCGAAGGCGAAGGACGGAAAATATTTTGTCGATTTCCTTGTCGACGCAAGAAAATGTTCCAACGGTACACGTGGAGTTTTATGCTCGCGTGCAACGAGTACTTTTTCGTTCGGGCAAGGTGCGTCCGGTGTTTGTGCCAGCGCGAACGTGGATAGAATCTTTGTCTTTAGAGAGTGAATCATCTACTTTAGCCGTATCATTAACAGAAACATATTATCAAATACGGTTTGGTGGCTATAGGCCAAGCAGAGGAGCGCGTTTGAAACTTATGCAAGCGGCTCATCGCTTCGAAACATTATTACAAAAGGATAAAGGGTGATGAACGATTGGCTTCCGATGGATCATGAGCAATCCGTCATACAAATTAAGTCTGTTATAGAATTGCTTGGCGATACGCCACTTGATGTGGTCGATGTTGGCTGTGGTGATGGTCGCATTCTCATTCCACTGGCGGTCGCTGGGCATCGTGTAGTTGGAATTGATGTTGACCCTACTGCAATGAGCGCTTGTGCTATGCAGTGTTCTAAGGCAGCGATTGATGCGGAATTACTCGAGGGGAGTTTGTTTGATATTCTTCCACTATCAGAGCCAGTTGACGCGATAGTTTGCTGTGGTCAAACTTTCATGTTGTTGCATGAGGTGGAAGAAGCGGTTGAGGCACTCAAGGTGTTTAAGAAATCGCTTCGCTCTGGAGGGGTTGTTATTTTGGATGATATTCCTGGGGACTTGTGGCCGGAGGTTGCGCGAGGAAGTTGGGCAAATGGCGTGAACGAGGAGGGCTCTTTGCAGTTTGTCTGGGCAGAAAATGATGCGGTATTTGCGATTCGAGAGGGCGAAGAGGTGGATGCGGAGTGTTGGGAATTGAAGGAGAGTGATCAACGAGTGCGACTTTGGACTATGGGTGCAATGCAATTAGCGGCTCGTTTAGCTGAATTATCGGCACCTGAAGTACCGGTTGCAGGGGCAATACTGGTCATGCGGGCTGTGTGAGGCCTGAAAAGGCGTATTTTAGGTGAAGAACTTGCTTGAGTAGATTCGGAGGACGATTGGATGAACTCTTCTTACCCTTTTTTACTACGGAGATTAGTTTTATGCCAGCACAACGCTCACGAACAACTGGATGGCGTCGATGCCTTCAACAACTTGTCGATCACAAAGGATCCTTGCAAGTTGCTCTTGCACCAAATGGACCAACCGGTCGGGATTTTATCTGGAGGGCGAAACTTATTTCATTGAGTGAAAACGAGATTTTGGTGGAGATGCCAACTGCTGCTGGTGAGCCGCTTCCGCTGGAAGAAGGCGTGGCGTTACTAGGAATTATTGCGATAGGGCAGAATCGTTGGATGTTTCGAACGAGTTGTTTGGGAAGTGTTACGCATCGATCGAATGGCCGAGATGGTCTTGGATTGCGCTTGTGTATGCCCGATACAGTTGAACGGTGTCAACGTCGACGAGATTACAGAATAACGACCGATTCTTTGGAGTTGCCAGAGATTTCCGTTTGGCCATTACTTGATCCACGTTCTGTCGTTTTGCCAGAACGTATGTGTCAATTGAGAATGGAGCGTCACATCAGCGGAGATACAAGTCCAGAAGCGTTGCCTGAGCAACACGTGATGCCTGATGTTGGCCCCGCTTTTAAAGCGACGTTGGTCAATATAGGTGGTGGCGGTGTGGGATTGCAAGTTCCTGCAGGCGAGGCAAGTGGTATTGGTCGTCACCGATTGCATTGGTTGCGATTTCCGCTACCGGGTTTGGATTCACCGCCACTTTGTCTGACGGCGAAGTTGATGCATTGGCATCTTGAAGCTGGAAACACAACATACATGGGTTTGAAGTTTGACTTTTCTTTCAATCCATCACACAAACGTTTTGTAACACAACAAATTACTCGCGCAGTTGCCATACAACAACGCGAACAACTCCGCGCCGCATAAATTAATGAGCCCTTTAGGGCTCATTAATTCCTCCGAGGAATTAATTTGGTTTGTCCCAAAAGGGTAAAAACGGCTCTGGTACGCGTTAAAACTCCTCGGAGGAATTAATTTACCTCGGAGGAATTTTTTTGGATAGTTCCAACGAGTGAGTGAAGGATATGGGTTTTGACTTCGGATTCAGCAAGTTCGGCGTGCGGGTCAGATTCTGCAACGATTCCACAACCAGTACTATAGGTCATGGTTCCATGAAAATTGGCAGGATCTTTCGATCCAGTGAAGAGGGCGGTTCTAATGCCCACATTAAGCATAGTAGAATTGCCAAGAATGCCAATTGCGCCGCAGTATGGACCCCTTGGTGAATCTTCGAGTTTGTCAATAATTTGCATCGCCCGAATCTTTGGCGCTCCGGTAATGGAGCCTGCAGGGAATGTTGCTTCCAATACATCGCAAATGGAAGCGTCTTTACGAATCTTGCCTCGAACTTCACCAACACATTGCCAAACCGTTGGATGCTTTTCAATTGTTCGAGCTTCACGGACTTCGATGGTCCCGAACTCACAAACTCTACCCAAGTCGTTGCGCATTAAGTCAACAATCATGTGTAACTCTGCAGCATCTTTTTCAGACGAAAGTAATGTTTCAGGACTTTCCACCTCAGGTCGCGTTCCCTTCATTGGTCTCGTGATTATTTCTCCGGTTTCTCCGTTGATTTGCAAAAAGAGTTCGGGACTCATTGAGAGTACAAACCGACCATCCTCTGGAAACTCAATCCATGCGCCAAACCAGCCACCTTGTTTATCTAGCATTGCAAGAGCAGCACTGCGAATATCTCCGTCAATGACTGAAGTAAAGCGACGCGTTATATTCGCTTGGAAAATATCTCCTGCATGAATGTACTCAATCGTTTTCTTGACAGCATCAATATAGGACGCGTCGTCTGCACAATCGGTAAGAGTCGAACACGAAAGAGAAGAAGAAAGGGGAGTAGAAATTTTAGGCGGATCGATTTCTCCAACAGACCACCAGTCATTTGTTTTACTGTCATGGACGAGTGCCTTTTCGCACCAAAAGAGGTCAACGAGTGGCCACGCTTGAGTCGGTATTGAAGCAACTGAAGGTTCAATAACTAACCCGAGTTCATAACCAAGGTATCCAATCCAGTTTGGCAACAGTGAATCTTTGGAATTAGTTTGCAAGCGGGCTCGCAAAGTAGCCATCGCCTCTGGTCCATCGAGCGTGAGTCGTTCTCCTGTTGCGGGCGCGATGATGCTCCATCTAGACCACTTGGAATGTTTTCCATTGCCAATGAGCGCAACAATTGGTTCTTCCCTTGACCAAGACGCTGCAACTTGCGCAGGGCTCGCAGAGAGGTGTGGAATTGGTTTTGCGTTAAAGGGAAGCATGAATGGTACGCAGTGTACAGGTCGAGTATCATGCACGTCTTGAGCAAAAAATATGGAGATGCTTGATGTCAACTGCAACTGCAACACGAAAACCAAAAACTCGCCGCCAAAAAATGACCTATTGTTGGGGTGCCAGCAAAACGGAGGGGGACGCGACCAAAAAGGAACTATTGGGCGGTAAAGGTGCAAACCTTGCTGAAATGACAACGATGGGCTTGCCGGTGCCTCCCGGATTTACTATTCCAACAACAATTTGTGCAGCCTATTACGATGAAGGCGGAAGAATGCCAAAGGGGCTCGACGAAGAAACAGTCAAAGCAATTCGCCGAATTGAACGAGAAACAGGCAAAAAATTTGGATCAAAAACAAATCCTCTGCTCGTTTCCGTTCGCTCAGGTGCCGCTGTTTCAATGCCCGGCATGATGGATACTGTATTGAACCTTGGGCTTACGGACGACGCTGTTTTAGGCATGATTGAACTCACGGGCAATCCACGATTTGGTTGGGATGCATATAGGCGACTTATCAACATGTTTGGCAATGTTGTTATGGGAATGAATCATGAAGATTTTGAACACGAATTTACTATTGTGAAAAAGAAGTATGGTGTTGTTCTTGATACGGAACTTTCCGCGCAAGGACTCGAAGAGGTTTGCGATCGATATAAAAAGGCATATAAAATACACGTCGGAAGCGACTTCCCTCAAGATCCCTACAAACAACTTACGCTTTCTGTAGAAGCAGTTTTTCGTTCATGGAATGCAGATCGCGCAAAAAGCTATCGGCAGATTGAAGGTATCATTGGTTTGCAAGGTACTGCTGTAAATGTGCAGGCTATGGTGTTTGGAAATATGGGAAGAGACTCTGGCACAGGTGTTGCGTTTACTCGTAACCCTTCCACAGGTGAAGATAAATTTTTTGGCGAATTTTTGATTGATGCTCAGGGAGAAGATGTTGTTGCTGGTATTCGAACTCCCAAGCCAGTTTCGCAAATGAAAAAATGGAACGATACAATATATCGAGAACTTCTTCAAAACAAAAAAATTCTTGAAAAACATTATCGTGATATGCAAGATATTGAATTCACAATTGAACGTGGAAAACTTTGGATGTTGCAAACTCGAAGTGGAAAACGAACTGCAGCAGCAGCTGTAAAAATCGCAGTTGATATGGTAAATAGCCGACTGATTACGAAAGACGAAGCACTCCTACGGATTCCTGCTGGTGATCTTGTGCAACTTCTTCTCCCTAGTTTTACTGCGAAGAGTAAACAAAAAGTAAAGACGATTGCAAAAGGATTGCCAGCTTCACCTGGAGCGGCAACTGGTGCACTCTCGTTTACTGCCGAAGATGCTGTTGAGCGAGAGAAAGCAGGCGAAGATGTATTGCTTGTTCGCAAAGAAACCTCGCCAGAAGATATTGACGGCATGCAACACGCTGTTGGGATTTTGACATCAACGGGTGGTATGACAAGTCACGCAGCCGTCGTTGCGCGTGGTTGGGGTAAGTGTTGTGTCGCGGGTGTTTCTTCACTCTATATTGATGCAAATCGAAAAACGGTAACAGTCGATGGCAAGAAATACGGCGAGAAAGACGTGCTCTCAATCGATGGTGGAACGGGCGAGGTAATGCTTGGTGCAGTGGAGCGCTATGAACCAAAATTGAGTGGTGACTTTGAAACGATAATGCGCTGGGCAGATCAACGAAGACGGATGAAGGTTCGTACAAACGCAGATTCACCAGCCGACGCAAGAAGAGCTCGCTCGTTTGGTGCGGAAGGAATTGGACTGACTCGAACTGAGCATATGTTCTTTGAGGGTGATCGAATTCTCGTAATGCGACAGATGATTCTTGCTCAAACTCGTGAAGCTCGAGTCGAAGCACTTGAACGATTGATGCCGTATCAACGCGACGATTTTG